>Ga0182739_1004569_pt1 | contig 11363 bp, 10 predicted proteins | sample eDN5th30CBELigBY_FD_128873 | JGI IMG/M metagenome (GOLD analysis project Ga0182739, IMG submission 128873) | Enriched backyard soil microbial communities from Emeryville, California, USA - eDNA 5th pass 30_C BE-Lig BY (version 2) (version 2) | ecosystem: Environmental > Terrestrial > Soil >... | reverse complement strand
GCTCGTGAGCTGGCTGGAGGGGCAGGTCGCCGACGACGGCGTCGAGCTGGCGCACGAGGAGCTTCTGGCACGAGGGCTGACGCTATGAGCAAGTCCGCCGGTTTCATGTTGGTGACCGGAGGCGCCGGCTTCATCGGGTCGAATTTGGCGCACCGATTGGCCGCCGAAGGCGAGCGCGTCGTCCTCTTCGACAACCTCTCGCGCTCGGGCACCGCGAAGAACGTCGAGTGGTTGCTCGCGACCCATCCGAGGTCGATCGAGCTTCGCGTCGGCGACGTCCGCGATGCGCAGGCGGTGCGGGCGGCGGTCGAAGGCGCGGCGGCCGTCTTCCACCTCGCGGCACAGGTCGCGGTGACGAGCAGCATCCTCGACCCCGCGTTCGATTTCGAGGTGAACGCCCGGGGCACGCTGAACGTGCTCGAGGCCGTGCGCGCATCGAGGCAGAAGCCGCCGGTCGTCTACACCTCGACGAACAAGGTCTACGGCGAGCTCGACGACATCGAGCTCCGCATCGAGGCGAAGCGTTACAGCCCCGTCAATGAGGGCCTGCGGCGCCGCGGCGTGGACGAGCATCGCGCTCTCGACCTCCGTACCCCCTACGGCTGCTCGAAGGGAATCGGCGAGCGCTACGTCGTCGAATACGCCCGCACCTACGGGCTCCGCGCGGTCGCGCTGCGCATGAGCTGCATCTATGGCCCGCGGCAGATGGGGAACGAGGACCAGGGCTGGGTCGCGCACTTCTTCCGCCGCGCCCTCACCGACGAGCCGATCACGATCTACGGCGATGGGCGCCAGGTGCGTGATGTCCTCTACGTGGACGATCTCGTCGAGGCATTGCTCCTCGCCCAACGGAACGTCGAACGCTTCTCGGGGTCGGTGTTCAACCTCGGCGGCGGGCCGGAGCGGACGCTCAGCCTTCTCGAGCTCGTGGACGCCATCGAACGAGGCTGCGGCAGGTGCCCGGCCGTCGAGTTCTCGGGCTGGCGCAATGGCGACCAGCGCTACTTCGTCTCGTGCATCGAGCGCTTCTGCCAGGCTGCTGGCTGGCGACCGCAGGTGAGGGTCGAAGAAGGCCTTCGCCGGCTGAAGGAGTGGGTCGGCCACTCGATGAGCGCGGGGGTGTTCACGTGAAAGTGGCCCTGGTGAACCCTCCGTGGTCCTTCGAGGGAAGCATCTACTTCGGATGTCGCGAGCCGCACCTCCCGCTCGAATTCGGCTACGCGCGTGCGCTCTTGTCACGTGAAGGACACGAGGCGCGCATCTTCGACGCGCAGGCCTTCGAGTGGAGCCTCGACGAGCTGGCACGTCGGATCGAGGACTTCGACCCCGCGATGACGGTGGTTACGACGGCGCCGAGCTATCTCTTCTGGCGCTGCGCTCCGCCCGAGCTTCGCGTGCCACGTGACACCATCGAAGCCCTGCGGAAGGCGTCAGGTGCCATCGTCGTCGTGGGCCCGCACGCATCGACGACGCCGTCCGCCACCTTGCGCAAGCTGCGGCCGGACGCGGTCGTGCTGGGCGAATGCGAGGAGATCCTCGTCCGCCTGGCGTCGACCCGCCTCGATGCGTGGGGGCAGGTGCCATCGGTCGGGCGCTGGGTGAACGGCACCGCGGTCGTCACCTCCGGACCGCACGCGACGGAGATGAAGAGCCTCCCCGCGCTGCGATGGGACCGCGAGGAAATCGAACGCCACCGGCACCATCACCACCGCTTCGACATCGAGCCGACGGCTCCCGGCGCCGAGGTCGAGTACTCGCGCGGCTGTCCCTACCACTGCACCTTCTGCGCGAAGGAGAACTTCCGCGATCGCTTCCGAAAGCGACCGCTCGCCGTGGTCCTCGACGAGATCGACGCGCTCATCGAACGGGGCGTCCGCTACGTCTACTTCATCGACGAGATCTTCGTGCCCGATCGCGAGCTCCTCGAAGCGCTCGAACGCCGGGCGATCGCGTTCGGCGTGCAGATGCGGATCGACCAGTGGTCCTACGAAATGCTGGACCTGCTCGGTCGCGCGGGCTGCGTGTCGATCGAGGCCGGCGTCGAGAGCATCACGGAGCAGGGGCGCTCGCTCCTCGCCAAGCGATGCAAGCTGTCCACCGAGGAGCTGACCCGCCGCCTGATCCACGCGAAGCGATCCGTGGCCTTCGTCCAGGCGAACCTTCTCGAGGCCAAGACGGACCGCCCGGAGGACGTGGCCGCATGGCGCGACCGACTGCGCGATGCCGGCGTGTGGGCCAACGAGCCGGTCCCGCTGTTTCCCTATCCGGGCTCGCCCAGCTACTCGCAGCTCTGGGGGCGACCGGACGACCTGGCGTGGGAGCGAGCGCACGAGCACTACCTCGCCGAATTCGATCGCTTCAGCGACATCCAGGTGCCACGGCCGCTGCCACTTCCGGAGCTCGAAGGCATCGCAGCCCATGCGTGACACGCCCCGAAGCGTTCTCATGACGGCCGACGCCGTGGGCGGGGTATTCACCTACGCGCTGCGGCTGGGTGCGCTCCTCACCGAGCGAGGCATCGACGTTCACCTCGCGACGATGGGACCGCGACCGAGCGAGGCGCAGCGTCGTGCCGTGCGCGACGCGAGGATCGTCCTGCACGAGAGTGAGCTCCGGCTCGAGTGGATGGAGGACCCCTGGCGCGACGTCGACGAGGCCTCCGCGTGGCTCCTGAACCTGGAGCGAGCGCTGGAACCGGACGTCGTTCACCTGAATGGCTACTGTCACGGCGCGCTCTCCTTTCGTGCGCCCGTCGTCATCGTGGCGCACTCGTGTGTCCTCTCCTGGTGGCGCGCGGTGCATGGCGAAGAGGCACCGCCGGAATGGGACGAGTACCGCCGCCGCGTACGTCGTGGCCTCGAAGCCGCCGGCCTCGTGATGGCACCCACGCGCGCGATGCTCGGCTGCATCGAGAGGGAATACGGCACGCCATCGCGCGCTGTCGTCGTCCACAACGCGGTGCCACCGCAGGACGACGTTCGCGTCACCGAACGAGCCGATTTCATCCTCTCGGCGGGGCGACTGTGGGACGAGGCCAAGAACGTCGCGGCCCTCGAGGCGGTGGCCGATCGGCTTCCCTTCCCGGTTTTCCTGGCAGGTGCGGACGACATCGGCCGCGAGGGGAGGAAGAGGGAAGGGAGCGCTCGGCACCTCGGCCTGCTGTCACCCGAGGACTTGAGGCGGTGGATGTCACGTGCCGCGATCTATGCGCTTCCGGCTCGCTACGAACCCTTCGGCCTCTCGGTGCTCGAGGCGGCACACGCCGGGTGCGCCCTCGTCCTCGGTGACATCGAGAGCCTTCGCGAGCTCTGGGCCGACGCGGCGTACTTCGTCCCGCCGAACGACCAGGAAGCGCTTCTCGACGCATTGACGACACTTTGCCGAAATCCCTCGCTTCGACGGAGACTCGCCCAGCGCGCGCTCGACCGGGCGCGCTGCTTCCGTCCGTCGACGATGGTCGAAGCGTACCTACGCGAATACGCGAACCTCATTCGAGAACGCGACCGCAGCTCGCCGAGGAAGGCGCACGCGGTCGTTTAGGAATGGCGATGCGGATAGCTCTTTTCTGCCACACGCTCCTCTCCGACTGGAACCACGGCAATGCCCACTTCCTGCGCGGGATCTGCTCGGAGCTCGTCGATCGGGGGCACGACGTCCAGGTCTTCGAGCCCTGCGACGCGTGGAGCCTCGAGAACCTGATCCGTCACGAGGGCAGGGGAAGCATCGCGCGACTGCGCTCCGTCTATCCCTTCCTCGAACCCATCCGTTACGAGTTGGCGAGCTTCGACCTCGACGAGGCGCTCGACGGAGTCGATCTCGCCATCGTGCACGAGTGGAACCCGCCCGAGCTCGTCCAGCAACTGAGCCGACGGCGCCTGCGCGGAAACCAAACGCGCCTTCTCTTCCACGATACCCATCACCGCATGGTCACGGCGCCGGAGGCGATGGCGCGCTACGACCTTTCGGGATTCGACGGGGTCCTGGCCTTCGGCGCGATCCTTCGCGATCTCTATCTCGAGCGGGGCAAAGCGAAGAGGGCGTGGGTCTGGCACGAAGCCGCGGATACGAAGGTGTTCCGCCCGCTGCCCTTCGATGGGGAGAAGCGAAGCCTCGTGTGGATCGGCAACTGGGGTGACGAGGAGAGGACGGCGGAGCTGCGCGAATTCCTCTTCGAGCCGTGCCGTGAGTTGAAGCTCGACGCCACCGTGCACGGCGTTCGCTATCCGCAAACGGCGCTCGACCAGCTCCGGCGCTTCGGCCTGAAGTTCCGCGGGTGGATCCCGAATTTCGAGGTGCCCCAGGTCTTGGCGCGGCATCGATTGAGCGTGCACGTGCCGAGGCGGCCCTATGCGAAGGCGCTGCCGGGCATTCCGACGATTCGCCCCTTCGAGGTCATGGCGTGCGGGGTGCCGCTCGTGAGCGCGCCATGGGATGACACCGAGGGGCTCTTCGTCGAAGGGCGCGACTACCTGGTCGCCAAGAACGGCCGCGAAATGCGCGACCTCCTGCGCATGCTTCTCGCCGATGAGGAGCTCGCGAGGTCGATTGGCGAGAGCGGGCGCAGGCGAATCCTCGAGCGCCATGGTTGTGCCCATCGCGTGGACGAGCTCCTCGCGATCGCCGAGGAGCTGGGCTTGCGGACGGGCCCGCAGCAGGAGCAGGCGAATGCAGGCGCGTAGGACGATCGCCTTTTTCGGTTCCAGCCTTACGTCGGCGTATTGGAACGGCGCCGCGACCTACTATCGCGGAATCATCAAAGCGCTCGCCGCCCGCGGCTTCGACGTCACCTTCTACGAGCCCGACGCCTACGACCGCATCCAGCATCGCGATCTCGCTCCTCCGCCTTGGGCCAAGGTCGTCGTGTACTCGGGGAGCGATCCGAGCGAGGCGCAGCGAGCCCTCGAGGAAGCGCGCTCGGCCGACGTCCTCGTCAAGGCGAGTGGCGTCGGCGTCTTCGACGATCTGTTGACGGAAGGCGTTCTCGCGAAGCGTCGGGCCGGGGCGCTCGCGATTTATTGGGATGTCGATGCCGCGGCGACCTTGGATGCGCTCCGGGCCGATCCGACGGCGGTTCTCCGGCGGCGGTTACCCGAGTTCGACATGGTCTTCACCTACGGCGGCGGCCCGCCGGTCGTCGAAGCCTACGAGCGGCTGGGCGCTCGCCGTTGCGTGCCCATCTACAACGCGCTCGATCCCGCGACGCATCACCGTGTCGAGCCGGACGATCGCTTCGCGGCCGACCTGGCGTTCCTCGCGAATCGACTTCCCGACCGGGAGGCGAGGGCGCATTCGTTCTTCTTCGAGGTGGCGGCCGCCCTCCGCGAACGAGCCTTCTTGCTAGGTGGCAATGGGTGGGAGCCGCATCGATTGCCCACGAACGTCCGCTATGTCGGGCACGTCTATACGAAGGATCACAATGCCTTCAACTCGACGCCGCTGGCCGTGCTCAACGTCGCGCGCGACAGCATGGCCGACGTGGGCTTCTCGCCGGCGACGCGCGTATTCGAAGCCGCGGGCGCGGGAGCCTGCATCATCACGGATGCTTGGCGGGGCATCGAAAACTTCCTCGAACCGGGGAAGGAGGTGCTCGTGGCCCACGATGGAGCCGAGGTCGCGGCGCTTCTCGCGAAGCTCGACGTCTCGAAGGCGAGAGCGGTCGGCGAAGCGGCACGGCGTCGCGTCCTCGCCGAGCATACGTACGACGAGCGAGCCGACGAGGTCGTCGCGGCCCTCGGCGGTCTTTGATGCCCACTCGGCCCGAACGTTCGAGTGCGAAGGCGACGAAGCGTATCGACCTTCCCGGCGACGAGCAGCTCCCATGGCAAGTGCCCTGTCGTACGTTTTCCTAGGCCTCTCCATCACCTCGTCCTGGGGTAATGGGCATGCGACGACCTATCGCGGGCTCTTGCGCGAGCTCGTGGCACGTGGCCACGACGTCACGTTCTTGGAGCGAAACCTTCCGTTCTATGAGGCCAATCGCGATCTCCCGCGGCCTCCGTACGGAAAGACGCGTCTCTACGAAAGCCTCGACGAGCTCTTCGAGCGCTTCGAAGGAGAGATCCGACGGGCGGACTTCGTCGTCATCGGCTCCTACGTGCCGGATGGCATCGCCGTGGCCGAGCGCGTCTTGGCGATTCGGCGAGGTCCCGTCGCCTTTTACGACATCGATACGCCCGTCACCTTGCAGGGCATTCGCGACGGAACGACGGCCTATGTCTCCAAAGAGCTGATCGGGCGCTTCGAGCTCTATCTCTCCTTCACCGGAGGGCCCACGCTCCGCACGCTGGAGACGGAGTACGGCGCGAAGCGCGCCCGCGCGCTCTATTGCGGCGTCGATCCCGAGCTCTACTTCCCCGAATCGCGGCCCATCGAATACGAGCTCGGCTACCTCGGCACCTACAGCGAGGACAGGCAGGGAACGCTGAACCGCCTGCTCCTCGAGCCCGCACGGATTCGGCGCGAAAAGGCGTTCATCGTCGCGGGCGCGCAATACCCGGACGATGTCGTCTTTCCGCCCAACGTCGAGCACGTCGTCCACCTGCCCCCGGCGGAGCACCGGGCCTTCTACGGCTCACAGCGCTTCACGTTGAACGTGACGCGGGAGGCCATGCGGCGGCTCGGCTATTCACCCAGCGTGCGGCTCTTCGAGGCGGCGGCATGTGCCACGCCCATCGTGAGTGACACGTGGCCCGGCATCGAGACCTTCTTCGAACCGGGGCGTGAAATCCTTCTGGTGAACGGGACGGAGGACGTCCTACGCGCACTCGACACCATGCCCGAAGGCGAGCGTATCGCGATTGGAAGGCGCGCCCGCGAGCGCGTGCTCCGGGAGCACACTTCGGCTCATCGCGCGGAGACCTTCGAAAGATTGACTCGTCTCGTACTGGACAAGGCCTAGGCACTTGACGCTCGCCGTGACAGGCGAGCCCTAGGCATGTGTGTTGCTGAGATCGGACCCGGCATGTCGCCAGTGAGGTGAGGTCCGATCCATGAAGCTCTGCATGGTAGGGGCTGGCTACGTCGGTCTCGTGTCAGGTGCCGGATTCGCCGAAATGGGCAATCAGGTCATCTGCGCGGACGTAGACCGCGCCAAGGTGGCCACCCTGCGTGCTGGCCGAATGCCGATCGTCGAGCCGGAGCTCGACCAGCTCGTCGCCCGCAGCGTCGAGGCGCGTCGTCTGAGCTTCACCGACGATCTGCCGTCGGCGATTGCGGCTTCGGACGTCGTCTTCATCGCCGTCGGCACGCCGGGGCACCCCGATGGCAGCGTGGACACTTCCGCCGTCGAGGCGGTGGCACATACCGTCGCGCAATCGGTGCGGAAGGAGACCGTGCTGGTGCTGAAGAGCACCGTGCCACCCGGTACCAACCAGATGGTGTCCGGCATCGTCGCGAAGGCCGCCCACCGGGTGCACGTCGTCTCCAATCCGGAGTTCCTCAAGGAAGGTGACGCGATTCGCGACTTCATGTGGCCCGACCGAATCGTCATCGGCTGCGCTCCCGGCGACGAGGTCGCCAAGGACGTCATGCGGCGGGTCTACCAGCCTCTCTGTCATGAGCGTGACCGCATCATCTGGATGGATCCCGTCAGCGCCGAGCTCACCAAATACGCAGGCAATGCCCTGCTCGCGATGCGCATTTCGTTCATGAACGAGGTCGCGCTCTTGTGTGAGCGCCTCGGCGCCGACGTCCATCAGGTCCGCTGGGGCATCGGGAGTGACCATCGCATCGGTGCCAAGTTCCTCTACGCCGGCGCTGGGTACGGAGGCTCGTGCTTCCCCAAGGACGTGCGCGCCCTGATTCACGTCGGAAGGCAGAACGGGCTCGAGCTCGAGCTGGTGAGTGCCACCGATCGGGTGAACCGCCGTCAGCGGAAGGTCTTGCTCGACAAGGTGAGGAGCAGCGTGGGCGGCGACCTACGCGGCAAGACCATCGGCATCTGGGGCATGGCCTTCAAGCCGAGGACGGACGACGTCCGCGAAGCGCCGGCGATGGCGCTCATCGAGGCCCTGGTGGGCGAGGGGGCGAGCGTGATGGCGCACGATCCCGCGGGCTCGGACCATGCGCTCGCGAAGTTCGGCCCACGCGCGAAGCTGGCACGTGACGCGTATGAAGCGGCCGAGGGGGCCGACTGCCTCGTCCTCGTCACCGAATGGCGCGAGTACCACAACCCGGATTTCAAGCGCCTCAAGAGCATCATGCGGCGCCCTGCGCTCGTCGACGGCCGGAACGTCTGGGCTGGCTTCGGCTTGCGCGAGCAGGGCTTCGTCTACATCGGCGTCGGCGTAAGGGGGAAACGTTGGCACGTGAACGAATTCTCGTGACGGGAGGGGCAGGCTTCATCGGTTCGCATCTCTGCGAGCGCCTTCTGAACGAAGGGCACGAAGTCATCGCGCTGGACAACCTGACGACGGGAACGGAGGAAAACGTCCGTCACCTGACACGTTGGCCTACGTTCACCCTGGTTCGAGGCGATGTCACGTCGCCCTTCGACTTCGACGTGACCCGTATCTACAACCTCGCTTCGCCGGCGAGCCCCGTTCACTACCAGGCCGATCCCGTTCGGACGACGATGACGAACGTGCTCGGCACCTACCACGCGCTCGTCCTCGCGCATCGCAGGGACGCGGCCTTCTTGCAGGCATCGACGAGCGAGGTCTATGGCGACCCCGTCGAGCATCCTCAAAGGGAGCGCTACAACGGCAACGTCAATCCTGTCGGCATTCGCGCTTGTTACGACGAGGGCAAACGTTGCGCGGAGAGCCTGGTCATGGACTTCGCGCGGCGCCACGGCGTTCGAGCCAAGATTGCCCGCATCTTCAACACCTACGGCCCGAGCATGACGCTCGACGACGGCAGGGTCGTGACGAGCTTCATCGTGCAGGCCCTCACCGAATCCGAGCTCACCGTCTTCGGCGATGGTCGGCAGACGCGCAGCTTCTGCTATGTGGACGACCTCGTCTCGGGTCTCGTCGCGCTGATGGACCACCCCGGTGACCTCGGTCCCGTCAACCTCGGCAATCCCGAGGAGACGACCGTGCTCGAGCTCGCGCACCGGGTCCTCGCGATCGTCGGAGGCGAGAAGCGCATCGTCTTCAAGCCGCTCCCCGACGACGATCCGCGTAAGCGCAAACCCGACATCTCCCTCGCCCGGAGCGCGTTCGGTTATGCACCGAAGGTTTCGCTCGACGAGGGACTTCGACGCACGATCGAGAGCTTCCGTCGGCGGCTTTCGTCTTACGAGTGGCAGGACGAGTCGGCAGTCGCCCACGCGGCGAATGCCTCGGGGGGATGATGCTGACCGAAGTCGTCGTCGCCGTTCGCGATGGGGCGAGGATCCCTCCCAGTTGGGCGAGCTGGTTCTCGACGGAATTCCCGACCGTCCGGATCTCGCGGTGCCGGGGCGGGCGCTTCGCCGGTCTATCCTTCCTGGCCGAAGCCGTTCGCAATCCGCAATTCGATTACTGGGGCTTCGATCGGCAGCTCGATCTCCACGCGAAGGAGCCCTTCGCGGTCCGCATCGAGGGTGACTCCGACATCGTTTGGGAAGAGGCGGCGCGGCTGCTCTGCCGTGCGCAGCGGTGCATCCAGCGGCGCAATCGTCATTCCGACGTGTCCTGGTTCACCGAGCTTCTGCGCCTGCATCGCTCGCTCTACGACCTCGACAAGCCGCTCGTCATCGCCGACTACGACCACGCCCTCGACGTCTGGCAGTGGACGCTCCGCTGCGACCCGGACGCGAGCGCCGCCGTCCAGGTGGCGGCCCTCTTTCACGACATCGAACGCCTCGAATCCGAGGCGGACCAGCGGGTCGAGGCGCTCGCCGACGACTACGGCGCCTTCAAGGATGCGCACGCGCGCCAGGGCGCCATGACCTTGCGTGACGTTCTGCGAACGAGCGACATCGACCCCGCGACCGCGCGGAGGGCCGCCGAGCTCGTCGAAAGGCACGAGCGCGCGGGCGAGGATCACGAACGCCGGGTCCTCGCCGATGCCGACGCGCTCTCGTTCTTCTCGCTGAACAGCCCGGGTTTTCTCGACTACTTCGGCCCCGAGCACACGATGCGAAAGATCTCGCATAGCCTGCGTCGGCTCAGCCCGAAGGGGCGCGCCAAGCTCGCGCACGTGCGCTTGCGTGCCGACGTCTTGGAGCTCTTTCGCCAATGCGAGCGGGAGGCGTGGGCGTGAAGATCGTCGTCTTCGGCCTCACCGTGAGCTCGTCCTGGGGCAATGGGCACGCGACGTTGTGGCGCGCGCTCGGTCACGCGCTTCGGGCGATGGGGCACGAGGTCGTCTTCTTCGAGCGCGACGTTCCCTATTACGCATCCACGCGGGACGAGGGGCCGTACGGCTGTACCTGGGTCCTCTACGACGACTTCGGTTCCGTCGTCGAGCGCGCCCGGCGCGAGCTGTCACGTGCCGACGCCGCGATGGTCACTTCGTATTGTCCCGATGCGCGGAGGGCGTGTGAGCTCGTCCTCGAGGCGACGAAGGGTACGCGCGTTTTCTACGATCTCGACACGCCCGTCACCCTGGAGCGGGTTCAGGCGGGCGAGCCGGTCGAATACCTGCCCGCCTTCGGCCTCGGTGACTTCGACCTCGTCCTGAGCTTCGCCGGAGGCCCCGCGCTCGACGCGATGCGCGAGCACTTCGGGGCGCGAAAGGCCGCGCCGCTCTACGGCAGCGTGGACCTCTCGGCGTACCGGCCGGTGGAGGTCGATGCGCCTCGAGCGGAGCTCTCGTACCTGGGCACCTACGCGGCCGACCGACATGACACCTTCCGCTCGTTCTTCCTCGACGTGGCACGTGACAACCCCGCGCGGAGCTTCGTCGTCGGCGGCGCCATGTATCCGCAAGACGAGGTCTGGCCGCGGAACGTGCGTCATGTGCCGCACGTTCCGCCCGCCTCGCATCCCGCCTTCTTCGCCTCGTCCCGCCTCACCCTCAATGTGACGCGTCGCCCGATGATGCGACTCGGCCACTGCCCCTCGGGGAGGCTCTTCGAGGCCGCGGCATGTGCCACGCCCATCGTGAGCGACGACTTTCCCGGCATCGAAGGCTTCTTCGAGCCGGGACGCGAGATCCTGGTCGTGCGCTCCAAGGACGACGTCGAGAGCGCGCTCGGCCTCGATCGCGAGGAACTTCGGCGAATCGGCCGCGCCGCGCGTGAGCGGGTCCTCGCCGAGCACGGTGCCGAGGCACGTGCCAAGGAGCTCGTCGAGCTCTTGTCCTCCGCAACCCCCGTCGCGCCAAGGAGATGAGCCATGTGGGGAATCGTTCCCGCCGCCGGTCAGGCGAGCCGATTGCAGCCTTTGGCGTTCTCGAAAGAGCTCTTGCCCGTCGGGAGCACACAAGCAGGGGAG
>Ga0182739_1004566_pt1 | contig 11369 bp, 15 predicted proteins | sample eDN5th30CBELigBY_FD_128873 | JGI IMG/M metagenome (GOLD analysis project Ga0182739, IMG submission 128873) | Enriched backyard soil microbial communities from Emeryville, California, USA - eDNA 5th pass 30_C BE-Lig BY (version 2) (version 2) | ecosystem: Environmental > Terrestrial > Soil >... | reverse complement strand
TCACGGCAGAGAGCAGCGAAGGAAAGGCAAAGATCACGTCATTGGTGCGCATCAGCACTTCATCGATCCAGCCGCCCTTTGCCGCAGCCCAGAGGCCGAGCGGCACCCCAAGGCCCATGCCGATGCCGACGGCCACCAGCGCCACTGCAATCGAGTTGCGCGCGCCGAGCATGATCATGGAGAGAATGTCGCGGCCGAGGTGGTCAGTGCCGAACGGGTGCGCCCAGGACAGCCCTTGGACGCGGCTTGCGACCGACAGCTTGGTCACGTCGTACGGTGCCCAGAAGAGCGAGATCAGCGCCACGATCGCGATGGTAAGCGTGATCGCAAGCCCCACGACGAAGGAAGCATTGGAGAATGCACGGCGCAGCACATGGCGCTGCGAGAGATCGACGGCGGTCTGCTCGATGGTCATCGGCCGATCCTCAGGCGGGGATCAACGATGGCGTAGCAGATATCGACCGCGAGATTGATCAGGATGACACTGGCGACGAGCAGCATCACCACGCCTTCCACCACGATCAGGTCGCGCTGGTTGATCGCCTGGAAGATCAGGCGACCAAGCCCCGGCAGATAAAAGACGTTCTCGATGATGATCGTACCCGCGAGCAGGAATGAGAACTGCAACCCGAGGATCGTCAGCACCGGTATCATCGCGTTGCGCAGCGCATGCCGCCAGAGCACCTTGCGCCGGGGCAGACCCTTGGCCCGGGCGGTGCGGATAAAATCTTCGCCGAGCGTCTCCACCATGGCCGAGCGTGTCACGCGGGCGAGGATCGCGGCCTGGGGCAAGGCGAGAGAGATTGAGGGAAGGATCAGCGATTTGATCGCCTCCACCGGATCTGCCCAGCCTGGAAAGCCACCTGCAGGCAGGACGCGCAGGCCCACTGCAAAGACATAGACCAGAAGGAGCGCTAGCCAGAAGTTGGGCAGCGCGATGCCGATCTGCGCCGTGCCCATCGTAAGCGTGTCGCTGAGCTTGCCGCTGCGCGACGCAGCAAACACCCCAACCGGAATGGCGATAGCGGTGGAAAGAAAGAGCGAGATCAGCGCCAGCGGCAACGAGACCACAAGCCGTTCCTGCACGAGATCGATGACAGGGCTGGAGTAGGTGTAGGAGCGTCCAAGATCGCCGGTCACAAGGCCCGCGAGCCACTGGAAAAAGCGGACGGGGGCGGGCTGGTTCAGGCCCATTTCCTGCCGCAGCGCCTCAAGCGCATCTGGACCGGCATTCATACCCAGCATGATCCGGGCGGGATCGCCCGGAAGGATTTCGAGGACGCCAAAGACGACCACCGATGCAAGGAGCAGCGTGACAAGCCCGATAACCAGCCGCTTTGTGACATAGACAATCATGAGCCTGTCTTGCCGCTCCCCCGCATTCAGATACGCTGGACCTTAGTCAGTCCAGCGTACCTTGGTCAGGTCATTCGCCTGAAGAGGCGAGTTTTCCCACAGGCCGGTGAGCTTTGCATCCCATACGCCGATCTTCGGCAGCTGGAACAGGAAGCCGTTGACCGCGTCGTCAGCAATCATGTGCTCGGCCTTGCGATAGAGCTCGTTACGGACAGCCGGATCGCTCGACTGGTCAAGCTCGGCCATCACGGCTTTGAATTCCGGATTGTTGTAGCCGAAATAATAGCCCTCGCGGCCGTAGATATCGATGTCGTTCGGCTCTGTGTGGGCGATGATCGTGAGATCAAAATCCTTGTTGGTGAAGACCTGCTCCAGCCACTGCGCCCATTCCATCGGCACGATATCGAGCTTGATGCCGATTTCTGCCAGCTGCGAGGTGATGATTTCACCGCTAATGCGGGCATAGGGCGGTGGCGGCAGCTTGATCGTCGCTGAGAAGCCATCGGCGAAACCTGCCTCGGCGAGCAGGGCCTTGGCCTTGTCTAGGTCGTGCGGATAGGTGCCGGTAAGGTCCTCATAGGCTTCGTTGGCCGGCGAGAAATGCGAACCGATCGGAACGCCGAGCCCGTCCGTCGCGCCGAGAATGATCTCGTCGCGGTCGAGCGCATGCGAAATCGCCTGACGCACCTTGATGTTGTCGAACGGAGCCTTGGCGTTGTTCATGGCGAGGATCGTCTCGCCTTCCGTCGCGCCAATCACGACGCTGAAGCGCGGGTCGGCCTTGATCGGGGCGAGCGCATCGCCGGCCGGAAAGCTCGGGAACGCCTGAACGTCGCCGGAAAGGATCGCGGGTACAGCTGCAGCAGCATCCGGAATGAAGCGGAACTCGGCCTTGTCGAGAGCGACGGCATCGCCCCAATAGTCCGGGTTCTTGGCAAGGGTCACCGATGCGCCCTTGGCCCAGCGCTCGAAGCGGAAGGGGCCGGTGCCGATCGGCTTTTCCTTGTTGCCCTCAGCGCTTTCGGGCGCAACGATGACAGCGTCACCCCACCCCATATTGTAGAGGAAGGAGCCCTGAGGCTGCTTGAGCGTAACTTTCACTGTCTGCGGATCGACGGCTTCGACAGTGTCGATAGCCGCGAAGAGAGCCTTCTGTGCATTGACGGAATCGGCGGCGCGCGCGCGATCGAGCGAGAACTTCACGTCCTCGGCGTCGAAGTCCGAGCCGTCATGATACTTCACGCTCTGGCGCAGCTTGAACGTGTAGACCTTGCCGTCTTCGGAGACTTCCCAGCTTTCGGCCAGGCCCGGCAGCACTTCGCCATTGGGACCGATCCGCGTCAGACCTTCAAAGACATTTGCGTAAAGGATCTCGTCGATGGCGCCGGCAGCACTCGCCGTCGGGTCAAGGTGCGGCGGTTCCAGCACGACACCGATGACGAGGTCAGTCCGCGCACTGAAAGCGAAGCTGGCAGAAGCAAGTGTCACCGCCGCTGCGCTGAACACAGTCACAAGGCTTTTCATGAAGGGCTCTCTCCCGATACAGTTCCATGGATCGCCGCTTGCAGCGCCTCCGGCCGCCTGCAACGATGAATGGGCCAAATCCATCGCTGATTAAATTGTATTTCGCAAGTGCGAAGACGACCCTTGAGAGTTCTATATCATAAGGAAAAAGCATGCTGACCGCAGCCTTATTTCGTGAAGAACCCTATTTGAGAACGATCAGTGCCGTTGTGACCGGCATCAACGACCGCGGGGGAATCATTCTGGACCGCACGATCTTCTACGCCACGTCGGGCGGCCAGCCGGGTGATACCGGCAGGTTCGTGCGCGAGGATGGAACGCGCATCCCCGTGGCCACGACCGTCACCGGCGAGACCAAGGAGGACATCATCCACGTCCCGGCAGATGGCGCCGTTCTGCCCGAGATTGGCGAGACCCTCCAGCTGGAGATTGACTGGGACCGCCGCCTGAAGCTCATGCGCATGCACACTGCCTGCCACCTGCTGAGCGTCGTTTGCCCGTTCCCGATCACGGGTGCTTCCGTGGGCGAGGAGGAGTCGCGCGTCGATCTGGACCTGCCGGACCCGTCCTACACGCGCGAATTGGTGACCGAGAAGATCATGGAACTGGTGCATGGCAACCATCCGATCTTCACCCAATGGATCACCGACGAGGAACTTCAGGCGAAGCCCACGCTCATCAAGTCGAAGAACGTGCGCCCGCCGATCGGCACCGGCCGTATCCGCCTGGTCTGCATCGGCGAGGGATCGTCCGTCGACAGCCAGCCCTGCGGCGGCACCCATGTGGCCAACACCTCTGAAGTGGGTGAGATCCATGTCGGCAAGATCGAGAAGAAGGGACGCGAGAACCGCCGCTTCCGCCTGCGCTTCGGCCCGCTGCCCGCCAGCGCCTGAGCAGGAGACGTACTTTACTCTTGCGGCACTGCCATTAATTCGGTCTTCTGAAGAGAAGACCCCCAAGTGAGTAGGTTCAGGAAATGGGTGAGAAGAGTCGTTTCGTGGTCTCCGCCGACTGGCTGCAGGAGAACCTGGAAACCCCCGGAATCACGATTGTGGATGCCTCCTGGTATCTTGCCGCCGCCGGACGTAACGCCGAAGCGGAATACGAGGCTGCGCATATTCCCCGCGCAGTGTTCTTCGACCATGATCTGGTCGTCGAGCCTGAGTCGCAGTTCCCGCACACCATTCCGCACCCGCGCCTGTTCGAGCGATTTGCAAGCTCGATGGGTATCTCCGCCGATGACACGATCGTCGTCTACGACGGCCCCGGCTACTTCTCCGCTCCACGCGCCTGGTGGCTCTTCCGCGTCATGGGCGCAAAGAACGTCTTTATTCTTGACGGTGGCTTCGACCGCTGGAAGGCGGAGGGCAGGCCGGTGACGGACAAGCCAACCCCGATTGCCGGCAGCGCCTTCATCGCCGACTACGATGAGAGCAAGGTCGTGTTCCTCGACGAGATGCGCCAGCTGGTTGACCAGGGCGTACAGATCGCCGACGCGCGGTCTCTGGGACGCTTCACAGGGAAGGACCCCGAGCCGCGTCCGGGCCTGCGTGGCGGGCACATGCCGGGCGCGGTGAGCGTTCCGGCAACCAGCCTGGCAGAAAACGGCGAGCTGCTTCCGCTCGACCGACTGCGTGAACAGCTGACCGCTGCTGGCCTCGATCTGTCCAGGCCAACCGTTACCTCCTGCGGCTCCGGCGTCACGGCGGCAGTTATCGCACTGGCGCTCGAATCAGTCGGCGCGACAGGCACGCGGCTTTATGACGGGTCGTGGAGCGAGTGGGGAGCCCAGCCGGACACGCCAGTCGTGACGGGAGACTAGGCATGACAGACTCGGCCGGACCACTGACGACAGTTACACTGCTCGAAATGCATCGTCCGCCAGAGCGCTATCCCCCCATACCGATGGGCCCGCACCAGCTGGCCCTTCTGCGCTGCCGGGACATGCCGCTCCACTTCTACCGTTACATCTACGATCGCGTCGGGCGTGACTGGCACTGGACTGCAGCTCTCTTCCTGGACGATGAACAGCTGGCCAGGCGCCTCAAGGCGCCGGACAGGGAGTTCCATGTGCTCTACATGGATGGCGCGCCGGCGGGCTTCTTCGAGCTGCACCGCTTCGACCGCAAGGAATGCCGCCTGCTGCTCTTCGGTCTGATGCCGCATGCGATCGGCAAGGGCCTGTCGCGCTGGTTCCTTGGCTGCGCAATTCGCGCGGCCTGGGAGGGCGGCCCCAAGGTCGTTTCGGTCGAAACCTGCACGCTCGACCATCCGGCAGCACTTCCGCTCTACCAGAAGATGGGCTTCGTGCCGGTCCGCCGCTCCGAAACCTACGGCATGCCGATCTCCGACGAGAAACGGGCAGAGGTCCTTCTGCATCGCTGAATGGGCGCAGAGGGACCGGCTCCCTCAGATGCGCAAAATCGTAGCCAGCGAAGAAGCTGAACTGTTTGTAACCGACATATTCATGTTGCCTTCACCTATGCTGTCGCATGTTGCGCGCATTGAATTCCTGGAGGCAACATCATGCTAAACCGCCGTAACGCACTTTTCCTTTTTGCAGCAGCAACCTTTGCTCCAACCGCCGTCCTCGCGCAGGCGAGCATGCCCGGTGAGGCTCAGATCCTGCGCCGTCTTGAGGCAGGTCCGCGCGAGCGTGTCCGTCAGCAGGACCGCGTGACGATCGACCAGTTCAAGCGCCGGCCGGATCTGCGCCGCCGCGCTCCGTCCGTCGATATTCAGGCGATCAACTTCGAAACCGCCTCGGCCGACATCGGACGCTCGCAGTACCCAAAGGTTGAGCAGATCGCATCTGCCCTGAAGCGGCTGCTGCGCAACCGCCCGGGAACCAGGTTCCTGCTCGAAGGTCACACGGATGCGGTGGGCGCTGCCGACTACAACCTGCGTCTGTCGCAGGCGCGGGCTGATTCGCTGAAGCGCGTGCTGGTCTCGCAGTTCGGGGTACCGTCGCGGGCGATCGAGACGGTGGGCTACGGCGAGGAATTCCTGCTCGTAAACACTCCTTACGAGAACTGGGAGAACCGCCGCGTCACCATCCGCCGCATTGATGATTTCATTAGATAAGACGATAAGCGGCTGATCGTTGCAGCGTCTCTCGGGTTCGTGGCCTGAGGGATCTGCAACCGAAGGGGAGGCGGCAGAGTTCCTGACATCGGGAAGCTCGGACCGCCTCCTTTCACGTCTGTCGCTTTGCATCGGAGTTCGCATGATACGCCACATCGTCTTTTTCAGTGCCAATGATCCGCAGGATGTTGATCGAATCGCTGAGGGCCTGTGGCGGCTGGCTGAGATTCCGCACAGCGACTTTTTCGAGATCGGCATCAACCGCAAGGTCGATCTCTACGACAACTCGAAGGTCGACGTGATCGTCTACGCAGAGTTCGCGGACGAGGCGGCTCTGGCGGCCTACAAGGCTCATCCGCTTTACCACGAGACGACGGAGCGCGTTCGCCCGATTCGCGAGCACCGCTACGCAGCGGATTTCGTTTCGCGTCGCAAGTAGCCGGCGCAGTTGAGCTAGCAGGGGGCACTATATGCCTAGCTCATTAGCCGGTTTGCGATCATGGATCAGGTGAACCTGCGGGAAACGCAAAATAGTGCTTGCGCGTCGGGGTTGGGTTATATAGGGGTTTGCACGGCTCGGAGCGTAGCGCAGCCCGGTAGCGCACTTGACTGGGGGTCAAGGGGTCGTGGGTTCGAATCCCGCCGCTCCGACCATTTTTTCAAATACTTAGCCCCTACCGGAAATGTCTCAGTTTACCGAATTGGACCTCGGTTTACGCGGGTGATGATTTTTGTTCCCGTTTTTGACCTCGTCGGGTAGATGTATTGTTTGATCGTCCCGTCGGCTAGCCGCTTGGAAACGACATGCGGGCTGGTCGGGATTTCGATCGTTTCAACGATTGGAGAGTACCCTCGTCGACGATCCGCTCCGGATTGAAGGTTAAATGCGAGAGTGCATTCTCGGAGGTTGCCCCTGGTGTTGTTCAACGGGTTTCCGTCACGATGATCTACAACAAGCGAATCGTCTGGTCTCAAGATGAAACGATGCAGCAGACCAAGCGCGTGGTTCCTGACATAGAGCGCATTTCTCCGCTTAGTTGCCGACCATCGATGAGGGCGTACCCGAGGCCAATCAACTAGATCAACCGTCGCCCATGTGTTCGGGTGTGCGTTGGTGCTAACATCAAAGGAGACTGTGTCGTTCTCAATGACCGCAGCTCTGCGTTTAATTCTTGGCGCCACGGCTATTCCTTCCTTCGATCTTTTCCACGGCCGCACTCGACACGAGATAGTGCTTCCGGATGATCGTCTCAGCATCCTTTTCTGAGTGCCCCGTGACCTCTGCAATCTCCTTGATTGAGGCCCCATTCCGGTAGGCCAGCGTCACGAACGTTCCTCTTAGATCGTGGAACGTCTTCCCCGTTATCCCCGCCGCAGCAAGCGACTTGCGCCAAGAAGACTTGAAGCCTGTTTGCCAAGGCTTCCCGGCCTGGTTCGTCAGGATCGTGACGGCCGGCTTCGCGTTCGCCTCGTTCCGCGCCTTCGCTTCGTCCAGAATCGTCTTCAGTTCTTCCGACACCTTCACCGCCACATGCGAGCCAGTCTTTGACTGCCGAAGGCGAATCGCTCGTCCATCGTAGGCGGCCCATGTCAGTGCGAGCAGGTCGCCTTGCCGTTGACCTGTCCAGGCAGCAAGCATCATCGCCCGCACAAGGGGCTCCGGTGCCGTTGAGCGATACCGCTCGATCTCCTCATCTGACCAGATAATCTCTCGGCGTGATCCATCGCTTACCTTGCTCACGCGCTCAAGCGGGTGCCGCGTGATAATCTCGCGATCGAGCCCGAACCAAAGGATCCGCTGCAGAACGCTCATGTAGAGGTCTGCTTTTCGCGGATGAGCCTCAGCGATCTCGTCTCTCCATTGAAGGAAGATTGTCCGCGTTCCTTGTGCCGAGATCTGTTCGGCCGTCATGTCGTAGAACTCCGCCTCGATCGCGCGGATGGCCAGAAGGTAGCCTTCGCGAGTTTAGGCCTTCAGTTCCTTGTAGTGAGGGGACTTCATATAGGCCCGAATGATCGAAACGAGACGGCCTTCAAACTGGGGGTTCTGCCGGTCCTGCGTGAGCCGCAGGAATTCCTCGCTGAACTTCCGTTCTTCCTTTACCGGGTCCGCCATGATCCTCGGACCGCCGCGCCAGGCATAATAGTAGAACACGGTCGAGCCGTCGGCGAGGCGCTTCCTGACCTTATGGACGCCCGGTAGACGAACGCGCATTTCTATTCCTCCACGCATCCAGAGACTTCAATGGAGCGGCATCATTGTCAAATGTCGCGTCGTTATCAGGGATCAGGGTGATCGCCCCATCTGCCTCGAGGCGCACGGTCATGTTCATTTCCTTCGCGACGCGAGCGGCGTTCTGGATCTCGCTGCGGCTATGGCGAAGCGGCTTAGTCATTCCCGTGCTCCTTTCACGCCATTCCTAGAGCGGACATGTAGAGGTCGAGTATCGCTTCTTCCTCCTGGCGCTCGTTCGCATCCTTCTTACGCAGCCGGACGATGGTGCGGATTGCCTTAGTGTCGAAGCCTTGGCCCTTCATCTCGGCGTAGACATCCTTGATGTCGTCGGAGATATCCTTCTTGTCGGTCTCCAAACGCTCGATGCGCTCGATGAATGCGCGCAGCTGGCCGGCTGCTATGGTCTGGGCTGTCTCGTTTACTGCGTCGGTCATTTTCTCACCTGAATAGCTGCGGCCGTGCCAGTGGGGGCAGGGCGGATTTGTCTATGGATGGATGCTTGCTGGCCTTGGGAAAGGTTGGGCCCACCAGCTTGGGCCTATTGCGCATTGCGCCGGAATGCTTGTCTCGTTGCCGGTCCGCTTTGCGCGCGCGGCGGACATCATCCGCGGTCTTTTCAGCGTGGCAAACCCTGCAGAGGACTTGAGCGTTTGCCAGGACCGGCTCGCCGCCTAGAACATCCGGCAAGATGTGGTCTACCTCGCCTTCGCCAACCTTGAGCGCGGCCTTGCACTTTTCGCAGTGGCCGTTGGCGCGCTCCAAAGCTTCGCGCTTGGTCTTGCGTGAGAACTCGCGGCGCGCCATCACTGCCTCGCCAGCGGGTTAGGACGGCCAAGCTCTTTCGCGAGCATTGCGGTCTTCTGTTCGAGGGCCTTGTCCGCATCCGTTTTCTTCACCCGGTAGGTGGAGACGGACACGACGACAGGGCGGCGACGGAATATGCGGGAGAGTAAGCGTTTCATGTCGCGCTCCTGTCAGCCATGGCTGGGTCAGACCAGGCGACGCCATGCTTCGCTCCGAAGGCGAACATCAGTTCGATCAGGTCAGACATCTCAGCCTTGTCGAGATCGGATGATGATGTGCTTAGGTTGACGAAGCCGGTCCCATCGGTGTTCGGGACGATGCGCAGTATCTCGCCGCTCTCACGGCGAAGTGCATCCAGCATGACAAGCTTCCAATCGTCGGCGGTTAGCTTTTGACCGTGCCAGCTAAGCTGCGTAGCGATGTCTGTCAGCATCGCCCACATGCGGTCATTCTGCGAAAGAGTGCGCTTCGGTCCCTTGTACTCGACACGAGTGTTGGCCGGGGCTTTTCGGATCCAGTCGATAGCCCGCTGGCGCATGATGTCGTTCGATAGGACAAGCAGAGCTCTAGCCATGGGTCACTCCATCAAAAGGGGATTTCGTCGTCGAAGTCGGCAGGACCGCTGCCGTACATGCTCTGCTCTTGCTGACGGGCCGGCTGGCGCTGATGATCATCGCGGGCCTTCGGCACCATCAAAATGATGCGGGTCTCTAGGCCGCGCTCGCCCATAGACGGGAGGGGCAGGGCTTCGAGGGTGATCGACCAGCCACCGCTTTTCGTAGCCCATGCTGAACCGATCTTCGTCCACTGCGTTTTCTTGTTGCCGTCGCGGTCGGTGTATTCGCGCGCAACTACTGCATCCAGGCGATCTGTCATTAGGCGGCTTCCTTGGCTTGGGGCATGTGCTCGCGAGCGAAGCTGAGGTAGTCAGCGGCTAGCACTGCGCAGTGCTGGTGCATTTCGGGGTATCGATAGGCTTTGAGGACATGCGGAGCCGACACACGGTAAACCAGCGGCTCCACTTCCTTGATTTCGAAGATGTTCCAGCGGAACTCGTCGGCTTCGAACAGATCCAGATAGAACTTCCACTGGCATCCGTTCAGGTAGCGCTCGGGGTCGAACCTCCCCGTCGTCTTGTGGTCGGTGACAATGCGCCCCTCGACGGCATCAACCTGGCCGGTAACAGTCAAGCCGCCGTATTGCCCATAGGCCCTCATCTCGCGGATAGAGGGCAGGGAAATCTCGGCATCCGGCAGTATGAAGCGATAGCCGTTCGCCTCAAAAGAGGCGTAGTCTCCGTCCTTCGCCAACTCAAGGGCGGCATGGAACGCGGTTCCTGCCTTCATCGCCTCGGACGGTTCATCGACCGTGATGAACCTCACCAAGTCCTCAACCGTCGGCTCTTCCTGGCCATCGTAAAGAGGCTGCCAGTTCTTCCACTGGCGCAGCGCCTCAATATTGCTCACGCGGGCCAGCATCACGCGGCCTCGTTCTGCTTGAGCGCGTATTCGCCAGATGCCTTGTCGAACGTCAGGCCAAGCTCCGTAGCCCGCTTGTGCAGCAACATCTTACAGATATTCCCACCGTCTGCAGCACGAGACAGAAGAGCATTGATGCCTTCCGCGTTCTCAACGCCTGGGAGGGCATCGCGGAACCACTGCTGTTCGGCTACAGCCTCGCGCTGGGCCTCAGTAAGCTCGTTGAGGCGGCTCTTGATGCGGTCGATGACAGTTGCGAGGAACGTGTCGAACCCGGCGTTAGCAATCTCTGGCACGTCGAGTGGCGGCAGTTGACCGGGGTTCTTACCGAACGCTGCGTCGGTAGGCGAGAACAGAAGGCGGCGCTGGCCGTTCGTGATGACCAAGCGGCCCATTGCATCGGCGGCCTTGTAAATCTCACCCTTGGAACCGCCCTGCACGTCCAGGCGCTCGATAATGTCGTCGCCATTGCGCTGCTCGTCCATATGGGCGATTAGGACCACGTCCTTGCCGAAGCTGTTCAGCAGCTTGAGGAATGAAGTGAAGCGGCTCTTGAGCTCGCCATAGCCCTGCAGGGTCAGCGCGCCACCGCGCCCATGCTTCGGGTTGTTGCGGATGATATCGGCGGTCAGTACGTCCAGAGCACGTCCTGCCGTATCCACGATGACAGTCTTGAACGGCGCTAGGTCATCTGCAGTGATGCCGGCCACGTCCGACCAGTCGGACACCCGAACGGTATCCTTGCGATTGGCCGCGCGGTGTGAACCATTGTCGAAGTCGAGCAGCAACGGCGTTTCGGCTGTGAAGGCGAGCGAGGACTTCCCCAGCCCAGGCGGGCCATAAATCACCGTATTGATGCGCTCGACGGTGATGGGGTCAGATGCTCT
>Ga0182739_1004565_pt1 | contig 11373 bp, 10 predicted proteins | sample eDN5th30CBELigBY_FD_128873 | JGI IMG/M metagenome (GOLD analysis project Ga0182739, IMG submission 128873) | Enriched backyard soil microbial communities from Emeryville, California, USA - eDNA 5th pass 30_C BE-Lig BY (version 2) (version 2) | ecosystem: Environmental > Terrestrial > Soil >... | reverse complement strand
CGTTCGTCATAGGCGGTGGTCCGGTCGATCAGGAACAGGACGGCGCGCTCGCTGCCGACACAATAGTCGGTGGCGGCGCGGGCCTCACCCGGCAGGCCGCATGCCCACCACATTGTCAGCATCATCGACGCCAGCCATCGGCGCATCGTCCAGGCTCCGGTGCAAGGCCTGCACGAGGGCAGACTCGCTGAAATCATCCAGGCAGGCCGGGCTCTGGCCGTCCGTGCGGCCCAGCCGGTTGCCCAGCCGGTAGGCGCCGAAGCGCTGCACCAGCGTGCCGGCGACCGCCCGGATCATCTGCGGGCGATGCGCCCCTGCCTGCTGGAGGGTGCGCCGGGCCATCTCCAGCTCGTTCTCGATCCGCACGAGCTGGCGGTCGAGCGTCGAGATCCGCTCGTCATACTGCCGGGACAGCTTGGCCTCCTGGCGCTCATAGGCGCTGCGCAGCCGGTTCAGCCGGCGCTGCGCCCGCTCTGCCCGGGTCACCGCCGCCTCGTAGTCGGGATGCGGGTCGTGGCGGATGAAGGAGATGATGGCGCCTACCACCAGCAAGGCCAGGTTGAGGATCAGGAGCGTCCAGCCAGGGCCGCCCAGTTCGACCGAGAGCACTTCCCGGGCACTGCCGAGCCCGCCCTCCAGGCCCTGGCGCAGCAAGGATCCGAAGTCGTTGGCGGCCTCGGCTTCGATCAGGGCCAGGTAGTGCTGGCGCATCGCCGCGATGAAGTAGATGAGCGGCAGGGCGATCGCGAGGATCAGCGCCACACCGGCCAGATGGCCGAGCTTGCCGCCCAGCGTCTTGTAGCTGGTCGCCTGGCGCAGCCACAGCCCCGCCTGGTGGGCGAAGAAGGCCAGGAGCAGGCCCACCGCAAACGACAGGAACAGGGAAACGATCGGCGCTTCCTGGAAGAACAGCTCGAAGGCCAGCCGGTTGATCGGGATCTCGGCGATCGCGATCACCAGCAGTACGAACGGATAGACCGGCACCATGCTGGTGCGCAGCGGCCGGCCGAGATCGGCCTCGATCTGCGCGGACCTGGCCCGCGCCTCGACCTGCTGCTCGGCGGCCGCCTGCATCCGGCTGCTGCGTGGGCCGATCGTCTTGTCCAATGCCGCGATCGCACTGGCCCGCTCCTCCAGGACCGCCGCCTTGCGCTTCTGGTAGTTCTCGTCGCTCTCACGAGCGAGCTGGTCCGCCTCGCGCGCCTTGGCCTGGACCAGCTCGGCCCGTTCCCGCTCATAGGCCGCCAGTGCCGCCTTCGCCTCGCCGACCAGGCTCGCATAGTAGAGGGACTCGCGGTCGTTGGGCTTGGGCTCGCCGGCAGCACCATGCCTGCGCCCGGTCGCCTCGTCCGCACGCCGGTCGCCCGTGCTGTAGCGCAGGTAGCCGGACAGGCTGGCGTTGGCGATCTGCTGCAGTCGTTGGTCGGACATCCGGTGCTCCGGCAGGCCTGAGCGGAGGGGCTCACCCGATCAGATCGCCCGAACCCGCCGCGGAATCAATCGGGGCGGGCGAGGTTTCCGGCATACCTCGCCCGGCCGTCGAGCCTCAGGCGCGCTCCACGCCCCGCATGATCGAGATCGCCCGGTCCGCGATGGCCATGGTCGGGGCGTTGGTATTGGCCGAGACCAGCTTGGGCATGATCGAGGCGTCGATCACCCGCAGCCCATCCACCCCTTGCACGCGCAGGTCTGGGCCGACCACCGTGTCGGCGGCACCCTCCCTGCCCATCCGGCAGGTGCCGACCGGGTGGAAGTCGGTGCGGGCGGTGCGGCGCAGGTGGCGGGCGATGTCCTCGTCGCTCTGCGCCTGCGGCCCCGGCAGGAGCTCGGTCGTGACCACGTCGCGCATCGGCCGGGCCGCGAGGATCTCCCGGGCGGCCCTTACGCCCAAGATGTGATGGCGCAGGTCGTCGGGGTGGCCCAGATAGTTCGGGTGGACCAGGGCCTGGTCCGCCGGGTCGGCCGAGCGCAGCTTGAGCCAGCCCACCGCACGCGGGCGGAGCAGCACGGTGTGCAGGGTCACCCCATCGACGTTCGGCACGTCACCGGCATAGCTGGTGGTCGGCACGCAGTAGACCTGCATGACCGGGTCGCCATGGCCGTCCTCGGGCACGTGGAAGGAGCAGGATTCCACGCCGGTGCTGGTGATCCGGCCGCGGCGGAACAGGAGATACTCCACCCCGTTCAGCGCCATCTTCAGGCCGCGATCCTGCCCGAAATGGCCGTAGTTTCCATTGGTGGCGGCCACCACCGGCGAGCCCGGATGATCCTGGAGGTTCTGGCCGACCCCCGGCAGGTCGGCCTGCACCGCGATGCCATGCTCCCGCAGATGGTCGGCCGGGCCGATGCCGGACAGCATCAGGAGCTTGGGCGAGACGAAGGCACCGGCCGCCAGCAGGACCTCGCCATCCACCCTGGCCGTCTCCTGGCGGCCCTCGTGCCGGTACTCCACCGCGACCGCCCGGCCGTTCTCCACCACGATCCGCGAGACGAGGGCGCGGGTGCGCAGATGGAGGTTGGGTGCGTCCATCACCGGGCGCAGGAACGCATCCACCGCGCTGCAGCGCCGCCCGGGCGTGCCGGTGATCTGCAGGTAGCCGACCCCGCCCGGCGCGCCATTGTTGAAGTCGTGCCGGAACGGCAGGCCCAGGCCCTGGGCGGTGCGCAGGAAGATGTTGGTCATCTCGCAGACGAAGCCGCCCTGGCCGACCTTGAGCGGCCCGTCGATGCCGTGGAACTCGTTGTTGAAGCGCAGGTTGCCCTCGAGCGCCCGGAAATGCGGGAGGATCTTCGCCCAGGACCAGAGCGGGCTGCCGCTCATCTCGCCCCATTCGTCATAGTCGCGGATGCGGCCGCGCATGTAGGCCTGAGCATTGATGCTGCTGCCGCCACCCAGCACCGCGCCCTGCGGGATGGACAGCACCCGGTTGTCCAGCTGCGGCTGCGGGACGGTCTCGTAGTGGGTGACGTATTTCTTGTTGGACAGCAGCTTCACGAAGCCGGCAGGGATCCGGAGCAGCCAGTTGTCGTCAGGCCCACCCGCCTCCAGCAGGAGCACCTTCGCGCCGAACTCCTGGGTCAGCCGCCACGCCGCAACGCAGCCAGCACTGCCGCCACCGATCACCACATAGTCGTAGGTCACGACCACCGCTTCCTTCTGCCGCAAAACGTTTTACCGGCGCATAGCGCCGAGCCCCTCCTGCCGCCGTCAGCGGGCGACATGTTTTCAGCGTAGAAAGGAACGGCGCGACCCGCCAGGGTGCCGGAGCTAGCCCTGCTGCGGCAGCCCGAAGCCCAGCAGGCCGAGCTTTTCGCGTGCCGCCGGGAGCTGCTCGACCAGCCGGTCCAGCGTATCGGCCGGCAGTTCGATCCGGCTGACCTCGTCGGCGGTGCGTTCCAGCAGCACCGCACCGGCCACCCGCCGCGCCACCAGCTCGGCGCCATCGGCCAACCGGCCGGAGCCCGCCAGCACCGCGCCGTCGGCGGGCGCGTTGGACAGCCCTGCCTGCGCTTGGCGGCACAATGCGAGGAAGGCGTCCACCTCGATCGCCTCGGCAGCCAGCTCCATGGCATCTTCATGAACCGGGGAGCCGACCTCGTCGCGGGTCCACCAGCCGAGCTCCACCGTTCCGCGGTCGGGCAGGTGGCGCAGGATCAGCAGCCGCCCGTCATGGCGGATGCTCGCCAGGACCACCGCGTCCTCGTTCGTGCTGGCCATCCTCGTCCGCTCCCCTTGCCGCCGGCTCCCGTCGCCATCGTCCGGCAGCCTCCAAGAATCGTGGCGTGCGCGGCGGCTGCGTCCAGAGGTGGTGCCAAAACAAAAGGGAGGCTTACACCTCCCTTTTCAACTCGGACCTGCGTGTGTGGGCTTATGCCTCTTCGTATGGTCCGATCTTATTGGATTCTGGTGACTCCACAAGTGGCTTGTCGAAGGAAGCTCACAACGTCCGCTCGACCATGAGCTTCTTGATCTCGGAGATCGCCTTGGCCGGGTTCAGCCCCTTGGGACAGGTGTTGGTGCAGTTCATGATGGTGTGGCAGCGATAGAGCTTGAACGGGTCCTCCAGGTCGTCCAGGCGCTCGCCGGCGGCCTCGTCGCGGCTGTCGGCCAGCCAGCGATAGGACTGCAGCAGCGCTGCCGGGCCCAGATACTTGTCGCCGTTCCACCAGTAGGACGGGCAGGAGGTCGTGCAGCAGGCGCACAGGATGCAGTCGTAGAGACCGTCCAGCTTCTCGCGCTCCTCGACCGACTGGGCACGCTCGCGGGCAGGCTCGGGGCTCTCGGTCTTGAGCCAGGGCTGGATCGACTCGTACTGTGCCCAGAAATGGGTGAAGTCGACCACCAGGTCCTTCACCACCTCCATGTGCGGCAACGGGTAGATCTTCACGGCACCCTGGCAGTCATCGATCGCCTTCAGGCAGGCGAGCGTGTTGCCGCCGTCGATGTTCATGGCGCAGGAGCCGCAGATGCCTTCGCGGCAGGAACGGCGGAAGGTCAGCGTGCCGTCGATCTCACCCTTGATCTTGATCAGCGCGTCCAGGACCATCGGGCCGCACTGGTCGCGGTCGATCTCGTAGGTGTCGATGCGCGGATTGGTGCCCCATTCCGGATCATACCGGTAGACCCTGAACTCCTTGATGTTCGTGGCACCGTCTGGCGCCTTGAAGCGCTTGCCCTCGGTCGGGCGGGAGTTCTTCGGAAGGGCGAATTCGGCCATGTGAGATCCCAGTCCCAGATCGCCAGCGGTCGGTACGAGGCCCGGCCGGCCGGCGACGCATTAAGACGAGCCCGCCACCGCCGGCGGGCCCTGGACGACGAGAACAAAAGGCGGGGTGCCACCCGGATGTGGGCCGCTTCCCGCCATGCTTCAATAAACCCGCTTGGCCGGCTTCACCGTTTCCACCTCGTTGCTCAGCGTGTTGAGGTGGACGGGGCGGTCCGAGATCGTGCTGCGATGCCGCTCGTCGACCCAGATGATCGTGTGCTTCATCCAGTTCTCGTCGTCGCGTTCCGGATAGTCCTCGCGCGCGTGGGCACCGCGGCTTTCCGTGCGGAAGCGCGCCGATTCCATGGTGGCGACCGCCTGCATCATCAGGTTCTGCAGCTCCAGCGCCTCAACCACGTCGCTGTTCCAGACCTTGGACCGGTCGTCGACGCGCAGGTCGGCCAGCTGTGTCGCGACCTCGACGATCTTCACGCAGCCCTCGTCCAGGATCGGACCCTCACGGAACACCGCGGCGTGACGCTGCATGGTCCGCTGCATCGCCAGGCGGACGTCGCCCACGCGCGCCGAGCCCGCGGCATTGCGCACGCGGTCGAGCCGGTCCAGCGCCGGGTCGGCATTGTCCTTGGGAAGCGGCCGGTGGCTGGCGCCTGGCGTGACCAGCTCGGCTGCCCGGTGTGCTGCAGCCCGGCCGAACACCACGAGGTCGATCAGCGAGTTGCCGCCCAGCCGGTTGGCACCGTGCACCGAGGTGCAGGCAGCTTCACCCACCGCCATCAGGCCCGGCACCGGCACATCGGGATCGTCACCCTTGCGGGTGACCACCTCGGTCCGCCAGTTGGTCGGGATCCCGCCCATGTTGTAGTGGCAGGTCGGGACCACCGGGATCGGCTGCTTGGTCACGTCGACGCCGGCGAAGACCTTGGCGGTCTCGGAGATGCCGGGCAGGCGCTCGTGCAGGATCTTCGGGTCCAGATGCTCGAGATGCAGGTGGATGTGGTCCTTGTGCTCGCCCACGCCGCGACCTTCGTTGATCTCGATGGTCATGGCCCGGCTGACCACGTCGCGCGACGCGAGGTCCTTGGCCGAGGGAGCATAGCGCTCCATGAAGCGCTCGCCCTCGCTGTTGGTGAGGTAGCCACCCTCGCCGCGTGCACCCTCGGTGATCAGGCAGCCGGCGCCATAGATGCCCGAAGGATGGAATTGGACGAATTCCATGTCCTGGAGCGGAAGACCGGCCCTCAGCACCATGGCGTTGCCATCCCCGGTGCAGGTATGGGCGGAGGTCGCCGAGAAGTAGACCCGGCCATAGCCGCCGGTGGCGAGGCAGGTCAGCTGGCTGCGGAACCGGTGGATCGAGCCGTCCGCGATATCCATCGCGATGATGCCGCGGCAGGCACCTTCGTCGTCCATCAGCAGGTCCAGCGCGAAAAACTCGCTGAAGAACTGAACCTTGTTCTTGAGTGCCTGCTGGTAGAGCGTGTGCAGGATGACATGGCCGGTACGGTCCGCGGCGGCGCAGGTGCGATAGGCCTGGGACTTCCCGAAGCCCACCGACTGGCCGCCAAAGGCGCGCTGATAGATCTTGCCTTCCTTGGTGCGCGAGAACGGCACACCGTAATGCTCCAGCTCGATCACCGAGGCCGGGGCATTCCTGGTCATGTACTCGATGGCGTCCTGGTCACCCAGCCAGTCCGACCCCTTCACGGTGTCGTACATGTGGAAGCGCCAGTCGTCCTCGTTCATGTTGCCCAATGCGGCGTTGATGCCGCCCTGGGCCGCCACGGTATGCGAGCGGGTCGGGTAGACCTTGGTGACGCAGGCGACCTTCAGCCCCGCCTCGACCATGCCGACCGCCGCGCGCAGGCCGGCACCTCCGGCGCCCACCACCAGGGCGTCGTAGCTGTGCTCGGTGATCGGATAGGCCGTGCTCATGACCTCAGACTCGCAAGGAGATGGTGATGATGGAGACCAGTGCTGTGACGGCCAGCGCCACGGCCACGAGGTTCAGTGCCACATGGGCGGCGATCTTGGTGGCCGGCCGGTGGACATAATCCTCGATCACGACCTGCAAGCCCAGCTTGGTGTGGTAGAAGACCGAGATGATCCACAAGGCCAGGAGGCTGGCGTTGAGCGGCGAGCCGAACCAGCTCAGCCATTCGCTATAGCCCGAACCTGCCATGCGGATCAGCTGGAAGACCAGCCACAGCTCCAGGATGAGCTCCGAGATCGCGGTGATCCGCTGCAGCTTCCAGTGATGCACCCCCTCCTTGGCCGAGCCCAGGCCACGCGCGCGGGCCAGCGGGGTGCGGAACGACGTCGCCATGTTCTGGCTCCTCAGCGCGCAATCAGGACGGCGATCCAGACCAGGATCGTCAGGGCAGCGGCGCCACCCAACACCAGCATGGCGCCGGGACGAAGCTGGTGGATGTTCAGGCCACGGCCGGTGTCCCAGACCATGTGGCGGATGCCGCTCATGAGGTGGAAGGCCCACACGATCGTCAGCCCGAACAGGACCAGGAGGCCGAACCAGCTGCCGGCCAGGGAATGGATCCGGTCGAACGCATCGGGGCCGGAGGCGAGCGCCACCAGCCACCAGACCATCAGCAATAGCCCGACGGACAGGGCGATGCCGGTCGCCCGGTGCATGATCGACATCATCATGCTGAGGGGCCAGCGATAGATCTGAAGATGCGGCGAGAGGGGCCGTTTTGCCTGCACGATCGCATCCTCCGGCGTGCGCGATGCCATGGTCGCAGCAGAAATGGTCAACGGGTGGATGGCGCGCAACCTAGGTGCGTGCAAGCCTCTGTCAATCTTCGCGCGGCCCCCGGCCACCCGGCAGCGGTCGCAACGCGGGCGAATTGTCTCCTGATCATGACAGGGCTGCAGCCTGGGCATGGGCTATTCCAGGGAGGCCGGCGCAGATGGCGATGCCCGGTCCTGCCGATGATGAACGGGACGAATCCGCATCTCGTTCATGTCGCCGGCGCGCACCACCGCCTTGCGGCCCAGGCGGTGGGCGAGCACATGCTGGAGCAGCCCGGCCGATCCCGCCGGGGTGCCGGCCCAGGTCGGCATCATCGCATCATCGTCACGCCGGCGGTGCCGCCAGCCGGGCGTCCTGGCGTCAACGGAGCAGCCATGCAGGTGACCATTCCCGGACCGGAGCAGAAGCTGCCGGTCGTGCTGCTGACGGGCTTTCTCGGCTCGGGCAAGACCACGCTGCTGGCGCGGCTCCTGAAGGACCCGGCCATGGCCGGCACGGCGGTGATCATCAACGAGTTCGGCGAGATCGGCCTGGACCACGACCTGGTGGAGGCGGGCGACGAGACCGAGGGCACGGTCGAGCTGGCGTCGGGCTGCCTGTGCTGCACGATCCGCGGCGACCTCGCCCGCACCATGCACGGCCTCTATGGCCGGATGCGCGAGGGCAAGATCCGGCCCTTCCACCGGGTCGTGATCGAGACCACCGGCCTGGCCGATCCTGCGCCGATCCTGCAGACCCTGATGCAGGACGCCGCGATCGACCATTTCTTCCGGCTGGAGGCGGTGGTCACCCTGGTGGATGGCGTGAACGGCGCCGATACGCTCGACCGGCAGCCGGAGGCGGTCAAGCAGGCGGCGGTCGCCGACCGGCTGGTGCTGACCAAGACCGATCTGGCGCCACCCGACCATGTCCTGGCCCTGGAGGACCGGCTGCGCCGGCTGAACCCGGCGGCCCCGATCCTCAAGGTCGTCCATGGCGAGATCGCGCCCGACCAGCTCCTCTGCGGCGGGCTCTACGACCCAGCGACGAAATCGATCGACGTCCAGCGCTGGCTGGCGGAAGAGGCCTATCACGCACCTTCCCATGACCACGCGCACGACCATCATCACCATGACGGTCATCACGATCATGGGCAGCACGCCCATGACGTGAACCGCCATGACGAGCACATCCGCGCCTTCGCCATCCGCAAGTCGGAGCCGATCCCGGCCCAGGCCTTCTCCCTGTTCCTGGACCTCCTGACCGCCCAGCGCGGCGCCGACCTGCTCCGGGTCAAGGGCATCGTGCACATCGCCGAGGAGCCGGAGCGGCCGCTCGTCCTCCACGCGGTCCAGCATGTGATGCACCCGCCGGTCACGCTGGATCGGTGGCCATCCGAGGATCGCGACACAAGGCTCGTGTTCATCGTCCGCGACATCGACAAGGCGCAGATCCAGAACTTCCTGGACGCGCTCACCCGCGCCCATGGCGACCTCCAGCAGGCCACCTGACCACCCGGCGGCGGGTAGTGATGTTCAACACAGCGCGCTTGGCGTAGAACGCTAGGTCATGCGCGTACCAGACCGGACGAGGAACGCCATGAAGCCACGTTATCGCCATGACCTGCCGCAGATGCGGGGCGACCTGTTCCTGACCGATGGCGGCCTGGAGACCACGCTGGTCTTCCTGGAGGGCGTGGATCTGCCGCTGTTCGCCGCCTTTCCGCTGCTGGTGGATGAGAAGGGGCGGGAACAGCTGCGCCGCTACTACCTGCCCTACCTGGAACTCGCGAAAGAGCGCGGCCTGGGGTTCGTGATCGATACGCCCACCTGGCGGGCCAGCCAGGACTGGGCGAGCAAGCTCGGCTTCGATGCGGCGGCACTGGACGGGCTCAATCGCCAGGCAGTGGCGTTCGCCGAAGAGCTGCGCGACGAGTTTGCGCATACGACCGGACCGCTGGTGATCAGCGGCGCCATGGGTCCGCGCGGCGACGGCTACCGCGCGGACTTCCGCATGAGCGCCACGGAGGCGAAGGACTACCACGCCGCGCAGATCGGCAGCTTCGCCGACGCAGGTGCCGACTTCGTCAGCGCCGTGACCCTGAACTATCCGGAGGAAGCGATCGGCATCGCCCAGGCCGCCAAGGCCGCCGCCATGCCGGCCGTGATATCGTTCACCGTCGAAACAGATGGCCGCCTGCCCTCGGGCCACTCATTGGCGGACGCGCTGGCCGCAGTGGACGACGCCACCGGCGGCTATCCCGCCTACTACATGATCAACTGCGCCCACCCCAGCCACTTCGCCCATGTGCTGGCGGACGGCGGCGGCTGGCTCGACCGGATCCGTGGCATCCGCGCCAATGCCTCGGCGCTCAGCCATGCCGAACTGGACGAGGCGACCGAACTCGACAGCGGCGATTCGGCGGCGCTGGCGGCGGACTACCGGGCGCTGCGGCAGACGCTGCGGCAACTGTGCGTGGTCGGCGGCTGCTGCGGCACCGACCACCGGCACGTGCGCGCGATCTGCGAGGCGGTAGCGCCCGGCTGAGGCTCAGCCCTGCGCGGCGATCGCGTCGGCCAGTGTCACCATGCGCTTGGCCTCGGCGACATGGAGGTTCTCGACCAGCTTGCCGTCGACCACCACCACGCCCTTGCCTGCGGCGCGGGCCTCCTCGAAGGCCGAGATCATGCGATGGGCCCGCTCGACCGCCTCGGGCGAGGGGGCGAAGGCCTCGTTGGCGGCATCGAGCTGCTTGGGATGGATCAGGGTCTTGCCGTCGAAGCCCAGCTCCGCCCCCTGCCGGCAGGCCTGGCGGAAGCCTTCCTCGTCCTGCAGGTCGAGGCTGACCCCGTCCACGATCGAGATGCCAGCGGCCCGCGCCGCCAGCATGCACAGGCCCAGCGAGGTGATCATCGGCAGCCGGAGCGGGGTGTGGGCCGCGTGCAGCTCCTTGGCCAGGTCGGACGTGCCCATGACCAGGCAGGTGACCCGCGGATGATCGGCGATCCGGTCGACCTGGAACATGCCGCGCGCGGTTTCCATCATGCACCAGACCGGCAGGTCGGGCGTCCCGCCGGCACCGTCCAGGATCTCGACGGCACGGCGCACCAACTCGACGTCCGACACCTTGGGCAGGAGGACGCCGTCCACCCCCATGGTGGCGGCATCCACCAGGTCGGCATGGCCCCAGGGCGTGTCCAGACCGTTGACCCGCACGATCAGCTCGCGATGACCGTAGCCGCCGACCGCGACCGTCTGAGCAACCAGTGCCCGCGCGGCCTCCTTGGCGTCCGGGGCCACGCTGTCCTCGAGGTCCAGGATCAGCGCGTCGGCGGCGAGCGTCTTGGCCTTTTCCAGCGCCCGGGCGTTGCTGCCGGGCATGTAGAGCACCGAACGGCGTGGACGGACGGTGGCCATGGCGCTGACTCCCTGGGCTTGGCGTGGCCCCTGGTGAATGGCCGCGGATGCCAGCGGGTTCAAGTGCCTAGGCGCGGTTCTGCCGTCCTCGTGGGGGGCGGAGCGATGGCGAGCCCCGCCTGCGGCCGGTCACCCTGTGCCGACCGAACCCGACGGCGGCGCAGGTGGAGGCACCGATACGCCCGCCGGCCCCGGATGGCCGGTCCCTGACCTGAGCGGACCCCCGTACAGCGGCATCGACAGCGGGCATCCAAGCGGGCTGTCGCGCTGCTCGATGACGTGCGGCGCGGCCAGGGGCACGTGGCGGCCGGGCCCGTTGGCGGGCTCGCCGCGTCGTCGGCCTTCGTCTCCGGGAGGCTCGGCTCAGCCCACCACCACGTTGCTGGCGGTCAGGTCGGCCAACACGATGCCCTGGAGCAGGATGGTCTGGCCGGGCGAGAAGGTGACCAGCACGTCGTTGCCGCTCTGAGCGGCCTTGGACTG
>Ga0182739_1004562_pt1 | contig 11378 bp, 13 predicted proteins | sample eDN5th30CBELigBY_FD_128873 | JGI IMG/M metagenome (GOLD analysis project Ga0182739, IMG submission 128873) | Enriched backyard soil microbial communities from Emeryville, California, USA - eDNA 5th pass 30_C BE-Lig BY (version 2) (version 2) | ecosystem: Environmental > Terrestrial > Soil >... | reverse complement strand
GGGCTTTCATGATTGACTCCTGAGGTTGGGCACAGGCGCTACGATAAGTCCTATCTTTCGGCATAACTGCGTCAGTCTGGCCAATGAATACTGCGTTTCAGCCACCCGCTTCGCGCACCGGCGTCCGCCCCGGTCCTGCGCCCGCTTCTTCCTGCGCCCCGGGCGCGCCGCTGCTGGCTCCCGAGCGCGCCCGCGCGCGTGGGGGCCCGCGGCTCATCGCCGTCGCCCGGCAGGACGGCGCGCTTCGGCACACGGCCATGCACGAGCACGCGCGCGGTCAATTGCTGGGCGCGTGGCAAGGCCTGCTGACCGTCTACGCGGCAGACCAGCAGTGGGTCGTCCCGTCGCAGCATGCCGTCTGGATTCCTCCCGGTCACCCACATGGGCTGCGCTCGCACGGTCCCTACGCCGGCTACAGCGCCTATCTCAGCCCCGCGGCCTGCGCGGGGCTGCCGCAACGGCCGCGCGTGTTGCAGGCCTCGACTTTGCTGTTGGCCGCGATCGAACGCGCGGCAAGCTGGGGAGAAGACGACGACACCGCCGATCCGGCGCGCCGGCGTATCGTCGAGGTGATTCGAGACGAGATCCGTAGCCTGCCGCACGCCGGGGTCGCGCTCGTGCTGCCGCGCGATGCGCGCTTGCAGCAGTTGGCGCTGGCGTTGTCGGACCACCCCGCGGACACGCGGCCGCTGCAGGCATGGGCGGCCGCCGTCGGCATGGCCCCGCGCACGCTGGCGCGCCGTTTTCTTGCCGAGACGGGATTGCCGGTGGGCGCATGGCGGCAGCGCGCGCGCCTGATGCGCGCCCAGGAAATGCTGGCGGCGGGCGCCGCCGTGACCACGGTGGCGCTGGAACTGGGTTATGACAACGTCAGCGCGTTCATCGCCATGTTCAAGCGGGAACTGGGCGCCACGCCGGGCCGGTTCAGGCCACGGGCGGACCGCCAGGCGGATTAAGCACTGGCACCCCGCCCTGGCGCGCTCAACCCTCCTGGGCCGCCTTCTTGGCGGCGCGCGGCGCGGTCTTGCGGGCCGTCTTGCGCGCCGGCTTGGCGGGCGTCGCGGCCTCTGCCGCCGCCGGCTCGGCCGCGGACCTGGCGGGCGCGGATTTCCCTGCGGCAGGCTTGGCCTCGCTCTGCGCACCGTCTTCGCCCTTCGCGGCGGTCTTGCGCGCACCGCGTCCTCGCTTGGCGGCGGGCGCAGGTTCGGCGGCCGGGCTGGCTGCGGGGCCGGTGACCGCATCGGCCGCCTTCGCCGGGCGTTCGCGTTCGGCCTGGACCGGCGGCGTGACGAAGGTCCATTCGCCCACGTTCACGACCGGCGGCGGCATGGGCACGAGCGCCGATTGCGGCAGGGGTTGCGGGGGCCGGCCGAAGGACGGCGGGGGGACCGCCGGGGCCTGGGATGCGTCGGACGGCACACGGTCGCCCGCGGGCGCCGCGTCCGGCTGGCTGGGTGCGTCGGCCTGCGCCTCGTCCCGCGCCCGCCGCGCACCGCCTGCCGGCCTGGCGCCGCGCGAACGCCGGTCCGCCTGCCGCGCATTGCGGGGCGGACGTCCTTCGTCCTGATCGTGACCGCGGGCCTGGCCGGCATCCTCCGGTTGATCGGCGCCCGCCATCTGCCCCGCAAGCGCGGGCGCGTCGACGACCGTGCCGCCTTCGGTCTGGCGGGGCGTATCGGGCTGTTTCCAGGCATCCGGCTCGCCGGCATGATCCGCGGACGGCGAAGCGCCATCGTCCCGGTCCGCGCCGCCCTGTTGGCCCGTCGTCCGCCCGCCCGCCGACTTGCGGCCGCCGCGGGATTTGCGCGAATTCCTGCCGCCGCCGGCCTGCGCGTCCGCCTGGTCGGCCACGCCTTCCGGCGCGGATTCGGCCGGCGCATCGCCGCCCGCGACGCGCTCGCCGCCCGTGCTGTCGCGGTAGACATACGTGCCGGACTTTTCCTCGCGGCCGACCTCCAGGAAGCCGCGCGACTGCGCCTCTTCCAGCAGGTTGCCGAACGCGCGGAACCCGTAGTAGGACTCGTTGAAATCCGGCTTGCGGCGCTTGAGGGCGTCTTTCAGGGCCGAGGCCCAGATCTTGCCGCTGTCGCCGCGTTCGGCCACCAGGGCCTCGAACGTCTCGACGACCATCTCGACGGCGCGGGTCTTGCGGGCTTCCTGCTCTTCCTTGCGGCGGCGTTCCTCGTCCGGCGAGCGCCGCTGGACGCTGGCGCCGCGGGTGTCTCGCCGCGCGTCGGCGGTGCGCTGGCCTTCGCGCGCCAGGTCGTCGTAGAAGATGAATTCATCGCAATTGGCGATGAGCAGGTCCGAGGTGGACTGCTTGACGCCCACGCCGATGACCTTCTTGTCGTTCTCGCGCAGCTTGGACACGAGCGGCGAAAAATCGGAATCGCCGCTGATGATCACGAAGGTGTTGACGTGGGATTTGGTGTAGCAGAAGTCCAGCGCATCCACGACCAGCCGGATATCTGCCGAGTTCTTTCCCGACTGCCGCACATGCGGAATTTCGATGAGCTCGAAGTTGGCCTCGTGCATGGGCGCCTTGAATTCCTTGTAGCGCTCCCAGTCGCAGTAGGCCTTCTTGACGACGATGCTGCCCTTGAGCAGCAGGCGCTCGAGCACCGGCCGGATGTCGAACTTCTGGTATTTGGTGTCGCGCACGCCCAGCGCCACGTTCTCGAAGTCGCAGAAAAGCGCCATGCTGACGTTTTCGTTGGGGTTGTTCATGTTCTCTCCAATTCCGCGGCCGCCCACGCCAAGCCTGGGCCAAGCCAGGCGATACGCCGCCACAATCCGCCCATGATATACATTTCCGATTGACCTCTCCGGCCTCCCAGTCCGCTACCGCCATGCCCGACGCCGCTCCGCCTCCTGAACTAATCACCGCTCGACTGCTGCTGCGGCCCCTGTGCCTGGCGGACGCGGACGCCATCCAGCGCATCTTTGCCCAATGGGACGTCGTGCGATTCCTGGCCGACCAGGTGCCCTGGCCGTACCCCGACGATGGGGCGCGCCAGTACATCGAGCAGGCCGCCCTGCCCGCCGTGCGCCGCGGGACGCAGTGGCATTGGTCGATCCGCACGCGCGCGCAGCCGGACCAGCTGATCGGCATCATCAGCCTGATGGACGACGACCCCGGCAACAACCGGGGGTTCTGGCTGGATCCGGCCCATCAGGGCCTGGGCTACATGACCGAAGCCTGCGCCGCCGCCACGGCCTACTGGTTCGGCGTGCTGGAAAAGCCCGTGCTGCGCGCGCCCAAGGCCATCGCCAACACGGCCTCGCGACGGATATCGGAAAGCAGCGGCATGCGCTGCGTGGCCACCGAGGAACGCGGCCTGGTCAGCGGCCGCCATGCCTGCGAGATCTGGGAGATCACCCGCGACGAATGGATGGCGCGCCAGCCCGGCTCCCCCGAAGCCGAGTTCGTCCCCGATTAAGACGGGCGTCTCGGCCGGCCGCCTGGCCGGTCAACCCGGCGCTTATCGCCTATTTCGCCCCGCTTTCCGGCCGATTGACCTGGGCCCGCGCTGGCTAGAATTCCCGAAAATCCGGCATTCCGCGCGTGGGATGCCTTGTCATCGGGCAACATCCATGAATCCGTCTACCGTCATCGGCGCCGTTGTCGGCCTGCTCACCCTGGTCATCGTCGTGGCGCTGTCCGCCAACGACTCCAGCCTGTACTTCAATCTGCCGGGCCTGGCGATCGTGCTGGGCGGCACCTGCGCCGCGCTGTTCATCGCGTATCCGCTGCAGGAAGTCGTGCGCGTCTTCAAGCTGGTGCGCACCGTGTTCCGCAATGACCAGCACGACCAGCAGCGCGACATCGAAGAACTGGTCGGGATGGCCCAGCTCTGGATGAACGCCGACGTCCACAAGGTTGAGCACGAGCTCAAGAAAGTCTCGAATCCGTTCCTGCGCACGGGCGTGCAGCTCATCATCGACAACACGCCCGAAGAGCAGATCATCGAGCTGTTGAAGTGGCGCGTGGCCCGCCTGCGCGCCCGCGAGCAGGCCGAAGCCCAGATGTTCCGCGTCATGGCCACGTTTGCGCCGGCCTTCGGGATGCTGGGCACGCTGGTCGGCCTGACCAACCTGATGGCCGTGCTGGGCGATGGCAGCATGCAGACCATCGGCCAGCAGCTGGCCATCGGCCTGATGACCACGTTTTACGGCATCCTGCTCGCCAACCTGGTCTGCAAGCCGATCGCACTGAAGCTGGAACGCCGCACGGCGCGCCGCGTGGAGTCCATGAACATGGTGCTGCAGGGCATCTCGATGATGTGCGAGAAGCGCGGCCCGGCCATGGTGCGCGAGACCCTGAATTCCTTCGTGATGCACGTCGAAGACGAAATCTACGATGGCGGCGCCGACGCCCGGCCCAAGGCCAAGCCGGAAGGCCAGGGCAAGCCGGCGCCCGCCGCCGCGGCAGGCAATGCCGCCGGCGCTCCCGCCACCCTCGTCCGCCCGGCAGCCGCGCGTCAATGAGCCTGATTTCCCCTTCCCTCGCCCAGCGGATCGAGCAGGCCCGCCAGGCGCAGCTACGCGCACAGAAGGCGGCCGCCAATAGCGGCTGGCGGCCCAGCGAAAGCGACCGCCAGGACCGCTACGCGCGCTGGCACGTCGAGGAATCCGTCGAACAGGATTCTGAAAACTGGCTGCTGAGCTATCTGGATCTCATCACGCTGCTGCTCGCCATGCTCGTCGTCATGCTGGCCATTGCGCTGCACGGCGGCGGCTACGGCAAGTCCGATCAAGCGGTGGAAGTCGTCGGCACCCTGGCCGCGGCTGGACTGCCCGCCTACGACGGCGAGTATTCCGAGTTCGACAGCGTGGCCATCCCCGCCAGCTGGAAAGAACTTCCTGCTCCCCCCGCCCCGGTCGTCGCGTCGTCCGCGCCCCCCGCGGCGGACGACGAGGTCGTGGTGGCCGAGGCCGCCAAGCCGCTGACCGCCCCGTCCAAGGAGTCGCTGGGCCTGGCGGACCTGGGCAATTCGGTGGATGTGATCGTCAATGAACAGTCGGTGAGCTTTCGCATCAGCAACGAGCTGCTGTTCGCCTCGGGCCAGGCCACGCTCAGCAACGCAGGCCTGGACGTGATCAAGCGCCTGGCGGGCATCCTCAACAAGAACGCCTACCAGGTCTCGGTCGAAGGCCACAGCGATCCGGTGCCCATCCTGACCAAACAGTTCGCCTCCAACTGGGAGCTGTCCAGCAGCCGCGCGACCAGCGTGCTGCGGGAACTGGTGCGCGACGGCGTGGACCCGCAGCGCCTGCGCGCGGTGGGCTATGCGGAAACGCGCCCCATCGAGTCGAACGACACGGCCGCCGGGCGCGCCGCCAACCGTCGCGTCGAACTGATCATGGACATCACGCCGCAGCAGGCCACCAAGGCGGCCGCCACCCCGCAGGCGACCGATGCCGGCAAGCCGGCATCGCGCCCCGACGCGGCGGCCAAAGCCGCCGAGACCGCCGCCAAGGCGCCGGCCCGGTCCTGATCGCGATCCCCTTCGGAAACCGGCGCAAGCCGGTTTTTTTATTGCCGTTCGATTCGGCGGCGGGCCTGTGCATGGCCTGCGCCTCGCGTACTGCGTCCTGCGTACTGCGTCCTCCGTCCCGCGCGCAAAGACCGGCTGAAACGCACACCCGTAGATGTAAAGGACGCTTGACACACCCCAACCACCTCGCCAGAATGTCAAGCACGCTTTACATCCACACAGGCATTCCCATGAATCAAAACCAGGCCAAGCGCCGCTATTTCAAGGAACTGGGCATCGCATTCGCCCTCTACATCGTGCTGCTGGTGGGCGCCCTGCGCCTCAGCCTGGACATGCCGGCAGGCGCCTTGCGCACCGCCGTGCTGCTCACACCCATGCTCGCCTTCCTGCTGGCGTTGCGCGCCGTCGTGCGCGCGGTCCGCAGTTCGGACGAGTTCATTCGCAAGACCACGCTGGAACACCTGGCCATCGCCGCCGCGGTTACGGCCGGCGTCACGTTCACCTATGGCTTCCTGGAGATCGCGGGCTTTCCGAAGCTGAGCATGTTCGTGGTCTGGCCGCTGATGGGCGGGGTCTGGGCATGCACGACCCTCGTCCAAACGCTGCGCCATCGATGAAAAACCGCATCCGCGAATTGCGCGCCGAACGCGGCTGGAGCCAGGCCGCGCTGGCCGAACGTCTGGACGTGTCGCGCCAGACGGTCAATGCCATCGAAACGGGCCGCTACGATCCGAGCCTGCCGCTCGCGTTCGCCATCGCCCGCGTGTTCGACACCGCGATCGAATCGATCTTCCAGGAAGACTGAGGGCCGCCGCGCCTCGGCGCCGTGGCGCGCACGCGGGGATAGGCGTTAACCTAGCGGACCCGCCGCTCGCGGCGTCCGCAGTCCGCCCCGGGAGTCCCCATGTCTTACCTGCTTCTGATCGTAGAACCGGTGGGCCAGCGCGCCCAGCGCACGCCCGAAGAAGGCCGCGAGGCCTATGCGCAGATGCTGCGTTACGCCGAATCCCTGCAATCGCGCGGCCTGCTCGCCCGCGCCGAATCCCTGAAATCCGAGGCCGAAGGCGCGCGCCTGCGCGTGCGTGACGGAGAACGGCAGATCGTGGACGGCCCCTATGCCGAGGCCAAGGAGATGATTGGCGGATTCTTCCTCCTGACCTGCGACTCGCGCGAAGAGGCGCTGGCCCTGGCCGCCGAATGCCCGGCGGCGCAATGGGCCACGGTCGAGGTCAGGGAGCTGGGGCCCTGCTTCCTGTAGCGTCTGTGGGGTGATGCCAGCCCGGCTTCACCACGCGGACACGCGGCTGCTTCAGCAATTGCCCTTCTTGGCCTGTCCGGGCGGACAGAAGCCCCCGCGGCCGCCGCCATCATGCGGGTCGACGACGACAGACCCTTGCGGCGTGTACACGGCACAGCCGGACAACAAGGAGGCAACAAGGGCAAGGCTGCACAGGATTTTCATATCGTGGCTTCAGGCGTTTGGAAAGCTTGCGAGTGTAGGGAAGGCGCCTGCAACAAGGGCTGGATCTTCGTAACCAACTGCGAAGCGCCCCCGTTTGACCTAGTGTTTACCCTGGGGTCACAAAAACCTTGTCGATCCGCAGCCGCGCCGTTCGTCGATGCAATACAAGTCCCCCTTCCGGGACTTGCCCATCGATCCAGGAGATCACACCGATGCGATTCATGATCCTCGTTCGGGCCACGCCCGACAGCGAAGCCGGCAAGATGCCGGACGACAGCCTGCTCGCCGCGATGGCGACCTACCACGAAGCCCTGGTCAAGGCCGGCGTGCTGCTGGACGCCAATGGACTGCAGCCCACGTCCAAGGGCTGGCGCGTGCGCTATGACGGCGGCGGCGAACGCCGGCTTATCGACGGGCCTTTCGCCGAAACCAAGGAACTGATCGCCGGCTACACCATGATCCAGGTGCGCTCGCGCGAAGAGGCGATGCAATGGGCGATGCGCTTTCCGTCGCCCTTCCCCGGCCAGGCATGCGAGATCGAGGTGCGCCAGGTGTTCGAGCTGGAGGATTTCGAGCCCAGCCCGCAGGTCGAGCGCTTCCGCCAGATGCCCTCGCCCAGCCACTGAAGCCGCGCAGCGCAGACGCAGACCCAAAACTCATACCAAAACGCCCCCCACACAAAGTGAGACACGCCATGCACAAGCAGATTTTCGTCAACCTTCCCATCGCCGACATGCAGAAGTCCCAGGCATTCTTCCGGAAGCTGGGCTACGACTTCAATCCCGACTTCACCAACGACCAGGGCGCCTGCATGGTCGTCGGCGACAACCTCTACGTCATGCTGCTGGTGAAGGATTTCTTCCAGGGCTTCACCGGCAAGCCGGTGGCGGACGCCACCCAAAGCACGGAAGTGCTGGTCTGCCTGTCCTGCGAGAGCCGGGCCGAGGTCGACGACCTGGTCGCGCGCGCGGTGGCGGCGGGCGGCACCGCGCCGCGCGCGCCGCAGGACCACGGCTTCATGTACGCGCATGGCTTCGAGGACCTGGACGGGCACATCTGGGAACTGGCGTACATGGTCCCGGGCGAAGCGGCTGGCGCATGACGCAGGCGGCCACGCATCGCGCCATCGAGGCGGTCTGGCGGATCGAGGCCGCCAGCGTCATCGCGGGCGTTGCGCGTCTCGTGCGCGACGTGGGACTGGCCGAAGAACTGGCGCAGGATGCCCTGGTCGCGGCGCTGGAACGCTGGCCGCAGACGGGCGTGCCGGACAATCCCGGAGCATGGCTGATGACCACCGCGAAGAACCGCGCGCGCGACCGCCTGCGGCTGGATGCGCTGCACGCCCGCAAGCACGCGCAGATCGGCCACGAGCTGGAGGCCTTGCAGGCCGACGTGGAGCCCGATTTCGTCGACGCGCTGGATGCGGCGCGTCAGGACGACATCGGCGACGACCTGCTGCGGCTGGTCTTCACCGCCTGCCACCCGCTGCTGTCCACCGAGGCCCGCGTGGCGCTGACGCTGCGCCTGCTGGGCGGGCTGACCACGGCCGAGATCGCGCGCGCCTTCCTGGCGTCGGAATCGACCATCGCCCAGCGCATCGTGCGGGCCAAGCGCACGCTGTCCGCGGCCAACGTGCCCTTCGAGGTGCCCAAGGCCGCGGACCGGGCGCCCCGCCTGGCCTCGGTGCTGGAGGTCATCTACCTGATCTTCAACGAAGGCTATTCGGCGACGTCGGGCGAGGACTGGATGCGCCCCGGCCTGTGCGACGAAGCGCTGCGCCTGGGCCGCATCCTGGCAGAGCTGACGCCCGACGAGGCCGACGTGCACGGGCTGGTCGCGCTGATGGAGCTGCAGGCGTCGCGCCTGCATGCGCGCACCGATGCCGCGGGCCGGCCGGTGCTGCTGATGGACCAGGACCGCCGGCGCTGGGATCCGCTGCTGATCCGGCGCGGGCTGGCGGCGCTGGCGCGCGTCGAGGCGCTGGGCGGCGCGCGCGGCCCCTATGCCCTGCAGGCCGAACTGGCCGCCTGCCACGCCCGCGCCCGCACGCCCGCGGAAACGGACTGGCCGCGCATTGTGGCCCTGTACGATGCGCTCGCCCAGGCCGCGCCGTCGCCGGTGGTGGCGCTGAACCGCGCCGTCGCCGTCGGCATGGCATACGGCCCGCAGGCCGGACTGGATCTGGCCGACGCGCTGGCGGCCGATCCCTCGCTCGCCAACTATCACTGGCTGCCCAGCGTGCGCGCCGACCTGCTGGCCCGGCTGGGCCGCAAGGCCGAAGCCCGCGACGAATTCGAGCGCGCGGCCGGCATGACGCGCAACGCCCGCGAGCGCGAACTGCTGCTGGCGCGGGCCCGCGACATGTCCCGGGAACCCGACCCGACCCCGGACGAATGAGGGGCCGGACGCGGCGTGCTTAAATCCCAGGCATGCCACGCGCCGCCGCCATACCCGATCCCGCCGCACCGCCCCTCACGGGCGTGCCGGCGGCGTTCGACCATCCCGGTGACCGCGCGCAGTTTCGCCGCGCGGCCCACCAGCCCGGGGTGGAGCTGTACCGCGCCCACATCGTCCGCCACGCCTTCGAACCGCATACCCATGAGGCGTTCGGACTGGGCGCCATCGAATCCGGCGTCGAACGCTTCCGCTACCGCGGCGCCGACCACCTGGCGCCCCCCGGCTCGCTGGTGACGATGAACCCCGACGAATTGCACACCGGACGCGCCGAAACCGAAGGCGGCTGGCGCTACCGCATGGCCTACATCGATCCGGACGTCGCCGCGCGGGTGACCGGGGAGACCGGCTGGTGGTTCGGCGCCGCCGTGGGCCGCGATGCCGCCGGCGCGCAGCGCGTCACCGCGCTGCTCGATACGCTGTGGCACGCATCCGAGCCGCTGGCCTTCGACAGCGCGCTGTTCGCGCTGCTGGGCGAATTCCGCCGCCACGCTGGCGTGCCGCGTCCCGCCGCGGCCGAAGGCGCGCCCCGCTTCGCACCGGTCATCGACTACCTGCACGCGAACCTGTCGCGCCGCCTGACGCTGGACGAACTGGCCGCGGTGGCCGGGCTGAGCCCCTTCCATTTCCTGCGCAGCTTCCAGGCGCATCACCACGCCACGCCGCAGCAGATGCTGATGGCGCTGCGGCTGTACGAGGCCAAGCGCCTGCTGGCGGCAGGCGTGGCGCCGGCCCAGGTGGCGCTGGCGGCCGGGCTGACCGACCAGGCGCATCTCACGCGCGCGTTTTCGCGCCGCTATGGCGTCACGCCGTCGCGCTATCAGAAACAGGTGCGCGGGTAAAAGGTGCGCGGGTAATGGGCACGTGCCTGCCGGTGCGCGCCTCGCCGCCGCCGGCGTCGCAATCTGGTACAAGATTCGGCCCCGCGCTCCTGGCTAGACTGGCGGCATTCAAGACCTGGAGTGCGATGTATGTGGGCTGGAACCCTTTACGCCCTGGCCGCCGGCCTGATGTGGGGGCTGGTGTTCATCGGTCCGCTGCTGCTGCCGGAGTATCCGGCCGCGCTGCAATCCGTGGCGCGCTACCTCGCGTTCGGCCTTATCGCCCTGCCGCTCGCCTGGCTGGACCGCCGCAACCTGCGCCTCTTGACGCGCGCGGACTGGATCGAGGCGCTCAAGCTCGCCGCCATCGGCAACCTGCTGTATTACCTGTGCCTGGCCAGCGCCATCCAGCGCGCCGGCGGGCCGGTGCCGACCATGATCATCGGCACCCTGCCCGTGGTCATCGCCATCAGCGCCAACCTGCGCAATGCGCGCCGCGACGGCCGGTTGCCGTGGCGGCGGCTGGCCCCGTCGCTGGGCCTCATCGCGCTCGGCATCGCCTGCGTCAACCAGGTGGAGTTGCAGGCGTTGCGCCAGGAGGCCGACGCCGACATGTCGCGCCACGCGATCGGCGCCTTGCTCGCGCTGGGCGCGGTGGCGTGCTGGACGTGGTATCCGCTGCGCAATGCCGACTGGCTGCGCAACCATCCCGGCCGCAGTCCGCGCACCTGGGCCACCGCGCAGGGCGTGGCCACGCTGCCGCTGGCGCTGGCGGGCTACGGCCTGCTGTGGATCGGCATGGCGGCCGCCGGCAGCGGGTTCGACATGCCGCTGGGGCCTCGCCCCGACGTGTTTCTGGGGTTGATGATCGCCATCGGCCTGTTCGCGTCCTGGCTGGGCACCCTGTGCTGGAACGAAGCCAGCCAGCGGCTGCCCACGGCGCTGGCCGGCCAGCTCATCGTGTTCGAAACCCTGGCGGCGCTGGCCTATGCGTTCATCCTGCGCGGGAGCATGCCGGCGCCGCTGACGCTGGTGGGCATTGCTTGCCTGGTGGTGGGCGTGCTGCGGGCCGTGCGGGTGAAGCCGCAGGCGGTGGCGGCGGCCGCGTGAAGCGGCGCCTGCGGGGGCCGCGTGAAGCGGCGC
>Ga0182739_1004560_pt1 | contig 11381 bp, 9 predicted proteins | sample eDN5th30CBELigBY_FD_128873 | JGI IMG/M metagenome (GOLD analysis project Ga0182739, IMG submission 128873) | Enriched backyard soil microbial communities from Emeryville, California, USA - eDNA 5th pass 30_C BE-Lig BY (version 2) (version 2) | ecosystem: Environmental > Terrestrial > Soil >... | reverse complement strand
ATGATGACGATTACGCCGCAGGCACGCCCGGCGCACCCCCTACTTCGTTCTGGGGTCACAACACCTTGCTCTTGGTACCCACGCGTGACAGCGTGGCGGGCGGTGTCACCTACCACCGCGACTATTTCTTTTCGGGCGGAGGTGAATTGCCTGTGCCTCTGGACGCCTCACTCCTATCCATACCTTCGGAAATCGAAAATCGAGGCAACGTGTGCCCGCCGCTTTGCGATGACGACCCCACGCTGCTGCGACCGCTATCCAGCCCATGATTGTCTTACTAAACATAGCCATCCAATGCGCATGCTTCATCGCGGCGTGCCGCTACCTGCGGCACGACCACGAACGGCATTGGGCAGCGATGCCGTGGTACCTCGCCGTGGTCGTCGTCACCGAAGCATTGGGCGGCTATTTTGGCAGTGTATTGGGTATCCGCAATGCCCCCCTGTACAACGTGTTTATGCTAATAGAAGGCACGTTCATCAGCTATTTCATCTACCGGCTTTGCAGGCACTATGGGCTGCGATTCGTACATTGGTGCCTGTGGTTGCTGCTTTTTATCGGCGCGTACATCACCGAACTGTCGCTCACCGGTAGCTTTTCCAGCTATGCCACATCCACCATAAACCTGCTAAGCTTGTCTTTCCTCGCCGGATGCGTGTATTACGGGGCAATGATGTTCCGGTTCGGTGACGTTAGGATATCCGTATACCGGCACGGCCCCACGGTATGGATGGCCGCCATCGCTTACTTCTATTCTGGCACACTGACCGCTGGTTTACTGGCCGGGCCCCTCATCGAACTGCGGATTGGAGTCGCTGGTATCCCCGTGTATACGGTGGCCCACCTCTTGATGAACTATTTCTTGTACACCCTATGGATTTATACCTTTATGTGCAGGTACCGGAACCGTACCTCGCAGCAGCTGTGATCATCGGTACGGTCGCCGCTGTGGCGATCTGGACGATTATCCTGCTCCTCTTCCGGCTCTATAACGAAAAACTGCGGGTCGCGGCCGAAGCGGCGCGGCGCCGGGAGGCCGAAATCCGGAACCAGCTGAGCAACAACCGCATCAAGGTGACCGAACAGCTCATGCGGGAGGTGAGCGCCGCCATACATGATCACCTGGGCCATCACATGACGTTCCTCTGCACGCTGTTGGCCGACCAGCTTTCCGAGCACCGGCGGAAGAACCCGTTCAAGGCCGAAACGATCCGCAAGTGCCATGGGCTGGCTACCGATGTACTTTGGAAGATCCGCCAACTCAACTCCATCATGCAGGCCGAGCAGCTGCTGAAGCAGGGCCTATCGCATGCCATCCGTGAGCTAATAGCCCTTCTTGGAAGCCGGCCGCGCCCCCGCATCACTGCAGATGTACCCCTATGCCTCGATGGTGTGCTGGCCACGGATACCGCCCTGCATATTTTCCGTATCCTGCAGGAGGCGATCGCCAATGCCACGAAACATGCCGATGCCGAGCACCTGCACATCTCGCTCACGCAGCGGGACGGCCACCGTGTTGAACTGGTTGTCGCCGACGATGGGAAAGGCTTTGATCCGTCCCAGCGCAGCACCGGCATGGGCCTGCAGAACCTGCATAGCTATGCCCGGGCCATTGGCGGTACGCTCACGCTCCGCAGTACCCCAGGCACAGGCACTGAGGTGCGGGTAAGCATCCCGACCGGCCATACTGACAAACCCATTAAACAATCACTGGACTGATCCTGCCTGACCAAACCCCACGAACACATGAACATACAAAACCAACAATCCATTACTGTAGCATTTGTAGATGACCATACCGACATTATGCAGCACGTGGCCAACCACGTACATCTCCACTATCCCGGCATTGCCGTTAGTTTCATTGCCAAAGACGGCGCTGACATGGAAGCGCACATCCATCGCCTCGGGCCACCGCATGTGGTGGTGATGGACGTACAGATGCCCACCGTGGACGGCTATCGGGCGACCGAGTGGCTGAGCAGCCGGTTCCCAGAAACCAGGGTCATCGCCTATTCTGCCTTTGTCAACACCGATACCGTCAACGACATGCTCCATTATGGTGCGCGGGGCATACTGGCCAAAGGGGGCAGCTCAGACAGCCTCGCCGAAGCTATACTTGCTGTGGCATCGCACGGCTATTATTTCAACGAGTACGTCACCGAGCAGATGGTGAAATCACTGGACCGCGGCAACCTGCTCGGCGGCATCGGTAAGATACCCAAGCGGAGACGGCGGGTGCTGGAGCTCTGTCATGAAGGGCTGGTGGATAAACAGATCGCCGACCGGATGGACATCTCCACCCACGCGGTAGCCGATCATTTCCGTAAACTTTTCGCCCAATTTGAGGTGCACGATCGGGTCTCGCTCATCTCCAAGGCCATGGCCTGCGGCCTGCTGCCGCCTCAGCAGCACCGCGGCACTGCGGAATGAAGACACCGTTTACGCTGTTATTCGACCAGTCCTCCATGGCACTGGCAAATGTGGGCAGGCGGCCGTTCGTGCCAACGTATGCGTTGCCTTTTGTTGGCCAGGCGGTAACGGCTTATCGAGTAGGCGGCACCTGCCAGTTAATCTACCGCTGGCACGACGCGTTTGACGTGTTTGTGGCCGTGCTCGAAGCCTTCTCCCTGGAGCCGCTGGAAATACCTGTAGCCAGCCATCTGTTTGACCTGCATCTCGTATACCAACTGCACGGAGCTTCACAAATTATCCCCGAGGCGGCAGGGCCCACGGTACGTGACCCCATCGAGTTAATTGAAGGCCACCGCATGGAGGTATATACTCCGCCAGCGCGAGCCGTGCTGCGATTGCGCCCCGACCGCCTTACGCACCGGTATGCACTGGCGGCCGTGGTACCCAAGGGCGATTGGATAACCCGCCACCCCGCCCAAGGTGAAAGCCCGATGGAAGCCCTCATCCAGCACCTCCGGCAGCGCTATGCGGAACACCGCTACCTGCACCCCGCCCCCATCACACCGGCCATGCATGCCTGGCTGCACCTGCTGTTCTCTACCCCACCCTATGCCGGCATGGCGCTGGATAACGCATTGAACGGGCCGATGGTCGAACTGGTGGACGCCCACCGCCGGGAATACCTCCGCACTGCGCATGAAAAACAGCGAAAAGAGGTCGCCGGGGCGGCACGGCTGCTGGTGCGGGAGCTGGTGGCGCGTATGGATGGTGAAAAGCCGGTTACTGTGAACGATGTGGCTGAGGCGATGCATATCACGCGGCATGAGCTTTGGAAAGCCCATTATGCAGAACACTTAACCGGTATTACCCATTACATCAATGATTGCATGATGGCGCGTGCCAAGGAACTGCTTGGCGAGGGACGGACGGTTAAGGACGTCGGCATGTTTCTGGGATATTCCACGCCCAACAATTTCAGCCGGAGCTTCAAGAAAAAGTATGGCATCAGTCCGGACGATTACCGTAAACGTAACGGTCACTGATAATCGCTGGGGAGAAGGCAACAAAATGATACGCTTTTTAGAGGGGGGTGATACGTTTGCCGCTTTTCGTACCCTTAGTTTTGTTGGTATGGATAAGGCTGCATACATATATACAAGACATGGCACGGCGATAGGTGCTGATATATACTACTCGGGCATGGTCCTGCCAAGGCTGCAACACCATGATGACGGTACGGAACAGGTCAAGGCGAAAAAATGGAAGGCACCCACCTTCATCCACAGGTACTACCTGGCGCTGGTGCGTAAACACGTGGCGTTGACCACCAAGCGTACTTTTCGTTTCGTTCTGTTAATTGCCTTTATCATCCATATTTCGCGCAGGAGGCCGTTTCGCAAGACCTACCTGCCCTTCGGAGTGACAACAAGATTCGTGCATGATTGCAGGTTTGCCTTGTTTCGGCGGAGGGCCGTGCTAACGAATCTCGGGTGCTGCCGTACCAGATAGCGGAGTATTCGCGGCGTAGTCAGCCGATGACCGACTAACCAATTTTTCAAAGTTTAACATTTTAAAAGGAGGTCGATATGACTCTTTCAATTTTCAACTGGTCTGTAGCATTATTAATGGCCAGTTTCTTTACAACAGCCCCCATAGTGAATGGGCCCAATACAGGTAAAGCTGCTGCGACAGCAGAAAAATCGTCCGGGCGTACGGTCGTTGTCCCTGACGGCAATAGCGTGGATTCGCCAGAGTACTATAAAGATAGTGAAACTGGTGAATACCGGATCAAAGAGGCTGGTGGAGATTGCGTAACCGCGCCCGGCTTTTGCACCTATCTCGCCAACCGAGAAAACCCCGACCCTCAAAACGACGATCATTTTGATCCAGTTTTGGAAACAGAAGGCGAAATCTGGGTGCCGTAAAACGTTCCGATGTGGTCGGACAAGTAGGGAAACCAGTTGCACGTAGATGTGCAACTGGTTTTATTAGCGCGCCTGCTCAATCATTTCAACAAACCTGCTGCTATTGATTGTATCGTAGGGTCGTGGAGGGATGCCCGCCAAATAGCCATTTTTATCGATCAATAACAGCTTTGGAAAACCCTTGAAGTCGTAATTTGATACAACCGGATGTGATGCTCCAAGGCCATCCGTGAATAGATTCACCGAGTTCTCATGAGTGTATTTCCCACTTGCAATTCCGTTTAGCCATATTTCTTTTGTTCTATCCACAGAGATATTTACAAAAACTACATCTTTTGCATTATCATAAGCAGCGACAATATCCTTCATATTCGTCGTCAAATCCCTACAAGCCGAACAGCCCGTGAACCAATAATCAACTATCACCACTTTTCCTCGAAGGTCGTTCAGTCTGACCTTTTTTCCAGTCACGTCTGGCAAAACAAACTCATAAGCTTTTACTCCCAAGCCGTTCCTTTTCAGCTTATCGATCAATAATTCACGATAGGCAGTTTCGGTCATGCCCGACACGGCATCTTCAGCAAAATGAGTCCAACACGCCAAATTCGAATCAGGGTAATATTCCATGAATAACCTCAAAATAGCTGCATCTCTTAACAACACATCTTCCAATCTACATAACCTAGGGTATGTGTCGAGTTTTGTTGCTAGACGTCCTTTATCAAGAACGATGTGTACGAATGCCCGCGCTATGAGAAAATCAAGGTACTTTTTGGACTTGACCAATTGCGTGGATGGATACTCTAAATCTGCTGTCATTTCAGGCAACAAGCTAACGACTTCGCTTTCATAACCGTTTCGATGCCTGATATGGTCAGTTAGTAAGCGTGCTTTGGTAGCTCCCTTTATGGCATATGCTTCGATACGCAAGGAATCTATTTGGTCACGGCTCATCAGGCTGCTGTGATTATTCAGAAACCTATCAATATTGTTAAAGACCGAATCTTGTAGAACCATTTCCATTCTAAGGCGCTGAACCCCCGTATCAGCAGCGAGCTTTTTATATTCCGGATTATGCCTGACACGCTTTAACGTTTGCTTTCTTATTTCTGCCACCTGCTCTTGTATCATGGCAAGTTCATCCATTTTTCTGTCAGTAGTCTGTTGGCTTTGAACCGGCCGAAACGCCAGCATACATAGCACAAGTAAAATCGACGTAAGTGTATTATATCTTTCCATAATCAAGTTGTTAAGATTCCCGATCGTTCTGAGGCATTGGATTTCGCCGCAATTCATCATCTGGAATAGGATATACGTATCGTTTATCATTTGGTGGTAATGTGTAGACTTCGCCATTTAGCTCTCTGGTTAGCGTCTTTTGAAACCGCGAATCGACATTCAGCCTACGCAGATCCTGCCATCTCAAATTGCCGGTAAACGGCAATTCTTTTCTTCGCTCGTTTAGAATAAAACTCAGTGCATCTGGAACATCGTTTTTGGTGATCGGTTGGAAAGAGACACCATCTTTTCTGACTGCTAACAGTGTGTTCATATAATCAAGGGCTGAGTTCTCGTCGCCCGTTCTCCAGCTAGATTCTGCGAGAATGAGATAAATTTCATTAAGCCCAATACCCGCGAATGTTGAGGAATTCGTCGTATAACTTCCTCTAAAAAATGTTTGACCGGTTTCATCGGGAGTTGTATAAAAAATTGATTTCCTCAGGTCGCCGTTTGTATAAGAGGCATACAAAGCTGAGTCTACTATAGCACTTGCCCTCCGGAAATCGGTCAGTAGATAAGTTGCAGATTCTGCATAGAAAAGCATTTCTGAATTCAACTCGGGGGCAGGCATCGAATATGAAAATGTCGGGTCGGAAGTCAACCCATTGAAATCCATTAATGACGCATCGCTAACCAATGCCATCTTAGCATGTTTCAAAGCCAATGGGTAATTGGCCATATTTAAATATATACGTGCCAAAAGAGCGTTGCATGCCGACCTTGAAGGTCTTGTAATATGTGATGCCCGTGTCGGCAGCAAATCCGATGCTTCCGCGAGGTTATCAATTATCACACGGTAGCAATAGGCCAAATCCGATCTAGGTGATTTCACATTTACGTCTGCCTCCAGTTTCATGGGTATTCCCAGGGCATCCGCAGATGACTCCCAGCCGTATGGTTGCGCAAATAACTGCAAAAGGTTATAGAACGAATATGCCCTAAAAAATAAGGCGCTTCCACGGAGTGCATCCTTCAATTCCTGTTGGCTCGGATCGGGTTGAATTTTTTCAAGCCCCTCCAGTACGATATTCGCATGTGCTACCATTGCATACGGCCGGTTCCAATCATTCACCGATTCCCCACTGAACGCGTCAGACATCCAGATATAGGAGTTCCGTTCGGTAGCAGTGAAAGCCGCTTGCCAGTTCGAATACGTTGTGTAAAAATTATCACTTGCCAATAAACCCAAAGAAGGGTAACGTTGATTGAATACTCCATCATTGTCCAATAGTGCCTGATAGTCTTCCAATGACGACAGCACGACATCGCTTTTATTGGCTTTCTTGTCTAGCCATTCGTTTTGCTTATCACAAGCAAAAAGCAACATTGCGCTCGTAGCGATTGTTATCAAAATTTTAAGCTTAAACATCTTGTTTTTATTTACCGTTAGAAATCCATTTTAATACCCAGGCTGATGGTCAGCGGTGTTGGGAAGTTTTCTCTTACATCGGGGTCTATCCCCTTGTCGTTAGCCTTCCAAAGCAGCCCTAGATTATTCAGGTAAGCGTACACCTGCATACCCGAAATACCAAACCTGTCGGATGGACGAGCAAATGATACATCATATGCTAGCCATGCATCCTGCAGTCGTATATGGTCCGCGGGTTCTACCAACACCGCAGCGCGAGAATAAAAATTCTCCCTGTTCGTATTGTTTGGGTACACCATTGACGGCACGTCCGTAATGCGTTCGTCCCCGGCCCGCTGCCAACGCCGTGCGAAGTCCGAATGCCCTGCAGTCATCAGTACTTGCTGTAGGTTGGTACTTACGGATCTCCGCTGGAAATAATAGCCCAATTTATAACCGATATTGACCGACAGCGAAAACTCCCGATACCGGAAATCATTCCTGAACGATCCGAAAACCGTAGGTCTGGCAGATCCATGAAAAACAAGCGCTTCCGGCGTCGTCTCTGTAATGATTTCCCTGTAGTCTTTGCTTACCTGGCCATTCAGGTATCCCATTGGGTCACCGGTTTGCGGATCAAGTCCCGCCCAATCGTAACTGTAGATACTGAACAACGGGTTGCCCTCAAAAGCCAGCATGGCGCCCGTGGCGCTCTGAAAGCCCGCCCGGCCAGAAACCAACGATGTAGCATTGAACCGCTTATCGAATGAAACTACCTTGTCTCGCACGTGATTAAACAAAACCGTGGATGACCAGAGAAAATGCCCCCGGGAAATATTTCTTGTTACAAGCATGACATCAACTCCGTACGTCCTTGTGGAGGCGCCGTTTCCCCTGAAGACCAGGAAACCGGCCGAAGGAGGTAATTCCGCATCCTGCACCAAATCCAATCCGTCTTTCCGGTAGAGTTCAATTGTTCCCGAGATGGTTTTCGATCTGCTTTCGAACTCCACACCGATATTGATGTTACGAACCCTTTCCCATTTAAGTTCGGGGTTCGGCACACCCGATACGGAAGCAATACGCAAACCGGTCATCGAACTTGTGCGGTAATTGGCGATGAGGTAAGCAACGCCATTGTATACGTTGCCGTTGAAACCATACGTGGCACGCAATTTTAATTTAGGTAGGGCATTAAACCGGTAGAATTTTTCTTCCGATACATTCCATAAGAACCCCGTTGACCACAAAGGTGTTATCTTCTGATTGGTGTTTATTCCGAACAGATTTGCCCCATCCCGCCGGCCGCTGAACGTGAAGCTGTACCTACGGTCTAACGAATAGGCCAGGTTTAGGTAATACGAAAGGTATCTATTTACACTCTCCGAAACATTTCCGGGCAATGTCTGGATTCGGGCACTGTTTGATGGATTGGTTTGGAAGAGCGACCTAAAATCAATATTCGTTATTGCCGTGCCATACACTTCATCATATCCGTAAGACGTGCGGCTATGGCCTCGCTGTACAGTTTCCCTTATCTCCGCGCCAGCAAGGCCGGTTACCATGTGCCGTTCCGAGAAGATCCGATTGTAATTTGCTTGTAGCCTCAAATTCTGTGCGGTCCGTTCATAATTGCTTAACGTCAGTATCCCGCCCTTCGGAAACGGAAAATCTACGTTCCCCGTTTCGGGGTCGATTTGCGTATATCGATTGACCATGTCGCGCGCGTAAAACGAGCGTTCATCGGATAGGTATGTACCACCAGTCGTTTGGCGTTGTTGCTGATACTGTACATTGATATCAAATGGGTCACTGACCTTATAGCGGATGGATGCACGTGCCAGAAACTCTCCTACGCGCTCGTTAGATTCGCCTGTACTCCACTCGTCCAACGGTCGGTATCCCCAGTCCAATAAACCTGCATCCTCCCAATCGGTCACATAGCTGGCCCGATATTTCTTAATGACTTCACTAGCATTTCCATGCTCGTCTGTCAGTTGTGCATAAGGATACAGGGGATAACTGCTTTTGTATTGCTCCCGGCCGTACACCAAGTCCGAAAAATTATCATTCCGGCTTTGGACATAATTTAGCCCGACCTCAACGCTAAGGCGATCGGACAACGAATAGGTGTTGTTCGCATTTAGGGTAATGCGCTTATAACCGTTTCTGAAAATGAAATCGTCGTTATTATCATACCCCAATGAAAAACTATACGCATTTCTTGGCGTTCCGCCACGTATACCTAAAGCGTATTGCTGCTTAATGCTTTTCCTATAAACATGCGCTAGGTAATCGTTGCGGACGTCCAATTGCCTTAATCCCGTTAGGTAAGCTGTTAGCGCCGATGAATCGACTTCCCCTTTGCGATGCCTATCCAGCATTTCCACCACCGGTGTGATTGCCGGCCAGCTGTTGGTATTTGACAGGTCGGAATCGTAATACCCCTTTTGGAATAACTCGGTTTCTACATCGATGTAATCACTCGCTACTAACGCATTCCTTAGCGATAGCAGGTCGGGTTTCTGGCCAATCGTCGTATTGGCGTTGAACTCAATAGACAGCGGACTATTTCGTCTGCCTTGTTTTGTCGTAATCACAATGACCCCATTCCCGGAACGGGCACCCCAGATGGACGCTGCGGCCGCATCTTTCAATACCGTTATGCTTTCGATGTTGTTGGGGTTGATATTTTCAATATTGCCTTCATACGGGAAATTATCTAACACGATAAGGGGCATAGCCGCTTCGCGGCCTAAAAGCGTGCTTCTACCGCGGATGGAGATTAATTCGTCGGACGTACTGGAACTGTTGAATATGAGGCCACTCGTTATACCGTCCAATCGATCCAATACATTGGTCCCGACTTTTCGATTCAGCAGCTTGTTATCAATGTGGACAAAACTTCCCGTAGCCCGTTCTTTAGGTATGCGCTGGTATCCGGTATTTACTTGCACTTCTTCAAGGGCCAGGGTATCCCGTACGGAAGTGGCTGTGTCAGTTGCTGCCGTAGCCGCAGGCTCCGCCTGTTGGGCGGAGGCCTGCTTCACGGCATACAAACACATGATCGTCAGTACAGCCAACAGGCTGATATATCTTATTGTATATTGCTTTAGTTTATGTTTGGTTAGGGCATAGTAGTCCCCTACGCGTAATTTTTTCTTCATTTTTTTGTTTGATTTTAGGTGTAAGAAAAACGGTATTTAGTTTCTACACCAAAATCAAACAGGAGATTTCACTATTGATCGGTAAAGGTTCCTCGTGGAAATTATCCACGCCTTAGACACTAAATGATTACCATTGCCCTTATCCAGGACAGGAGCAATGGGTTTAGATGTGTCAGTTCTTTTTGTTGATTTCACAACTCGTTATGGTTAGTAACGAGTCTTTATAGTGTACTTCCAAATAAATGTGGGGCTGCACACCGCGGCTACACTAAAGTTTCTGACGCCTTATGTAACGCGGATTTACAGCAGCCCCACATCTATCTTGATACGCAAAGATACATAATTCAAGAATAGACGTGGGTATATCCTGCTGTCTTGCGTTACGGCGTCAGAATGTAGCCGCAAGACTCTTTATTAATACCTACTATTTCAAATGAGATTATAACAAATCTCTGCAACAAATATATAAAAATTGTTTACATATAAGTATGTTTTTACATACATATATGTAAGTTTTTATTTACACATAGCAGATATATGTGGACCTTCAAGCGTGAAACCTGCTTTTAAACGCATATTTTAATGGAAGTCCCGAGTAAAATACACGAAGAATTTATATTGATAAAAGCTGCATTCGAAAACGGATCAATTACCAGAATGAGCCAATTGGAAAAACAAAAGCCGACAAGAATTGCGGAATTAGCTGGAATAAATCATGGGAGATATGCAGCGAAGTTATTCGAACCTTGGGATTTTTCACCTTCTGAAATTACTAGGATTGCCCTTATAATCGATGTGGATTCAGGGTTAATCATGAAAGTTATAGCTAACCAACTACGAACCCAAGAAGTTAAAAGAATTCTTACCAACATTAGAAAAATCGAAGACCAAAAAGCAAAAAAAGCCCAAAAGAAAGACTGAGAAGGTTGTTGAACTTACTATTCACCAAGACCATCCTTTGAGACTAAACTCCTCCCAGAAGTTGTAAAGTTCGGCGGCTTTTTGGGATATACCAATTATCCCGCGTGTAAGAATACGATAAACTTAAAATGATACGCAGTGCGTATATAATTGACGTTGGCACACCCAAGTGTAATCTTCTCTGAAATTCACTACGCTTAGCGTTGAAGATCGGATATCGCTGCATTGTTTGTCTAAAAGTGGCAAAAAGCAAAGCCTCGAAACGGGGAGAATCGGGGCTTGCTAACTAACCAATTATAAACCTAAATTATGAAAAGACAACTT
>Ga0182739_1004559_pt1 | contig 11382 bp, 9 predicted proteins | sample eDN5th30CBELigBY_FD_128873 | JGI IMG/M metagenome (GOLD analysis project Ga0182739, IMG submission 128873) | Enriched backyard soil microbial communities from Emeryville, California, USA - eDNA 5th pass 30_C BE-Lig BY (version 2) (version 2) | ecosystem: Environmental > Terrestrial > Soil >... | reverse complement strand
CCGCCGAGACGGAAGCACGCCCTGCTTGACAGGTTTTCAACGCGCTGGAGCGGCGAGCCTGGTAGCCGTTATCGCCGCGCTGATCTTCGTGCCGGGGGTGTCCAGGACCCTCATCGGGACGTTCGATCCGATTCGGCAACTCAGCCTCAGGATGCTTGGGTTTCGCGCAGAAACGTACACAATAAAGAATATGTTGATCTATTGGTGTGCAGAGGTTTTGCTGAACCTGAGCATCTCGTCCGTCCTGACGATGGTGATACTTGCGATCGCCTCGATCGGTGGATGGGTGGGATCTCGAAGGGGAGCGACGTCCAGTCACAACCTCCCTGCCGGCTGATTTCGGCGGGCAGACTGTCGCCGGGGACAGCGATGCCTGTCATTTGGTGGCAAGGCCGCTGAACTCGGCGGAAGACCTCCATTCTTTTCAAGACGCGATGCGGAATCTGATCACGGGTCCATTGCCCTGTCTTCGGAAAGGCGTGAATGCAGAGGGTTCCGATTGCTTGCTTTTGTGGCAGGCGGATTGAGCCGAACGGATGACGGCGAATGGATGGACGATCCACGACGGCCGCATCGAAACTGTGTTGAGCGGAACGGAAAGGGGCGACACGCATCATGAGACTGAGCCAGGCTGTGACGTCGATCGCGTTGGGGCTTGTGGTGAGTCTGAGCGGGGACTTCACCGTGGCCATCGCTGCCGAGCCGTTGAAGGTGGGCGTGTTTGCGGTCGACGCTTCGCCCCTGGTTGGCAACCCGCTCGCCTATGAGCCGACAGACGGGGTTCTCCATCCGCTGAGCTGTCGCGGCGTGATTCTGGTGGGTGAAGGGCAGCCGATTGTGCTCTGCGCGGTGGACTGGATTGCGATTGCCAACGACGGCCAGGTCGAGTTTCGCAAGGCCCTGGCCGAGGCCGCGGGCACGGTTCCGGAACGGGTTGCGGTTCACGTCTTGCACCAGCACGACGCCCCGCGCTGCGACTTCTCGACCGATCGCATGCTCGCCAAGCGGGGGATCAACCGCGCGTTCTACGCGGCCGACTTCGATCGCGACGTGATGGCGCGGGCCGCTGCGGCGGTCCGGACCGCGACGGCCAGGGCCCGGCCGATCACCCATCTAGGGGTGGGGCAGGCCGAGGTCGAGATGGTGGCCTCGAACCGTCGGATTCTCGGGCCCGACGGCAAGGTCAAGCACGTGCGTTACACCGCCTGCAAAGATCCGGCGGTGCGAGCGATGCCGGTCGGCACCATCGACCCGGTGCTCCGGATGCTCAGCTTCTGGAACGGCGACCAGGCGGTCGCGGTCCTGACCTACTACGCCACGCATCCCCAGAGCTACTATCTGACCGGCCTGGCCACTCCCGACTTCCCCGGCCTGGCGCGCGACCAGCGGCAGGACGCCACGACGGTTCCCCACATCCACTTCAACGGGGCCGGCGGCAACATCGGCGCGGGCAAGTGGAACGACGGCTCGCACGAGACCCGACAGATCCTGGCCGACCGGGTCGCCGCGGGGATGGCGAAGGCGTGGGAAGCCACCGTCAAGACTCCGCTCGCCGCGGCCGACGTCTCCTGGGAGTCGATCCCCACGGCACTTCCGCCCGCCGCCAACCTGGACGAAGCGCAACTTCAGGCCGACCTCGACGATCCCTCGAAGCCGGCGAAGGACCGGGCCAATGCGGCCCGAAGCTTGGTCTGGCTCCGCCGCTGTCGCGCTGGGGAGACGATCGACGTCTCGTGTCTCCACCTGGGCCGGGCCAGGGTCCTGCACCTACCGGGCGAGTTGTTCGTAGAGTACCAGCTCGCCGCGGCGAAGCTCCGTCCCGACCTGTTCGTGGCCATGGCCGCCTACGGCGACGGTGCGCCCGGCTACATCGGCACAGAGATCGCCTACAGCCAAGGGGGCTACGAAACCGGACCGGGGGCCTCGCTCGTCGCCCCGAATGTGGAGCGAGTCCTGATGGACGCCATCGCCCGCCTGCTCAAGTCGCGGGCGCCCTGAAGCCGCGGCCCCTTTTCTCCGCTCGAGCCCGAGCGTTCGCCTTCGGAGAGCTTCTCTACGAAGGATTGCCGGCGACCTACCCTATCCCTCCATGGTGATGCGTTTGATGTCCATTCCTGGGATCTAAAATCCCCCGCCTTCAGGCGGCCACTTCCGGTGCGTTGTGGGGAGCCATCGAAATCGACAATACGCAACGCCGATCTTGCCTGGACAGAAGCCATCGCCAGGAACACAGCATGGGGGGGGCGAGAGCCGAGGAAGGCACGGTCGTGAGGGCCTTGGATCGAAGAAGAGTCAGGCTTTGAGCCGACTTGCGAACCTACCGGCTTCCAGCCGGTAGAGCATCAGCTCTTGAAATCGTCGACCGAGGAGGACCACCCCAGCTTTGGCCGGACTAAAGCGGTGAGCCAGGCTTCGTGCCAGCGGCGCGGTCAAGCCCATGTCCGGCGAGCGAAAACAAGATCGGCTCGATTGCAATTCCTCGCCGTCCTTCCTAAAATCAGTGCCGCCTATTGATTATGAAACTCAATCTCAACGGAGGCTTGCGACCTGTCTTCCCGCCGAGTGGCCTCTGCTCTTCCCCATTGAAGAGCTCCCCTCGCTGGCGATGCCACCAGCCGCCAAGCCGGGCGACTGGCTCCAAGGCCGTTGGAGAGGCTCGTTTGCCATGAATTCAGCACTGGGACGTTGGCGGAACCTCAATCCAATTTTTGCGTAACGAACCGGGCGCGTCGATGATGAAGTCGCCTCTTGGATTCGCACTCGGCGGCACGGTTCGCAAGGAAATGAAGACGCTGTGAGAACGCAAGTTGCCTGGAATCGACGTGGCTTTACGTTGATCGAGTTGCTGGTCGTCATCGCCATCATCGGTGTGTTGGTAAGCTTGCTGCTCCCCGCGGTGCAGGCGGCCCGCGAAGCCGCCCGGCGCATGCAGTGCGCCAACAACCTCAAGCAAGTCGGCCTGGCGATACTCACCTATCATGACGTGCATAGCGCGCTGCCACTTCCCGACGTGGGTGTGTCGTACGGGGCGAAGCCCTGGATCAACAGTTGGGGCATGTCGATTCTCCCGCAGTTGGAACAAGGCTCCGCGTTCAACACGTTCAATCTGACCGCCCCGAACGGTATCTCCGACCAGGCGAATCAAACCGTGATCGGGATGCACCTCTCCGTGTTCAACTGCCCGTCAACGCCGCGGAATGGCAAGATGCAGGGGATTATCGAGGATCAGACCGCCGCGACGTTCAACCCAAACATGGTGGCCGGGACAGGCGACTACTTTCTCGCCCGCAGTTTCCGCGACTCCACGTTCACGCCCCAGGATACCGTTGGAGCGTTATTCAACCCCGGACCGACCGGCGACGTGGACTGGACTCGGCCCGGAGCGCAGTTGACCGCGATCACCGATGGGCTGTCCAACACGATCTTCTGCTTCGAGCGGAGCGGCTTTCCCAGCGTCCGCAAACGCGGTTACGCCACGAAAGACCCGAGCGAATACGTTTACCCGTTCGTGGTCGAGAACCACTTCAACGGCTGGTGGGCCTCGACCCAGCACGACCGCCTCCGCAGTTGGACCTACGACGGCGCAAGGTACAACGGACCGTGCGTGATCAACTGCACGAACGATTGGGGCGGGGCGTTCGCATTCCATCCCGGCGGCATGCAAGTCTCGCTCGGCGACGGTTCGGTGCGGTTCCTCCGCGAGACCATCGACAAAGGGACTTTTCGCGCCCTCATCGGGAAGGCGGACGGACATCTAATCGGCGAATTCTAAGGCCTCGAACCAGGGATTCCGCCGCGTTCACGCCGGCGATTGAGTGCGAATATGAAGCTGAGAGTGAGTCGAATTTGCCGGTTGGCCCTGCTGGCCGTCGCGGCGTCAAGCGGCTGCGGCGGCCGCGACTATGAAACGATTCCGACGCATCCCGTCACGGGACGAGTGACCGTCAACGGAGTTCCGGCGAAGGGCAGTATCATCAGGTTCACTCCCAAGACCCCGCAGCCGGGCGCGAAGTTCCCTCTTACGCCCAGCGGCAAGGCCAATGAAGAGGGGGTCTACCAACTCACGACCTACGAGGGGCCGGATGGGGCGCCAACGGGTGATTACTTGGTCACCATCGAATGGCCCGACGCCGATTGGCGCCCGCCCGGCGGCGGAATGCCCCCTCCACCGCCCGATCGCCTGAAGGGCCGGTTCGCCGACCCGACGCGGTCGACGATCGAGGTGAGCGTCGTGGAGGGAGACAACCAGGTCAAGCCGATCGTCCTGGAGAACGTCTCGATCCTTAAAGGCTCCTCGCTTCCCCGCTAGCCGCGCCGCCAGGCCCGGCCAACCCCATCATGAGACTACGGCTCCGCAAGCTCTGGCTGACGACTCACCGCTGGATCGGCCTCACGGCGGGGCTCCTCTTCGTCCTGGTCGGGCTGAGTGGTAGCTTCCTGGTCTTCCAGCACACGATCGACGAGTGGCTCAATCCGGAAACGCTGCTCACCCGGGGCCGCGGAGTACCTCGGCCACTGAACGAAGTGGTTGCGGCGGCGGAGAAGAAGAAACCGGCTTTCCCCGGGCCACCGGCCCGTGCGCACTTCGTCATGCCGCCCCACGCGGAGAACGGGGTCTGGACCGTCTGGTTTCAGCGTGGGGCCGACAAGGAGGGGTTTGCACAGGTTTACGTCGACCCTTACACGGCCGAGGTGGTCGGACGCCGCGTGCAGGGTGAATATCTGGTGAGTTGGATTCACCGGCTCCACGTCCAGCTCCTGGCCGGACCGATCGGCGAGTCTGTCGTCGGCGTTACGGGGTTGATGATGCTCGTCTCGGTCGCCACTGGGATCGCTCTCTGGTGGCCCTTGTGGAAGAACAGTTGGCGGGCCGCGTTCGCGGTCCGTGGCGGACGCCGCTTCAACTACGACCTGCACAAAACCAGCGGGGTCGTTAGCGCCGTGGTTTTGGTGGTGAGCTGCTTCACCGGTGTCTACCTGGTCTTTCCGGACTGGATCAGGCCCTGCGTCAACGTCGTCTCGGCCGAGACGGTCTTCCCACCCAAGGCCCTGCGCTCGAAGCCGTGCCCCGGCCTGCCTCGAATCGATGCCGGAGCCGCCGCCGCCGTCGCCCAAAAGGTTTTCCCGGACGGTGAGTTGAAGCGGCTGCAATTTCCCGCCCGCGCGGACGATCCTTACCTTGCGAGAGTCCGCCAGGCGGGCGATGTTCGTCGCAGCTCGGGGAACAGCCGCGTCTGGATCGATCAATACAGCGGCGAGGTCCTCGCTGTCCGCGACTGGAACAACCGGACTGCTGCGGACGCGTTCTTCGCCTGGCAGTTCCCGTTGCACAACGGCGAAGCGTTCGGGCTGACCGGCCGCTGGATCATCTTCGCCGCCGGCCTGGCTCCTGGAGCGCTCTACGTCACCGGCATCGTGCTCTGGTGGCGAAGGCGGTTGTCTCAGCAACGGCAAGGGCAACGGCAGAGGGGCGCAACGCTCGACGGCCGGCAGTCAACCCGCGGGCTTGAACCTGTCCCATCTTCGTGAGAGCACAAACGAACCGCCGCGGGGGCCAGCCGAAGTCGCGGCGGTCAGATCGAATCCGCTGCAACCCGCGTCGACCCGACTGAAGGAACCCGATGGTGCGGAAAACGATCGTTCTCGTGCTCCTCGTTGCATGCGTTGCCGGCGTCTCCGTTTGGCGGCTCGGGAGTTCGTCGTCGAGTCGGTCGAACCCCGCGCCATCCGCTCGCACCGTCAGGGTGACCGACCTGGCTGGACGCGACGTCACGATCCGCAAGCCCGTCGAGCGCATTGTGCTGATGCGCAGCCTCAATATCTATGAGCTCGCGGCGGTTCTGGGCGACGAGTTGGGCGGGAAGCTGATCGGCTGGGATTCTTCCCTGAAAACGGGCGACCTGGATGCGCACCGGAAGTTCGTTGAGCGATTCCCCCAGCTCAAAGACGCCACGATTTTGGGTGACGTGCTACGCGACACGGTGAGCGCAGAGGCGGTGCTCGCGTTGAACCCCGACCTCGTGATCATGAGCACCTCGATGCTGGAGCGAAAGTCGAGGAGCCTGGAACAACTGGAACAGGCCGGCGTTCCGCTGCTCTACCTGGACTTCAGCGACCCGTTCAAGGGTCCGCAACGAAGCCTGCTGCTGCTCGGCCAGGTGCTCGATAAGGAGACGCAGGCGCAAGCCATCGTTCATTGGATCGATCGCGAGCTCGACAAGGTCTTCAGCCGGCTCGAGAAGATCGAATCCAAGGTGCCGACGCTCTATCTGGAAGCCGGAACCCAGGGCGCGGGCCGGTACGGGAATACGTTCGGCCGTGACGGTCAGGGCAAGGCCGTCAACTGGGGAAGCGTCATGGACCAGGTCCGCTGCCGCAACGTGGCCGCCGACGCCGTCTCTGGGCTCTACGGAATGGCGGTGATTCGCCCCGAGTTCTTGCTCAAGGCCGACCCCCAGGTGATCGTCGTCACCGGAGCGCACTGGACGGCGTTCCCCGACAGTCTCCACCTCGGATACGATGCGGAGGCGGCGAAGGCACGGGGGCTCCTGCGGGAGTTCGCAACGAGACCGGGCTGGGCCGACCTCCAGGCGGTCAAGAACCGACGCGTCTATGGAATCCATACGCGATTCGGAAGCCACGTGACGAGCTTCGCTGCCGCCCAGCAACTGGCGAAGTGGCTCTATCCGACGGATTTCCAGGATCTCGAACCCGAGGCTGCCTTGCGCCGGTTTCACGACAAGTTCATGCCCATCGGCTTTAGCGGGACCTGGATGGTTGGCATCGACGATGACTGAACCCGGAATTCCACGCCCCAGCGTCGCATACCGAATCCTGGCCCGACGGCGGCTGGCGGTCATCGGCGTCGTGGGGGGGCTGGTGGCCGCCTCGCTGCTGGCCGACGTGCTGACGGGTCCGGCGGGGTTGTCGCTTTCGGAGGTGCTTTCCGTGCTCCTGGATCCGGAGTCGGCAAGCGGCTCCTACCGAACCATCGTCTGGACGCTTCGCCTGCCGACCGCGTTGATGGCCGTCCTCGTCGGCGCGTCATTGGGGGTCGCGGGGGCGGAGATGCAAACGATCCTCGACAACCCCCTGGCCAGCCCGTTCACTCTGGGGGTCTCCGCCGCGGCCAGCTTCGGCGCGGCACTCGTGATGGTCTTCGGCGCCTCAGCCTCGGCGGTGTCGACAGCACTCCTCGTCCCCTTGGGGGCGTTCACCTGGGCCATGCTCTGTTCCTTGGCGATCTACGGGATCGGCCGGATCCGGGGCGGGTCGAGGGAGACGATCATTGTGGGAGGGGTGGCGCTTCATTTCATCTTCAGTTCGGGCGTGGCGTTTCTCCAATACATTGCGTCCGAGGACACGCTCCAGGCCATCGTCTTCTGGATTTTCGGGACTCTCCAAGGAGCGACCTGGAGAAAGCTCGCCGTCATCGGCGGCGTGCTGGTGGCGGCGATGATGCTGTTGACCGTCAGGACCTGGCAGTTGACCGCCCTCCGGTTCGGGGAGAACCATGCCCGCAGCCTCGGGATCGACGTCCAGCGCCTCAGGCTCCAGACGTTGGTGCTCGTCTCGATCCTGACCGGCACTGCTGTTTGTTTCACCGGGGCGATCGGATTCATCGGTCTGGTGGCGCCGCACCTGGCGCGAATGTCGGTCGGCGAGGATCAACGGTTTTTCATGCCGCTGTCCGCCTTGTACGGGGCTTTGCTTGTTTCCGCGGCCGCGATCGTGAGCAAGTCACTGGTGCCGGGGACGATCTTTCCCATCGGGATCGCCACCGCGGCCCTCGGAGCGCCATTCTTCGCCAGCCTTGCGCTGGTGCGGAGGAGAACGTACTGGTGATTCTCGAAGCCCATCAGCTTTCGTTCGGTTACGGCTCGGCCAAGGTCCTGGAGGGAGTCGACGTCAAGATCGGCCCCGGCGTCACGGCCGTCATCGGCCCGAACGCCGCAGGAAAATCGACGCTCCTGAAATGCTTGTGCGGCCTGCTCAGGCCGCAGGGACGGGTTTGCCTCGACGGCTGCGAGCTCCGCAGCCTGGATTCCGCGACCCTGGCGCAACGGGTCAGCCACCTCTCTCAAGACTTCTCGTCCCGCGCGGTGCTCACGGTGTTCGAGACCGTGCTGCTCGGCCGCCTGCATCAACTCGGTTGGCGCGTTACACCGGACGAGGTCCGCATCGTCGAACAGTTGCTCGACGAGATGGACCTCAACCAACTCGCCGGCCGATACGTCAACGAGCTAAGCAGTGGCCAGGTTCAGATGGTGGCCATCGCCCAGGCGCTGGCTCGCGAGCCGGCGGTGTTGTTGATGGACGAGCCGACCTCGAACCTCGATCTTCGCCGCCAATTCGAAGTCTGCACGCTGATTCGCAAGCTGACCGATTCGCGCGGGATCAGCACGGCCATCGCGCTGCACGACCTGAACCTGGCGGCGAGGTTCGCCGATACGATCTGCGTTCTTCAGAACGGGCGCGTCCGGTGCTCGGGGCCGCCCGGGACGGTGCTCACCGAAGCGATGATCACCGCCGTGTATCAGGTCGAGGCTCGAACGACTCCTGACGAACAGGGACGTCCCATCGTCACGGTCCTCGGGCCGTCGCCGGCGATCCGGGAGTCAACGAACGAGCAGGTCTCTACATTAAGAATCAAAAACAGAATGAGCTAAATTGCCTAAAATCGAGGCTGATTCGCTCATTAAGTTAAAGGCTCTAAAAGAGCAAGTCATTATATCGTATCAATGGTGCTGGCTTCGCAGACGGGCTGGTGGACGATGACGAACGCGGACGAACTCAAACGGATCTTTCGTGAGGGATGGACCAATGCGAGCGTTGTCGCCCATCGGGTCGAGCGGTTCCTCGATGGGGAGTTCGGATTCGAGCCCTCGCGCCGGGCATGGCGTGAGGTGTTGACACAGGCCGCGGCGCAGGGCGCGATCGGGCGGACGCTGGATATGGGCACCGGACCGGGAACCGTCGCCCAGTTGTGGGCGGAACTGGGCTACGAGACGACGGGGGTCGATTTTTCGGCAACCATGCTTGCCGCGGGGCGCGACGCTGCGGAACGCCGGGGGCTCGCGATCCGGTTCGTCGAGGCGGACGTCGAGAAGCCCCCCTTTCCCAAAGCGTCGTTCGACCTCGTGTCGAGCCGAGCGGTCTTGTTCACGCTGCCGCATCCTGGCTATGCCGTGGCGCGCTGGGTCGAGTTGCTACGGCCGGGAGGATTGCTGGTCTTGATCGGCGAGAATAACCCGACGGATCCCGAGAAACTGAAACGTCAGCATCGGCCCGCGGCGAACTGGAAGCCGGACGAACAGTATCTCGCGGCGTTCGCCCAACTGCCGTTCCCCAATCACACCGATGGCATGGTGCGCGTCGTGATGGAAGCCGCCGGGCTGACGCAAATCCGCACGATTCCGATGCAAGCGGTCATCGAAGCCCGACGAGTCCATGAAGCCCTGGCTCCGCCCTACGGCGTCCTGCAGGGCACGCCGTACATCCTCGTCGGCCGCCGCGCTTGAATCGCTCCCCGAGATTGGGTGGGGATCATCCCGCCGAAACGTGGCAAGCGGATTCGCCGGGCCCCATAGCCAGGAGTCCGGCCGTGTCGACAGACCTCAGACATCGACGTCTTCACTGGCCCGGCCAACTCGGCCGTGTTGCGCCGGACTCTGACGACCGCTCGGACCCGCGGTGAGCCAATGCACGAACGGCAGTCAGGCCGCTAAACTGAATGGGTTGGAAGATTTGAGTGATTGTCAGAATGTGATTGGCGCGTCGGACCTTTCTTGAAGCTCCCAGGTTTCTCCATGAGAGTGCCAGGCCTGTCGACGCGAGAGATCCCGGTAGGGCCGTGGCTCGCTCTTGAGGTTCAGGGTTTCGTACGCGACTCCGATGGAGGTGCCTTGATCGCGTCGGTGAGCTTGAAGTCGAAGCGGTTCTCGCCGCCCTCCTTGACCTCGGCCTTCAAGTCCGTCTTCACGTTGTATTTGGGTGGGATGATCTCGTATTTCTCCTCGATCACCTCGTCCGCGTTGTTCGGGTCGGGGAGTTTTCGGCCGGTCGGTTTCTTGGCGTAGATGCTCACGGCGTGGGTGGCGGGCGTGGGACCGTCCTTGGCTGGGATGGCGTAAGATCCATCGATGATCTCGCCGCCGGTGGGGGTGCCCTCGGATTCGATCGGGACGAAGACGATGGAGCCGGATTCGAGCGGCTGGCCATCGAGGGTCACCTCACCGGAGACCGCCTGATGCGCCAGTCCGTCGGACGGACCGCCACATCCGGTGATCGTGAGAACCGCCGTCGCCAGGAAGGTGAGGTGTCGAGGATTTCGGATCATGAATCACTCGTGTGCTGGTGGCACGATCCGTCGGGCCATTGGCGCGGTGGTCCGGCCTTGTCCCGGCGGATCGTCGCGGGAGTTCCGTTGGATTGCTTCACGTGGTTGGGCGCCGTCACTCAGTAGGCGTCGGCGCTGATGACTTCGCCACCGGCCTTGGTTCCCAGTGACCACCATGTGAGTTGATTGATGCTGTCCTTGACGAAGCGCACGCTGCCGTCGGCGAGAAGCGTGTTGACGCCACCGGGATGGCGGCTGCGCATCGCGAACATGGAGTTCGTGCCGGGATAGGCACCACAGTCGGGGACCTTGGAATTGGGGGTCGCCAGCATCGAGTTGATCGGGCCGGGCAGCGTCCGGCCCGAGGCCCAGAACGAACCCGCGCTATTGTTGATCTTGGCGCTGGACGAGGCCCGGAGCGCGATGCACTGGCCAATGTATTGATTCAGGAAGCCGACGCCCTTGGCGCCTGGCACGGTCTGCTCGTCTCCTTTCCCCACAGCGAAGCCATTCTGGACGCTGGAGCCGGATGACCAGGGCAATTCCACATAACGCTCTGCGCCGTTGAACGAGCCGGAGGAATTGTCGCCAATGCGGATCTCGCTGAAGGCGAGCGTGTTGCTGGTCCCGTCGGTGGCGTCGCGGACGCCCCATGCCTTGAGAACCGCGAACATTCCCACGCCGACGCCGTCGGTCCCGTCGTAGCGGAACTGAGGACCGACACTGCACACGTAATTCGAAGGCTTGCCCGTCGTGAACATGCCCGGTGCATCAGAGGGGCAGAGATAGGTGGCGACCGACGAATTGAAGACCGTCGAGTTGATCCCGGTCAGCGCCGCGGCCGCGCCATTCACGGCCCCAATTTCGAAATTGAAGGCGTTGGCAAGCGCTTTCTGCTCGACATACGCAAGCATGAAGACAAGCACGCTCGGCCCGTGGGGAATGCTTTTGTCCGGTCCGCCTGGGATGCTGCTTGCCATTGGGAAGGAGTCATGGGTCGAGTGATAGTTGTGCAACCCCAGGCCGATCTGCTTGAGATTGTT
>Ga0182739_1004558_pt1 | contig 11388 bp, 13 predicted proteins | sample eDN5th30CBELigBY_FD_128873 | JGI IMG/M metagenome (GOLD analysis project Ga0182739, IMG submission 128873) | Enriched backyard soil microbial communities from Emeryville, California, USA - eDNA 5th pass 30_C BE-Lig BY (version 2) (version 2) | ecosystem: Environmental > Terrestrial > Soil >... | reverse complement strand
CTGCAATTCCAGGTCGAGCAGTTGCGCCTGCAGCACGGCGGTATCGAGCCCGCATCGCGCCTGGATGGCATCCAGGTGCAGCGGGTCGTAGCCCAGCGCATCCAGCACCGGATGGGCGGCGCGCGCGGGGGACGGCTCGGTGCGCGGGGCCTGCGCCGGCGTCGGCCCGCCGCCCAGTTCGTCGGTGATGTCCGCGGCGGTCTCTACGAGCTTGGCGCCCTGGCGGATCAGCGCATGGCAGCCGCGCGACAGCGGCGAATGGATCGAGCCCGGGATGGCGAAGACTTCGCGGCCGCTCTCGCCCGCCAGCCGGGCGGTGATGAGCGACCCGCTTTGCTTGGCGGCCTCGACCACCAGGACGCCGCGCGCCAGGCCCGCCACGATGCGATTGCGCTTGGGAAAGTGCTGGGGCCGCGCGCCGGTGCCCAGGGGTAGTTCGGACACCAGCGCCCCATGCGCCGCGATGCGATGCGCCAGGTCGCGGTGGCTGGCCGGATAGACGCGATCGATGCCCGTGCCCATGACCGCCACGGTGCCGGCGCCGTCGGGGCCGGCGTCCAGCGCGCCTTCATGCGCGGCGGCGTCGATGCCCAGCGCCAGGCCGCTGACGACGCGCCAGCCGTTCGCCGCAAGGTGCCGGGCAAAGGCGCGCGCGTTTTCCTGTCCGCCCGGCGTCGCATTGCGCGCGCCCACGACCGCCAGCGACGGCCCCTGCAGGAACGCGGGATCACCCGCCACGTAGAGCAGGATCGGCGGATCGGCGATCGTCAGCAGGCTTTGCGGATAGGTGGGATCGGCCAGGGTCAGGATGTGGCGGCCGGGGGCCTGCACCCATTCCAGTGCGCGCGCCACCTGCTCGGCCATGTCCGCCGGCATGGGCGCCGCCAATTGCCGCGCCAGCGCGTCAGGCACATGGCGCGCAAGCGCCGTGGCGCGTTGCGCGTAGATCTGCTCGGGCAGGCCCAGCGCGCTCAGAAGCATGCAGGCGGTGGCGGAACCGATATTCGGTTCGAGGGACAGCCGCAGCCAGGCGGACAGTTCGTCGGAGGATTGCGTAAGCGGCATGGAACGGGCGCGAGAAAGGCGTCGTGGGTCCGAGAGTGTCGCACGCGCCGGGCAGGCCGGCGGCGGCGGGGTGGATCGATACGCGCGGGACCGGCAAGGCAAGGGCGCCGCCCGTGAAAAAAAGCGTGCCGAGGCAATGTCCGCAATCCCCGAATTAGCCGAAAACTATTAGAAATCAATACTCTAATGAATTAAACTCTTGTGTACGCATCACTCTGGCGATCCCCTTTCAATGGCTTTACTTCCCATCCTTCGCTACCCGGACCCGCGCTTGCACAAAAAGGCCAAGCCGGTCGCCGAGGTCGATGACCGCATCCGGCAGCTCGTGCGCGACATGGCGGAAACCATGTACGACGCGCCCGGCGTCGGCCTGGCCGCAACCCAGGTCGACGTGCACGAACGCGTCGTCGTGATCGATGTGTCCGAGGACAGCAATCAACTGCTGACCCTGATCAACCCCGAGATCACCTGGCGCAGCGACGACTACAAGATCTACGAAGAAGGCTGCCTGTCCGTTCCCGGCATCTACGACGAAGTCGAGCGCGCCTCGCGCATCCGCTGCAAGGCGCTGGACATCGACGGCAAGCCGTTCGAGTTCGAGGCCGATGGCCTGCTGGCCGTGTGCGTGCAGCACGAGCTGGATCACCTGGAAGGCAAGGTGTTCGTGGAATACCTGTCGAACCTCAAGCAGAACCGCATCAAAACCAAGCTCAAGAAGGCCGAGCGCGAAGCATTGCGCGCGTAGGTCGGCCCTTATCCCCATGCGCATCGTCTTTGCCGGTACCCCGGAATTCGCCCGTATCGCGTTCGACGCCCTGCGGGCGGCCGGCCACGAAATCCCCCTCGTCATGACGCAGCCGGACCGCCCCGCGGGGCGGGGCCTGAAGCTCGCGCCCAGCCCGGTCAAGCAGGCGGCCGTGGAGGCGGGCATCCCCGTCGCCCAACCGCGCAGCCTGCGGCTGGACGGCCGCTATCCCGACGAGGCCGCCGAGGCCCGCCAACTGCTGGAAAGTGTGGCGCCGGACGTGATGGTGGTGGCCGCCTACGGGTTGATCCTGCCGCAATGGGTGCTGGAACTGCCGCGCCTGGGCTGCCTGAACATCCACGCCAGCCTGCTGCCGCGCTGGCGCGGCGCGGCGCCGATCCAGCGCGCCATCGAAGCCGGCGACGCGCGCACCGGCGTCACCATCATGCAGATGGACCAGGGGCTGGATACGGGGGATATGCTGCTCGAACGCATCGTGCCGATTTCGGACGAGACCAACGCGGCGCAGTTGCATGACGCGCTGGCGGTGGCGGGGGGCGAAGCCATCGTCGAGGCGCTGGCCGCGCTGGCCGAAGGTGGCCGTGGCCTGACCCCGCGCAAGCAGCCCGAAGCGGGCGTGACCTACGCGGCCAAGCTGGACAAGGCCGAAGCCGCGCTCGATTGCAGCCAGCCGGCCGCGTTGCTGGCGCGTCGCGTGCGGGCCTTCAATCCCGTGCCCGGCGCCAGCATCCGCCTGCCCGGCCTGCCCGATGCCGTGAAGGTCTGGCGCGCCCAGGCACTGGACGAGACCGCCACGGCCGCGCCGGGCTGCGTCCTGCGCGCGGACGCGGCAGGGATCGACATCGCCACGGGCCAGGGCGTGCTGCGCCTGCTGGAGCTGCAGAAGGCCGGCGGCAAGCGCCAGCCCGTGGATGTGTTCGTGCGCGGCTGGCAGCCGGCCTGAGCGTTGCCGCCCGCCCGGCTCACCCCTGGCGGGTAGCCGCCAGCAGATCCACGTAGGCGCCCGACAGCAACTGTTCGGGCGCGACGCCCAGCCCGCCCATCAGCGTGCGGGCTTCTTCCATTCCTGCCTCGACGGTCTCGTCTTCGCGCAGCACCACCTCCAGCCTTCCACATTGCGCGCCATGCAGGTTTCCTGGTCAGTAGAGTGAACCGGCGACGCGGGCCGGCAGGTCGCGATCATAGGCGACGCCGTCGAAGGTGCCGGCGGTGAGGTCGGAGAGGATCCGGCCCACGCTGGGCAGCGCGGTGCGCGCGATCTGCGTCTGCGGATCCCACAGGCGCGAGCGCAGCAGCGCCCGGGAACACTGGAAATACACGGTGTGCACGTCGACGATCAGCACGGAACGCGGCAGCTTGCCGTCCATCTCGAAGCGCGCCAGCAACGCCGGGTCCACGCTGATGCGCGCCGTGCCATTGACGCGCAGCGTCTCGCCGACGCCCGGCACCAGGAACAGCAGCGCTACGCGCGGATCGGCGATGACGTTGAGCAGGCTGTCCACGCGGTTGTTGCCGCGGCGGTCGGGCAGCAGCAGCGTCTTCTCGTCCTGCACCACCACGAATCCGGCGGGGTCGCCGCGCGGCGAGGCGTCCAGCCCGTCCGGTCCCGCGGTGGCCAGCAGCGCGAAAGGCGCGGCCTCGATGAACGCGCGGTAGTGCGGGTGCACATGGTCCACTTCCTTTTTCAAGGAGGCTTCGCCGGGCGAACCGTAGAGCGCTTGCAGGGCGAGGGCGTCGGTAATCAGATGGGCGGGGTCGATGTGCATGGGTACGGGGCGTTATGCCAGGGCGTTGGAAAGGTCTGCGACCGTCAGGAACAGCTCGTCCGGGCCACGGCCGCGCAGGGCGTCGACATGGTTATAACCCCAGGCAACCGATCCGACCCGCACGCCGGCCTTGCGGGCAGCGTCGATATCGCGCATTTCGTCGCCCACCAGCAGGAAGCGCTCGGGCGCCGTGCCATGCTGCCTGAGCAGGCGGTCGATCTTTGCGGCCTTGCCGAAGAGGTCGGTGCCGCATTCGTAGTCGTCAAACAGCGCCGCGGTTTCCTCGCCCAGCACGCGCTTGACGTTCTCGACGGAATTGGAACTGACGATCGCCAGCCGCAGGCCGCTCGCCTTCAGGCGGGCGAGCGCTTGCGGAATGCCGTCGAACAGCTGGACGCTGGGATCGATCTCCTGCATCAGCGTGCGCACGTGCGTCATGATCGCCGGCAGCTTCCACAGCGGGATGTTCAGGTACTTCAGGATTTCGCCGGCATCGCGGCTGCGCAGGGCTTCGCGTTCCGAGGCGTCGATCTTGCGGAAGTGGTATTTGTCCGCGACAGTGTTCAGGATGGCGTTGAACCACGGCATGGTGTCCGCCAAAGTCCCGTCGAAGTCGAATGCAGCAATGTCGTATTTCAATTCTTGGAATCCAGTGCCGGCAGGCGGGGCAGGGGCCATGCACGCTGGCAGGCGCCCTGCGCCGTCCCTAAACGCCGTGCGGGTGTAGGAGATAGTGCACGACCGGCGCCAGCCCTTCAAGCGGCGGCGCGCCGGCCACCACGCGCGCGGCGTTCGTCCACGGGTAGTCCAGGGCCAGCAACCAGCCGAACACGGCCGCCGCGTCGCCGGGGGGCAGGTTCACCATGGTTTCGATCGTGATGGTCAGCCGCTTGGCGCGGTACGGGTCGGGCTGGAACACCCAGTCGTAGCGGCCACAGCCCACGCGCACGTTGCCGGTGGCCTTCTCCGTCATGCCCACCAGCCAGTCGCACTGGTAATCGGGCAGGCGCGTGTCCGCCTCGGGGCGCGACAGAAAGAAGGTGTAGACGTTGTCGTAGGTCTGGCCGAATTTGCGCACCAGCGTGTCGGTGATGGCGGCCAGGCCATGCGACTCGGGCGGAAAGGCGATGGCCTGCGTGCGCAGCGCCATCTTCAACACGGCGTCCGGCGCGAAGGCGCGGGCCATGTAATGGGGGCGGTTCTCGTCCTTGGCGTGAAAATAGTCGCGCAATACGGACTCGGTGCAGGCGGGGATCAACGAATCGGTGGGCATTGCGAGGGGCTTCCGTTCAGGTGTCGGGAGTAGGGGTCAGGGCTTTCTGACCGGATCGAACCATTTCGTGATGTTGGGCGGCTCGTAAATGGCATAGCGATCCAGCAGCAAGGCGGGGTCTTCCTCAACCACCAGCATGTCGCGATGCTGGGGACGGATGAATGCTTCTTCCACGGAGTGGTCGATGAATTGCATCAGGGCATCGTAATACCCCGCGATGTTGAGCAATCCGCAGGGCTTCTGGTGCATGTTGAGCTGCGCCCAGGTCCACACCTCGAAAAACTCTTCGAGCGTGCCGGCGCCGCCCGGCAGGGCGACGAAGCCGTCGGCCTTCTCCATCATCATCGCCTTGCGTTCGTGCATGTTCTGCACCATGTGCAGCTCCGTCAGCCCCAGGTGCGCCTGTTCTTTCTTGAGCAGCAGTTCAGGGATCACGCCGATCACGCGGCCGCCGGCGGCCAGCACCTCGTTGGCCACCACGCCCATGATGCCGACCACCGACCCGCCGTACACCAGGCCCAGGTCGCGCTTGACGAGTTCACGGGCCAGCACGCGCGCCTGCTCGACGTAGTCCGGCCGGGTGCCGGGGTTGGAACCGCAATACACGCAGATATTCTTGAGATTCATAAACAAGGGGTCAGAGGGCCGGCCGCGTTACAGATTGCGTCACGCCGCCTTTTCGCGAAGCCGATAGTTTACGCAAGGTTGAGAGGGACCCTTGCCCGGGCGCGGCGCCGTCGAACCCGCGAGGCGGGCAATGTTTGGACACAGCATGTTCCGGCGCGGCCGGTAGACTGGGGATTGCTAATACGACTGGAAGTCCAGCGTCGTGCTGCTTTCACGGACTATGAGGAGCCTACGATATGGAACAAGCAACCCGCACCCCGCAGCAGGCCAAGCGTCCTTTCGATATGGATGTGCAGGCGATCCGCGCCAAGGCGCGCAAGGACATCGAGTCCGGCGCCATCACCGATACCTATCGGGCTGATCGCGAAACCGTGCTGAAGCTGCTGAACGAAGCGCTGGCCACGGAGGTGGTCTGTGTGCTGCGCTACAAGCGCCACCACTTCATGGCTCGCGGCTTGAACGCCGAGCCCGTCGCCGCGGAATTCGCCGAGCACGCGGCGCAGGAACAGGAACATGCCGACAAGCTGGCCGAGCGCATCGTGCAGCTCGGCGGCGAGCCGAACCTGTCGCCCAAGGGCCTGCTGGAGCGAAGCCACTCGGAATACGTCGAAGGCAATTCGCTGGAAGAGATGATCAAGGAAAACCTGATCGCCGAGCGCATCGCCATCGACAGCTATCGCCAGATGATCGAATACATCGGTGAACAGGATTCCACCACGCGCCGCCTGCTGGAGGAGATCCTGGCGGTGGAAGAGGAACACGCCGACGACCTGTCGGACTTCCTGGCCAAGTCGTGATGGGGCAGTGACCGTCCGCGCGGCCGCTTGAGCCGCCGGTCAAAACGCCGGCCGGCGCATGTTGATGCGCTGGCCGGCGTTTTTTTCGAAGTCAGATCGCGTCGGCCCAGAGATCGTATTCGTCGGAATCGGTGACGCGCACGCGCACCATGTCGCCCGCCTTCAGGGGCTGGTCCGAGCTGACGTAGACGCAGCCATCGATTTCCGGCGCGTCGCCCGCGCTGCGGCCCACGGCGCCGTCCTCGTCGACTTCGTCGATCAGCACGTCGATCTCGCGGCCGACCTTGCGCGCCAGCCGCTGCGTCGAGATGGTCTGCTGAAGCGCCATGAAGCGTTCCCAGCGGTCCTGCTTGACGTCATCCGGCACCGGATCGTCAAGCAGATTGGCGGGCGCACCCTCAACCGGCGAATACTGGAAACAGCCCACGCGGTCGAGCTGCGCCTCCTGCATCCAGTCCAGCAGGTACTGGAAGTCTTCCTCGGTTTCGCCGGGGAACCCCACGATGAACGTCGAGCGGATCGTCAGGTCCGGACAGATCTCGCGCCAGCGCTTGATGCGCGCGAGCGTCTTGTCTTCGAAGGCCGGGCGCTTCATGGCCTTCAGGATGCGCGGGCTGGCGTGCTGGAAGGGGATGTCCAGGTAGGGCAGGATCTTGCCCTCGGCCATCAGCGGGATCACCTCGTCCACGTGCGGGTACGGGTACACATAGTGCAGCCGCGTCCACACGCCCATTTCGGACAGGGCCACACACAGCTCGGTCATGCGCGTCCTGACCGGGCGGCCGTTCCAGAAGCCGCTGCGGTACTTCATGTCCACGCCATACGCGCTGGTGTCCTGCGAGATCACCAGCAGTTCCTTCACGCCTGCCTTCACCAGGCGCTCGGCTTCGTTCAGCACGTCGCCCACCGGACGGCTGACCAGGTCGCCGCGCATCGAGGGGATGATGCAGAAACTGCAACGATGGTTGCAGCCTTCCGAGATCTTCAGATAGGCATAGTGGCGCGGCGTGAGCTTCACGCCCTGCGGCGGCACCAGGTCCACGTACGGGTTGTGGTCCTTGTTGGGCGGCGCGGCGCTGTGCACGGCGCGCACCACCTCTTCATATTGCTGAGGACCGGTCACCGACAGCACGCTGGGATGCACGTCGCGGATCACCGATTCCTCGACGCCCATGCAGCCGGTCACGATGACCTTGCCGTTCTCGGCGAGGGCCTCGCCGATGGCTTCCAGCGATTCGGCCTTGGCGCTGTCGATGAACCCACAGGTGTTGACCACGACGACGTCCGCGTCGTTGTACTCGGGCGTGACTTCGTACCCTTCGGTGCGCAGCTGGGTCAGGATGCGCTCGGAGTCGACCAGGGCCTTGGGACAGCCGAGGGACACGAAGCCCACGCGCGGCGCGCGGCCGGGAGCCGCTCCTTGCGCCGCCGTCGCGATCGCGTCCAGGGTCGAGCTGTTGCCGTTGCTGGCGGCGCTGCCGGCGCCTTTGCCGGGCCGGGATCGTTCAAGAATTTCCAATCTGGTTCACCGTAGGTTCGCGCACGGGCATAGGCGGTGCGGCGGGGTAATCGTCAAAGGGTCGGGATCAGGCTGTCGCGTCCTGCGAGGTCAGGTCGCGCAGCGTTTCCGGATACAGCATGGCCACCCGCAGCAATGTCTGCGCGGCGCCCGAGGGGTTGCGCCGGCCTTGCTCCCAATCCTGCAAGGTGCGCACGCTCACGCCCAACAACGCCGCGAAATCCGCCTGCGGCAGGCCGACGCGATTGCGCGCTTCGCTGATATGCGACGCCTGCCACCGGACGGACCGGGCAGGCTGGACAGCCTTATTCATGACTCAATCAATGGGATGGACGGCGCGGCGTTTTCTCCGCCCACCGATTCCAGGCAGACGGGCGCACCGTGGGCGAGGGCGCAGTAGCGCGGGATTATACGGCATTGCCGTAGGCAGGGATATCGCGGCGCACCGATCTCCGGTCCGGGCAACCGGGGACGGAAAGGCGTGGCCTTTGGGCGTGTGGGGGAGCCGGTCTCAGGGCGCCGCCCGCCGGTACAGCGCCAGCGTCCCCGCCAGTCCGATCAGCAGCCCCCCGCAGACCCGGTTCAGCCAGCGCAGGCCGCCCGTCTGGAAGGCGCGCACCATCTGCGCGCCGAGCGCCGCATAGGCCAGCATCACCGCGATGTTCATCAGCGCCATGACGGCGGCCAGGAGGGCGTATTGGGCGGGCAGGGGCGCGGCGGGATTGATGAATTGGGGCAGGAAGGCCGACATGAAGAGCAGGGCCTTGGGGTTGGTGAGGGCGACGACGAAGCTGCGCAGGCCCAGCGCCAGGCCCGCCGGGCGGGCGTCGCGGGGCGCCTCGGAAGGCAGCGTGAGCGCCGCGTCCGACCGCAGGAGCTTGCAGCCCAGCCACGCCAGATAGGCCGCGCCGGCCCATTTGACGATCTGGAAGGCGACCTCCGAGGCGGCCAGCACCACGCCCAGGCCGCAGGCCACCGCGCCGATCAGGACCAGGTCGGCCAGCACCGCGCCGCCCATGCCCCAGCAGGCCGCCCGCACGCCGTGGCGCGAGCCGTTGCTCATGGCAAGCAGCACGGTGGGGCCGGGCGTGATGATGGTGACGGCCGAAGCCAGGACGAACAGCAGCAGGGTGGCGAGGGTCATGGAGGGCCTCCGGGACAGGGAGCCAGTGTGCCGCGACCGCCGCCGTCCGTCCAGGTCCGGGCTACCATAGCGGTCTTACTCTTTGATTTCGCACCAATGTCCACGCGTTCCGATACTCCCCATCTGGCTCCTCCGCTTTCATCCGTCCTTCTTGCCAGCGCGGGGGTGGTCGAGGGCGTGCTGGATGGCCGCTCGCTCACGGAGGCGCTGGCCGACGTCGATCCGGCCCTGCGGCCGGCCACGCAGGCCGTGTCGTTCCATGCGATGCGCTATCTGGGCTGGGCCGACGCGGTCGGCCGCGAAATGGTGCAGCGCTATCCCAGCGTGTTTTTCGAATCCCTGCTGCTCGTGTCGCTGACGCTGCTGAAGGAAGCGGGCGGCGCGGCCGAAAGCCTGCCCGGCATGCCGGTCTACGCGCCGCATACGGTCGTGGACCAGGCGGTGACCGCGGCGGCCGGCTCGCGCAGCCTTGCGTCCTATAAAGGCATGCTCAATGCCTGCCTGCGTCGGTTCCTGCGCGAACGCGCCGCGCTGGAGGCCGCGGTGGCCGACAGCCCCGAAGCGCAATGGAACCATCCCGGCTGGTGGGTCAAGCTGCTTGCCGTGGCCTATCCGCGCGAATGGCGCGAGATCCTGGCGGCCGCCAACGTCCCGGCCCCGCTGACCCTGCGGGTCAACCGCCGGCGCGCGACCCGCGAACAGGTGCTGGCCGCGTTCGAGGATGCCGGCCTGGCGGCCCAGCCCGTGGGCCAGTCGGGCGTGGTGCTCGCCACCCCCAAGCCCGTGGTGCAGCTTCCTGGCTTTGCCGAGGGCTGGTGGTCGGTGCAGGACGCGGGCGCGCAGCTCGCGGCCGAACTGCTGGCGCCCGCCGACGGCATGCGGGTCCTGGACGCCTGCTCGGCGCCTGGCGGCAAGACCGCGCACCTGCTGGAGCTCGCCGACATCGACCTGCTGGCCCTGGACGCCGATGCCGACCGCCTGGTTCGCGTGGAACAGAACCTGGCGCGGCTGGGCCTGGCCGGCGAGCATGTCCGGCTGAAGGCCGCCGATGCCGCCGACCTGGACGCCTGGTGGGACGGCAAGCCCTTTGACGCGGTGCTGGCCGACGTGCCGTGCACGGCGTCGGGCATCGTGCGCCGCCACCCCGACATCCGCTGGCTGCGCCGCGAAAGCGACCTGCGCCGCACTGCCAGCCTGCAGACCCGGATCCTGGATGCGCTGTGGACCACCGTGGCCCCCGGCGGCCGCCTGCTCTACGTCACCTGCTCGGTTTTCCCCATCGAGGGCACCCGCCAGGCTCTGGAGTTCCTGCAGCGCCACCCGGATGCGACGCGGCTCGATGCCCCCGGCCAATTGCTGCCTGTTGCTGTCGATGCAACACCCGCGGCGCAACACGACGGATTTTTCTACGCCTTGTTTGCCAAGCAGTCCTGAATCCCCAAGAATAGGGGCATGACGTAGTTCCGGTGCCGTATGTCCATTATTTCGCGCTTATTTCTTGGGTTGTTGCTGGTAACTGCCTTGCTTTCCTCCGCGCCGGGTGGATTGGCTCATGCATCGGAAGCCCGCGTGACGCGGGTGGATCCGATGGTGCGCGACGGCAACCTCGAAATCGATGCGGATATTGAGTTCGAACTCAACCAGCAGTTGCGGGATGCCGCCCAGCGCGGCGTCGCTCTGTATTTCACGGCCGACCTCACCATCACCCAGGAGCGCTGGTACTGGTTCGACAAGTCGCTGGTGGACACCTCCCGCACCTGGCGCGTGGTCTATAACGCGCTGACCCGCCAGTGGCGCGCGGGCGTGGGCGAGCTGACCTTTCCGGTGGCCTCGCTGGACGACGCCATGAGCCTCATCCGCCACATCCGCAATTGGCGGGTCGCGGACGCCGGCGATTTCGACGTAGGTGTGCAATACGATGGGCAACTGCGCCTGCGGCTGGACACGTCGCTCTTGCCCAGGCCGTTCCAGGTGAACGCCTTGAACAGCAGTTCCTGGGCCCAGGCGACCCCGTGGATGGACTTCTCGTTCATGCTGGGCGACAAGGAGAAAGACCCCTCATGAGGCTTTTGCTTCGGCTGGCGCTGATGGTGGGCGCCGTGAGCGGACTGGCGCTGCTGGGCCTGCTGGCCTGGTCCACCGGAAACGCCTCGCGCTTTGCGCGCTACTACGACACGCTGCTGGTCCTGAACGGCATTTTCGCGCTGGCGCTTTTCGTCTGGGTGGTCGCGCTGACGGTGCGGCTGGCGCGGCAGATCCGGCGCCGGCAATTCGGCGCGCGGCTCACCGCGCGCTTTTCGCTGGCGTTCGCGCTGATCGGCGTGGTCCCGGGCGCGCTTATCTACACCGTGTCGGTGCAGTTCATGTCGCGCTCGATCGAGTCCTGGTTCAACGTCCGTGTGGACACCGCGCTGGAGGCCGGGCTGAACCT
>Ga0182739_1004557_pt1 | contig 11391 bp, 9 predicted proteins | sample eDN5th30CBELigBY_FD_128873 | JGI IMG/M metagenome (GOLD analysis project Ga0182739, IMG submission 128873) | Enriched backyard soil microbial communities from Emeryville, California, USA - eDNA 5th pass 30_C BE-Lig BY (version 2) (version 2) | ecosystem: Environmental > Terrestrial > Soil >... | reverse complement strand
TTCGCTCACGACCAAGGGGTAAGGTATCATGGCTCAGAATTCACTACGGCTTGTTGAGGATGGTTCGGTGGACAAATCAAAGGCTCTGGATGCGGCGCTTTCGCAGATCGAGCGCGCTTTCGGCAAGGGCTCGATCATGCGGCTCGGCGCCAACGAGCAGGTCGTCGAGATCGAGACGATCCCAACCGGCTCGCTGGGACTCGATATCGCGCTCGGCGTAGGCGGGTTGCCGAAAGGCCGCATTGTCGAGATTTACGGGCCGGAAAGCTCCGGCAAGACGACGCTTGCGCTGCACACCGTTGCCGAGGCGCAGAAGAAGGGCGGCATCTGCGCCTTCGTCGATGCCGAGCACGCGCTCGACCCGGTATATGCCAGGAAACTCGGCGTCGATCTGGAGAATCTTTTGATATCCCAGCCCGATACCGGCGAGCAGGCGCTGGAGATCTGCGACACGCTGGTGCGCTCCGGCGCGGTCGACGTTCTGGTCGTGGATTCCGTCGCCGCCTTGACCCCTCGCGCGGAAATCGAGGGCGAGATGGGCGACCAGCTGCCCGGCCTGCAGGCGCGCCTGATGAGCCAGGCCCTGCGCAAGCTGACCGGCAACATCAAGCGCAGCAACTGCATGGTGTTCTTCATCAACCAGCTGCGCCACAAGATCGGCATCATGATGCCGGGCCAGAGCCCGGAAACCACCACCGGCGGCAATGCGCTGAAGTTCTACGCGTCGGTGCGCCTGGACATCCGCCGGATCGGCTCGATCAAGAAGGGTGACGAGATCATCGGCAACCAGACCAAGATCAAGGTGGTCAAGAACAAGATGGCGCCGCCGTTCAAGCAGATCGTCACCGAGATCCTCTACGGCGAGGGCATCAGCCGCGAAGGCGAGCTGATCGACATGGGCGTCGATGCCAAGCTGGTGGAAAAGTCCGGCGCCTGGTACAGCTGCGATGGCGAACGCATCGGCCAGGGCAAGGAGAACGCTCGCCAGTACCTGAAGGACAACCCGGCGGTGGCCGCGAAGATCGAGGCGGCGCTGCGTGCCGATATCCTGCCCGCGGCGGTGGAGCAGGCCACGGAAGAGGACGCGGAAGCCTGATCGCCCCGTGTCTTCCATGGAACGCCAGGGTGCGTCGACAGCCGACGCACCCGCCGAAAGGGGGCCGCGCAAGCGACGCCGGCCCGAGCCAACCCCGGCGCAGCGTGCGCTGGGGCTTCTCGTGCGCCGCGAACATTCGCGCAAGGAGCTGGCGAACAAGCTGGCGGCTCGTGGCGTCGGCAGGGAAGAGGCGGAGGCCGCGGTCGAGCGCATGGCCGCCGAAGGCTGGCAGGACGACGCCCGCTTCGCTGCCAGCGTCGCACGCTGGCGCGCGGGTGCCGGCTATGGCCCCCTGCGGATTCGCGCCGAGCTCGGGAGCCACGGCCTCGACGAAGCCCTGATCGTGGACGCGCTGGCCGGGCTGGCCGAGGCAGGTGAAGGCGACTGGCCGCGACGCGCCCGCGAACTCGCCCGTCGCCGCTTTGGCGAAGACTTTGCGGACGACCCGGCACGCAGCCGGAAGGCGGCCGATTTCCTCCTGCGCCGCGGCTTCGATGGCGAGGCCATCCGCAGCGCAATCCGGGGCGGGCCCGATATCGATTGAGCGCGGCCTTCGGGTGGCGGACATGCGCGCGGCGTGGGCGGGCGGCCTGTTAATCTAGAGGCCATTGGGTTGTCTGCCCGGTCCCGCGTCCGCACGTTCCGTGGACACCGCGGTGCCCGGCTGCACCCGCCAGCCCACAGACACCAGCATGCCCACGCCCAAGATTCCGACCACCGCAGACATCCGCCGCGACTTCCTCGAGTTCTTCGCCGCCCGCGGCCACACCATCGTGCCATCGGCATCGCTGGTGCCCGGCAACGACCCCACCTTGCTGTTCACCAACTCGGGCATGGTGCAGTTCAAGGACGTATTCCTCGGCGCCGAGAAGCGCAGCTACGTGCGCGCGGCCGATGTGCAGCGCTGCCTGCGCGCTGGCGGCAAGCACAACGACCTCGACCAGGTCGGCTACACGGCGCGCCACCACACCTTCTTCGAGATGCTGGGCAACTGGTCGTTCGGCGACTACTTCAAGAAGGATGCCATCGCCTGGGCGTGGGAATTGCTGACCGGCGTGTGGAAGATCCCGGCCGAACGCCTGCTGGTCACGGTCTACCACGACGACGACGAGGCCTTCGGCATCTGGCGCGACGACATCGGCCTGCCGCCCGAACGCATCATCCGCATCGGTGACAACAAGGGTGCGCCGTACGCGTCCGACAACTTCTGGCAGATGGCCGACACCGGCCCGTGCGGCCCGTGCACCGAGATTTTCTACGACCACGGCGCGCACATTGCCGGCGGCCCGCCGGGTTCGCCCGACGAGGATGGCGACCGCTTCATTGAGATCTGGAACTTGGTGTTCATGCAGTTCGACCGCCAGCCCGACGGCAGCCTGCAGCCGCTGCCCGCACCCTGCGTGGACACCGGCATGGGCCTGGAGCGGCTTGCGGCGGTGTTGCAGCGCGTGCATGGCAACTACGAGATCGACCTGTTCCAGACGCTGATCCGCAGGGCCGCCGAGCTCACCCGCACGCCGGACCTGGCGAACAAGTCGCTGCGCGTGATCGCCGACCACATCCGCGCCTGCAGCTTCCTGATCGTCGACGGCGTGCTGCCGTCCAACGAAGGCCGCGGCTACGTGCTGCGGCGGATCATCCGCCGCGCGCTGCGCCACGGCTGGATGCTGGGCGTGCGCGAACCGTTCTTCCACAAGCTCGTCGCCACCCTGGACGAGCTGATGGGTGGCGCGTATCCGGAGCTCACGCGCAGCCGTGAACTGGTCGAGCGCGCGCTCAAGGCCGAGGAGGAGCGCTTCGCCGAGACCCTGGACTCGGGCATGCGCATCTTCGACGACCTCGCTGCGCGCAGCAGCGGGACGATCGCCGGCGCCGATGCGTTCCGGCTTTACGATACCTACGGCTTCCCGGTCGACCTCACCGCGGACATCGCGCGCGAGCGCGGGCTGTCCGTGGACATGGCCGGCTTCGATGCGGCGATGGAGCACCAGCGCGAAACCGCGCGCGCGGCCGGCAAGTTCTCGTCGAACACCGGCCTGCCTGCCGACCTCGTCGCGAAGCTGCAGCCCACCGGATTCCTCGGCCATGACGGGCTTGCCGCCGGCGGCCTGCAGGTGGTTGCACTGCTGCGCGACGGCCGCCCGGTCGATGCGATCGATGCCGGCGACGAAGCGGTGGTGTTCCTCGACCGCACCCCGTTCTACGCCGAGTCCGGTGGCCAGGTCGGCGACACCGGCGAGTTGGACGAGCAGGGCGTGCGCTTCACCGTGTCCGATACGCAGAAGTACGCCGGTCAGTTCCACGGCCACGTCGGCAAGCTCGTCGCCGGAACGCTGAAGATCGGCGACCACGTTGTTGCGTCGGTGGACGGCGCGCGCCGCGGCGCCACCATCCTCAACCACAGCGCGACCCACCTGCTGCACGCCGCGCTGCGCCAGGTGCTGGGCACGCACGTTACCCAGAAGGGGTCGCTGGTGGCGCCAGACCGCCTGCGCTTCGACTTCTCGCACTTCCAGCCGATGACCGCCGCCGAACTGGCCGAGGTCGAGCGCCGGGTCAATGCCGACATCCGTGCCAACCACGCCGCCGAAGTGCGGCACATGGGCATGCAGGAAGCGCTCGATTTCGGCGCCATGGCGCTGTTCGGCGAAAAGTACGGCGAGCGCGTGCGCGTGCTGCGCATGGGCGAGGCGTCCACCGAGCTGTGCGGTGGCACCCACGTTTCGCGCACCGGCGACATCGGGCTGTTCAAGATCGTGTCCGAAGGCGGCGTCTCGGCCGGCGTGCGCCGGATCGAGGCGGTGACCGGGCAGGGCGCGCTCGACCATGTCGCTGCGGAAGAACGTCATCTGTCCGAAGCCGCGCACCTGCTGGGCGGCACCACCGCCGAGACCGCGGACAAGCTGCGCAGCCTGCTGGAGAAGCAGAAGAAGCTCGAGCGCGAGCTGGAAACCCTGAAAGCCAGGGCCGCCAGCGGCGCGACCGCGGACCTTGCGGCCGGTGCGATCGAGATCGGAGGCATCAAGGTACTCGCGGCGCGGCTGGAGGGTTTCGATGCCAAGGCGCTGCGCGATGCGGTCGATCGCCTCAAGCAGCAGCTTGGCGATACCGTGGTGGTGCTGGCAGGCGCAAGCGACGGCAAGGCGGCGCTGGTCGCCGGCGTTGGTGGCGGGGCGCTGAAGCGGGTGAAAGCGGGGGACCTGCTGGCGCACATCGCCGGACAGATCGGGGGCAAGGGCGGCGGTCGACCGGACCTCGCCCAGGGCGGTGGCGAAGATGGACCTGCGCTTGCCGAAGCGCTGTAGGGCGTTGCCGCCTGGGTCGAGTCACGACTGCATGAATGACGCCACAAGCCGTGACTTCAGATGCTTGTAGGTGGCCGGCTGCAGCCCTTAACATCGTTCACTTTTCCGACTTGCAAGCGTTTTCCGGGCAATCGGGCCCGAAGCGCTCCGATCCGGCTAGCCCCGGGTTGGTTCATGGAGACAGACATAATGTTGATCCTCACCCGCCGCGTCGGCGAAACCCTGATGATTGGCGACTCGGTCACCGTGACCGTGCTCGGCGTCAAGGGCAACCAGGTGCGTATCGGTATCACGGCGCCGAAAGACGTGGCCGTCCATCGCGAGGAAATCTACGAGCGGATCCAGCGCGGCGATGACGCGGACGCGGGCGCGAAGTCCGCGCGATCGACAGGGGATTTGCCGGACCCGGAATGACCCGGTATTCTTCGCGTCCTGTTCCGGTCCGGCATCGATGGATCGGCACAGGCCCGGAGAGTTGCCCGAGTGGCTGAAGGGGCTCCCCTGCTAAGGGAGTATAGGGTTTATAGCTCTATCGAGGGTTCGAATCCCTCACTCTCCGCCAGTTAAAGGATGCCTCTCCCGCGAATGCGTTCGCAGGAACCTGCCACCACCCGATCGGGTTGCAGCAGGGGTAGCCAGCCGGCGGATGTTGTCGATTGACGAAGCAGCCGCTATTCCGGCAAAATTCCGCTTCTGTTTCATGTGCGCCCGTAGCTCAGCTGGATAGAGCACCAGGCTACGAACTTGGGGGTCGGAGGTTCGAATCCTTCCGGGCGCGCCAGTCACAACACGAAAGCCGGCGAGGTGATTCGCCGGCTTTTTTGTGCCCTGGTCTCAGGGGGCGAGTTCGAAATGGAAGCCGTGGTAGCTGTCGACCGTGCAGCCTGGTTCGTACGGCACCCGCAAGTGGCGCTCGAGCGATTGCCAGTGGTCCACGGCCCGGTAGCCCAGCGCCTGCATGCCTTCGCTGAATTCCACCACCGACGACACCCGGTACGGGCAGATCGCGATGCCGAGGTTCTGCAAGGTGAAGAAGCTGCGGTCCGGGTGCATCGGGGTCAGGTTGACGAGCACGTGCCGTGGCTTGTGCTTCAGTCGCTGCAGCAGTTCCGGCAGCGTGTAGTCGAGGTACTGAAGCGCCCCGGTGCTCACCAGGATGTCCTTGCCGTCGGCATGCTCCGGGAAGTCGGTGAACGAAAGCTGGCCGCTGGGATCGTGCCCCTCTGCCCAGCGCTTGCCCGCCGTCATCACCGAAGGCAGATCGTGGATTGTCCAGGTCAGGTCCGGGGGGTAATCGATGTACTTGCGGAACCCGTAGTAGCTCACGCCGATATGCCCGCCGAGGTCGAAGATGCTGCGAGCCTCGTTTTCGATCAGGCGCCCGAGCCAGAACAGCAGCGGGTAGTCACTGGTGCGGATGCGCTGCATGTGGTCGCGGTACAGGCGTCCGGCCGCCTCGATGTCGTAGCTCGCAGGCAGCTCTCGGGAAGCCAGGGAATTGGCGATTGCCTGCGCGGCGGCGAAGGTCGGATAGACGCCGAAGTAATCATTTTCCGTGCTGTAGGGGCGCCGGAACAGGCGGCGGCGCAGCGGTTCGGATAGTGGCCGCAGCGCGGGCAGTTCCAGTGCATACAGACCGCTGCGGCCGAGGAGGGAGCGGATCGTGTTCTGCTCGGAGTGCATGGGTTCGCGATCTCGCTTCGGTCGGGGTCCATGAGGGAAACGTGGTGTGCGGTTGCATGGGGACAACCGCCGACGCCAGAGCCGCGTTCATGCTTGGCGGATGCTGCTTGCCGCCCCGGGCTATGGCATGGAACGCCGATCACCGCGATCATCCACCGATGGATTTGTCTTCCGCATTCGAACGTGCGCTCCCATCGCCCGGTTGGCCGCTTGCGGGCCGCCATGGGACGCTGGCCGTCTTCCTCGCATCCGATGCCTGGTCCCGCTGGGACGACGAGGCGTTCACCCTGCTGGACGCCGGCGAGCGCGAGCGGGTGCTGAGCAAGCGGCGTCCCGACGATCGCAAGTTGACCGCGCTGGCTTACGCCTGCCATCGGCTCCTGCTGTCCGCGGTCCTGGAGTGCGCGCCGTGGGAGGTGCCATTGGGACGCGACGCGCGCGGTTGCCCGGTCGTCGCGGGCGATCGGTTGCTGACCAGCCTCAGCCACGCCGAAGGGTTGGTGGCGATCGCGGTGTCCCCACAAGGCCCGGTCGGCATCGACATCGAACCCGCGGCCCGTGCCGGTGAGATGGAGGAGATCGCCGGTCGCGTCTGCCACCCGCGCGAACTGGACGCGCTGTCGGCGCTGCCCGGCCGCCAGCGCGAGCGGGCGCTGTTATCGCTGTGGGTGCGCAAGGAGGCGCTGCTGAAAGCGGCCGGGATCGGCATGGCGGTCGAGATGGACCGGTTCGAGGCGCCCCCGGATCGCGCGCTCGCGTTGCCCGGAAACGGACGGCATGGCACCGCGACGATTCGGCTGTTCGATGGCGGGGACCGGTTCTTGGCGGCGGTGGCCGCGGCACCGGGAGCCATTACCAGCGCGTGGCTGGCGCCCGCCGACTGAACGCGGGCCCCGCCGCGCGTCGCCCGGTGGCCTCTTGTGGCACGCGGATGCGTTCGACCTGATGCCGGCCAACTACCGGTGGCCGTTCCGCGATGGCGGACGATGGCTGACAGGGGGACGCATGAACATTCGGGAAACAGGCACTCGCAGGGTCGGGCGACCTGCGGCAATCCCGTCGCGGATCATTGATTCGCACCAGCGGAATGCCGTCGGGCAGTGCGGGGTGGGCGCATGAAAGCACCAAGATCGAGCCGCTCGGTGCGCGCGATGCGCACGATCTGGGTGCTGGAGATGGTGCTGCTGATGCTGGCGGTGACGGGCGGCGTCTGGCTGCGCTTCCTCGGCGACAACCTCGGACGCAATGCCTACATCCAGACCGCGCCGCTGCGCAGCCTCGTGGTGGCGTTGGTCATGACCACGGCGATGGCCGCATTCGGCCTGTACCAGGCGCACGTACGACAGAATCGCACCGATTTCCTTCTGCGCCTGTTGCTGTCCTTCGGGTTTGGCGGGGTGGCGCTGCTGGTGCTGTACTACGTGGTGCCGCAAACCTACATCGGGCGCGGGGTACTGGCGATTTCGCTGATGCTCGGCTTCGTCTGCATCTACCTGTTGCGCATGGGCTCGCATCGCCTGTTCGGTGCCGAGGTCTTCAAGCGTCGCGTGCTGGTGTACGGGGCTGGCGCGAATGCGGACCTGATCAACAGCCGCTTGCGCCGCAGCAGCGATCGCCAGTCGTTCAGCATCGTTGGTTTCCTGCCCGTCCCCGGGCAGGCCGTGGTGGTCGTTGACAAGCTGCTCCTGCAGTCCGATTGCCGGCTGCCGGAACTGACCGAAATGCTGGGCATCCACGAAATCGTGGTCGCACCGGACGAGCGCCGCGGCGGCCTGCCGATGGAAGAGATGCTGGCGTGCGCACAGAATGGCGTGAACGTCATCGACCTCGCCGGGTTCTTCGAACGCGAGGCCGGGATGATCAAGCTCAACGTGGTCGAGCCGTCGACGCTGGTGTTCTCGGGCGGCTTCGACCACTCACTGCCGCGGATGCTCAGCAAGCGCTTCTTCGATGTCGTCGCCGCCAGCCTGCTGCTGGTGGTGAGCTGGCCGGCGATGCTGGTGGTGGCCCTGTGCATCCGGCTCGAATCGAAGGGGCCGGTGCTGTACCGGCAGGTGCGTGTCGGCGAGAGCGGGCAGGGCTTCAGCCTGGTCAAGTTCCGCAGCATGCGCACCGATGCCGAAGGGGACGGCGTGGCGCGCTGGGCGTCCACCAATGACGATCGCGTAACCCGCGTCGGCGCCTTCATTCGCAAGACGCGACTGGACGAACTGCCGCAACTGTTCAACGTGCTGCGCGGCGAGATGAGCTTCGTCGGGCCCCGCCCCGAGCGCCCACAGTTCGTTGACCAGCTCAATCGAGAGATCCGCTACTACAGCGTGCGGCACTCGGTGAAGCCCGGACTGACCGGATGGGCACAGCTGCGTTATCCGTACGGAGCCTCGGTGCGCGATGCGGAGGAGAAACTGAAGTTCGACCTGTTCTACGTCAAGAACCATGGCCTGTTGCTGGACCTCATGATCCTGCTGCAGACGGTTGAAGTGGTGATGTTCCGGCGCGGCGCGCGCTAACCGCCGGGCGACTCGGCGGGCGGTTTCGGCGGCGGCCGGCTGCTGCCCGTGCGCAACGGGTAGAGTTGCGAGCTGTACCAGTCCGACAGCTTGCCCTTTTCGAAGCGTAGCCAGGACGGGCCGTAGCTCCATTCGACGTCGCTTTTCCCGACCGGCTCGCCCTGGATGACAATGACGGTGGCAGCATCCATGCCCAATGCAAGCTGCGTGGGGAGTGGCTCCGGTGGTGGGACGGACATCCCCGTGGCACTCGTATCCGCACTCCCGTGCACGGCAACCGGTACGGGCGCATCCGGCGAGCCGAGCATCAGCCCGGCGACCACGGCGGCGACCAGCAGCAAGGCAAGCAACAGGCGCCGGCCTCGGTTGGCCGCTACGCCGCTCCGGTCCCCGCCGACGTGCGCGACGGCCGATGCCCGTGTCGATCGTGCCGATGTCGGTGCGCCACGGGCATGGATCGGCTGCGGTGCGCCCGGCAGCCTGCCGTAGCGCTGCTGGAACCGGATCGCTTCGCCGTACAGCACGTTGAGGTCCGACAGCGATAGCGACCCATCACCGCGCAGCAGGTCCTGTTCGCCTCGGTCCGGATGCAGGCCGGCAACGTGGCGACGGTACGCATGCCGCAGCTCGTCAATGCCACAGCCGGGCTGCAGGCCGAGTTCGAGGTAGAGATGGTTGTAGTCCGGGTTCTTCATCGGGCCTCCGCGCCGCGGCTATCGTACCGGCACGCCGACGGCAAATGCGCGCCCTTTGCGGAGAATGGCCGTGTTGTGGGTCGACATCCGTTTCCTACCTGCAAGCAACATGCGTGCGGGGATCCCATGAATGCCATCAGCGAGGACTTGGTGAGGTGGCCCGAAGCAATGGGCCGCGCGGGATCGTGGATCGATTTCGACTCTGCTGCTTTCGACCCGTGGCGGATCATGGCCGTGCGCCACCAGCTGACGGACCACCCCTTGCTGCAGCTGGAGGCGCTGCAGGCGCTGGGCGAACGCCTCGAGGCGCGGGGCAGCATCCGCAGCCACGCCAGCGGCGCCAAGCCGGGCACGCCCTTCAACTCCGCGCCCGACCTGTTCCCCAACCCGAAGTCGGCAACCGACACCCTGCGTGCGATCCGCGACGCCAAGGCGTGGACGTCGCTGCTCAACGTCCAGATCGACCCGACCTATCGCGAACTGGTTAGCGAGGTGCTGGAAGGCGTGCGCCCGCAAGTGGAGGCGGTCGACCCCGGCATGTGCCATCGCGGCGGCTGGATCTTCATTACCTCGCCGAACACGGTCACGCCGTTCCATTTCGACAAGGAACACAACTTCATCCTGCAGGTCCATGGCACCAAGCGGATCTACGTCTGGGACCACCGCGACACGGTGGTTGCCAGTGAGCATTCGCGCGACCTGTTCCACTTGAGCAACGAGCGCTACCTGCTGCGCTGGCGCGACGAGTTCCGCGAACGGGCGCGGGTGTTCGACCTGGAGCCGGGGCAGGGCGCCTACATGCCGTCGACCAGCCCGCACATGGTCGAAAACGGGCCCGATCCCTCGGTCACCGCCAGCTTCACCTATTACACCGACGCCACACGCCGCGATGCGCTGTTGCACAAATCGCACGCGCTGATGCGCCGGATGAAGATCACCCCACCGGCGGTCGCACCCGCGTCCGCGTTCGATACCGCGACCCATGCGATCGCCACGCTGCTGTCCCGTGCGCCCGCGCCGTCGCCGTTTGCGGAAGTGGCTGAATCGTGAGCATTTTCCGGACCAGCGTGGCAGCGGCGCGCATGCGCTCAAGGAACGCCCAATGAGCCAGGACGCGCAGGGCGACATCCGCCTGCTCGACGTGCTGCCGATGCCAGCGGCGGGGTGCGATGGTGGCATGCACCAACTGGCGTTCGCGGCTGCGCTCGCGAAGGGCTGGAGTGCAGCGCTGGCTGCAGGTGAAAGCGCCGATGCGATGCTGTGCGTGGCGCTGGCGATCGCCGAATCCAGGCTGGTCGGATCCCGGTCAGTGACGACCACGATGCTCGGCGCGCAACAGTTGCGACAGGGTGCGGTCGATATCTCGCAGGCGACGTCGGTTGCGGCGCTGTTGCAACGGGCCCGCGCGCTGGAACCCACGGCGTCGCCCGTGCCTGCTCCCTGGGCCGTCGCCGCCATGGGTGAATCTTTGCGCGACGGGTGCACAACGCCGCACTCGCTGTGGACGGTTGAGATGGCGGGCGGGTCGGCGTCGCTGACTGCCAGGTTCCGCACACCGATGGGGCAGGAAGCGGTCGCGCTGCTGGCCGATGCGACGCTGCGCGCGCTTGGCGGGCTGCTGGCCAATCGCGACGGCGCGGTGGATTCAATCGACATCCTCGATCCGGAGCAACGCGATCGCCAACTGCGCGAATGGAATGACACTGCGCGCCCGCGCTCATTGCAGGACACCGTGCATGGCCGCTTCGCCCGGATCCGCGACCGCCTGCCCGACGCGCAGGCCGTGGTCGACGCCGAGGGCTCGCTCAGCTATGCGCAGCTCGACCAGCGTGCCACCGCGCTTGCCGCACGCCTGCGTGCCGAAGGCGTGGTCGCCGGCGAAGTGGTGGCCGTTGCGATGGCGCGCTCGGCACAGGCCGTCGTTGCCCTGCTGGCAGTGCTCAAGGCCGGTGCGGCGTACCTGCCGCTGGACGTCGCGCAGCCGGACGAGCGGCTGGCCTTCACCCTGGACGACGCCGGCGTGCGCGTGGCCTTGCTCGACGCGTCGCAACGTGGCCTGCTGCCCGGACGAGCGCTGCGCCGCGTGGTGGTGGATGGCGACT
>Ga0182739_1004556_pt1 | contig 11394 bp, 11 predicted proteins | sample eDN5th30CBELigBY_FD_128873 | JGI IMG/M metagenome (GOLD analysis project Ga0182739, IMG submission 128873) | Enriched backyard soil microbial communities from Emeryville, California, USA - eDNA 5th pass 30_C BE-Lig BY (version 2) (version 2) | ecosystem: Environmental > Terrestrial > Soil >... | reverse complement strand
GATGCCTTCACGGATCTTTTGATAGACCGGTACCCGGATTTGCTTGCGCGGGGCAGCAGGGAGGAGCTGAAGCGCTTGTTAAGGGACGCGGACCGGCACGGCTATCGCAGCAAAACCGAAGTGTTCGATGAGTTTGTCCAAAAGTCAGGCTGGACTCAGCCCCCGTCTGCGGAAGAGTATGTTGCCTTCTGGCGGTCGGTCTTCCCCGGCTGTTCGCTTCCCATGCCCCATATGCTTGAGACGCTGCATTATTTCCGTGAGGCAGGAGTTCGGCTCGGCATGATTACTAACGGTTCCTCTCTCGTGCAGAACGGGAAAATCGAACGGCTCGGCATCCGGTCGTTGTTTGATGTGATAGTCGTTTCCGGGGAAGAAGGCATTCAGAAGCCGGATCCGTCGATTTTCCGTCTGACGCTGGACCGTCTGGGAGCGGCCTCTCAAGCAGCCTGGTTTGTCGGAGATCACCCGGTGAACGATATTGCCGGAGCCCGGTCGGCAGGCTTGACCGCGATTTGGTTTGAGGGAGAGGAGGCTTGGCCCGCGAACATGTCCGTTCAACCGGATCATGGGATCCGTTCCCTCGCCGAAATTGTTGATTTATACAGGAAAGCCGGTCCGGCCACCGCCTGATTTTGAAATTTCACGAAATGGCTATACAATAGGGGAAGAAAAAAAGCACAATCCTCTGGGCTCCCGCGTATACTGCTAACACCAAGGAAAGAGGTGATACGCATGAGTGGACGTGTCGTACCGACGGATCAGATACATATTACGAAAAATGCCCATCAGATTAATGTGGTATTGCGTAATCCGGAAACGCACGCCAGTGCCGAGTCGGAGCCTCATTTTCATGGTAAGCCGCTATCCCAGCAGGGGCAGTTCGGGGAAATCATGAAGGAGCTCGACCGGATGGTCGGTTTGGACCAGGTGAAGGAGCTTGTGTTTGAAATTTATGCGCTGCTGCGCATTGCGGGCTTTCGGGCCGAAGCCGGGCTGATGGCGAATACCCAGGTGTATCATATGATTTTTAAGGGCAACCCGGGAACGGGGAAAACGACCGTAGCGCGTATTATCGCGAAGCTTCTGCAGACGATGGGCGTGCTGAACAAAGGTCACCTTATCGAAGTGGAGCGGGCCGATCTGGTCGGCGAATATATCGGTCATACGGCACTGAAGACGAGAGAATTGGTCAAAAAGGCGCTCGGCGGCGTACTGTTCATTGATGAAGCGTACAGCCTTGCGCGCGGCGGCGAGAAGGATTTTGGGAAAGAAGCGATTGACACGCTTGTAAAAGCCATGGAGGACCATAAGAATCAATTCATTCTCATACTTGCCGGCTATTCGCAGGAGATGGAGACGTTCATGCAGACCAATCCGGGCCTGCCCTCCCGGTTCCCGATACAGCTGGATTTCCCCGATTACTCGGTGGATCAATTGATGCAGATAGCCGAAATGATGATCAAGGAGCGGGAGTATGCGCTGATTCCGCAGACCGAGATGAAAATTCGCCAGCAGATTGTCAATGAGAAGCAGCAGGCGGATTCCGATACGTGCTTCAGCAATGCGCGGTTCGTCCGCAATTTAATTGAAAAGGCGATGCGCAATCATGCGGTCCGCCTGTTGAACCATAATACGCAGCAGCCGAGCAAACAGGATTTGATGATTATCCGCCCTGAAGACGTGCGGCTGGAGCGAAAAGCGGCAAAGGAGAACTATAAATTTTTATGAAACCAACCACACACGAAATTTCTGTAGAACAACCCCGGGCTGTACTGGTTAGCCTGATTACACCGGACATTAAACGCCAGGAGACCTACACGCCGGATTACTCCCTTGCGGAGCTCGTCAGTCTAGCAGAAACGGCAGGCGTTGAGGTGCTTGGCACCCTGACGCAAAATAAAGAAAGTATCGATTCCAAATGGTTTGTCGGGAAAGGCAAAGCCGAGGAGCTGAAGCAGCTTCTCGAGGAGCACGAGGCGAATACGGCGATATTCGATCAGGAGCTCTCCGGTGCGCAGGTGCGCAACCTGGAGCAATTTCTGGATGTGAAAATCATCGACCGCACCCAGCTGATTCTTGATATTTTCGCCCAGCGGGCGAAGACGAGAGAAGGGATTATCCAGGTCGAGCTGGCTCAGCTCAGCTATCTGCTGCCGCGGCTGGCTGGACAGGGGAGCAATCTGTCGCGGCTTGGCGGCGGTATCGGCACCAGGGGCCCGGGGGAATCGAAGCTCGAAACCGACCGCCGTCATATCCGCGACCGGATCAACGAGCTGAAGCATCAGCTGCATGAGGTCACGAAGCACCGCACCTTACATAGGGAGCGCAGAAAGAAAACCGGCGTGTTCCAAGTAGCGCTCGTCGGTTATACGAACGCGGGCAAGTCGACGCTGCTGCGCCAGATGACGCAGGCGGACGTCTACGTCGAGAATCAGCTGTTCGCCACGCTGGATCCCACCTCGCGCACGCTGGAGCTGCCGAGCGGCAAGGATATAGTGCTGACTGACACGGTAGGGTTCATCCAGAACCTGCCCCATGACCTGGTTGCCGCTTTCCGGGCTACGCTCGAGGAGGCGTGCGAGGCCGATCTGATTCTTCACGTGGTGGATGGGTCGTCGGAGATGATGCCGACCCAAATGAAGGTGGTTTCTCAAGTGCTGCGTGATTTGGGAGCCCACCAAACCGATCAGGTTACGTTGTTTAACAAGGTCGATCTGTGTACATCGGAGCAGAGGGAAATGCTCACGGCCGAAGGGGAGTTTCTGCGCATTTCCGCCTACCGGGAGGACGATCTGCAGCGCATTCGCGAGCTGATCGAGTCCAGGCTGATGGGGGATTGCAAAACCTTCCGCATTCCCGCGGAGAAGGGCGATGTGATCTCATTGCTGTACCGTGTCGGGGAAGTGCTGGAAAATGAAGTGGACGGCGATGATATGCTGTTCCAGGTCAGAGTCAACAACAAGGAATATGATAAGCTGGGTTATATGCTTGCCGCGTATGCCGCGGATCAGGCGCAACATAAGGGAGAGAATTCGGAGCATGTTTAACGAACGCATTACGGCATGGATGGAACGTGCCGAGCAGTTGATTGAGGGGAAACTGAAAGAAATCGACCGGATCATTGATCAGAATCAATGGAAGGTCATCCGTGCTTTTCAAAATCATAAGGTTAGCGATTATCATTTCTCCGGCTCCACCGGCTACGGTTATAACGACCGCGGCCGGGAGGTGCTGGATTTGGTTTATGCCGAAGTTTTCGGCGCGGAGGCCGCCTTGGTGCGGCCGCATTTTGTGTCTGGGACACATACGATCAGCACAGCGCTGTTCGGCGTACTCAGACCGGGGGACGAGCTCCTGATGATTACGGGATGCCCCTACGACACGCTGCATAAGGTTATCGGCAAGCCAAGGGACGGCAAAGGTTCTCTGCAGGATTGGGGAATTGCCTATAAGGAAGTGGATCTGCTGGAGGGAGGGGCGCCGGACTTCGAAGCGATCCGCCGCAGCATCGGACCGAAGACGAAGGTGATCGGCATTCAGCGCTCGCGCGGCTATTCTTGGAGACCCTCCTTTACGGTCGCGCAAATCGGCGAAATGGTTCGTTTCGTCAAAGAAATTAAGGAAGACCTGATTGTCTTCGTCGACAACTGCTACGGGGAATTTACCGAGCTTCAAGAGCCGACGGAGGTAGGAGCCGATCTGATTGCCGGTTCTTTGATCAAAAATCCGGGCGGCGGCGTGGCCGAAACCGGAGGCTACATTGCCGGCAAAAGCCGTTACGTCGAGCTGGCGTCGTTCCGGCTTACCGCGCCAGGTATCGGCGGCGAGGTGGGCGCGATGCTCGGCACCACGCGCTCCATTTACCAGGGATTGTTTTTGGCTCCGCATTTGGTGGGACAAGCCGTCAAGGGCTCGGTTTTCGCCGCTGCGGTATTCGAACAGCTCGGTTTTGTTACCCATCCCCACTGGAACGACCCGAGAACGGATTTGATCCAGGCGATTCAATTCACAAGCGACAAGCATCTGATCGCTTTCGTGCAGGGGATTCAGCAATCCGCCGCGGTGGATGCCCATGTGGTACCCGAGCCTTGGGATATGCCGGGATACGAGCATCCTGTCATCATGGCGGCTGGCACCTTTATACAAGGGGGAAGTCTGGAAATGTCGGCTGATGCGCCGATCCGCGAACCCTACATTGCTTATATGCAAGGCGGGCTGACCTACTCCCACTGCAAGCTGGGCGTGCTGACTGCTCTGCGTAATATGATGGAACAAAATCTGCTGTAATGCATAGGGGCACGTGGCATAAACCTAACACAACTTGACACGTTTGTGTCGGGAGGTTACAATGAAGTTAGGTTTACAGTCCACAGAGGTGATAGATCATGACTGATGAAATACGACGTAATATGGCGCTTTTTCCGATTGGAATCGTAATGAAGCTGACGGATTTGACTGCAAGACAAATTCGGTACTATGAACAGCATGAGCTCATTATACCGGCCCGTACGGGCGGTAACCAACGGCTGTACTCGTTTAACGACGTGGAACGGCTGCTGGAGATTAAGGACCTTATTGAAAAAGGAGTTAACATTGCGGGCATCAAGCAGGTTCTTCTGCCTGTGTCCAAAGACTCCGAGGAAGCGACCGTGCTGAACGAGCAGTCGGAAGTAAAGCGGCGGGAATTGACCGATACGCAATTGCACCGTATGCTCAAGCAGCAGCTGTTAGGCGGAGGCAAGCGGGGTCAGGTTTCCTTGATCCAGGGCGAGCTTTCCAGGTTTTTCAAGAAGTAATTGCTTGACCAGAGTATGTTCTGCGCTGTTTTTGAACATGCTCTGTATTTGTACATAATTACAAGGAGGAGAGTACAAGTGACGGACAAAAACTACACGAAAGAAGATATTATGCGCATCGCCAAGGAAGAGAACGTTCGGTTTATCCGGCTGCAGTTTACGGATTTGCTGGGGACCATCAAGAATGTTGAGATTCCTGTAAGTCAGCTTGAAAAAGCGTTGGATAACAAAATGATGTTCGACGGCTCTTCCATCGAAGGCTACGTTCGTATTGAAGAATCCGATATGTACTTATATCCCGATTTGAATACATGGGTCGTTTTCCCTTGGGTAACCGAAGACCGGGTAGCCCGTCTGATTTGCGATATTTACCTTCCGGATGGAAGACCGTTTCCGGGAGATCCCCGCGGTATTTTGAAAGCGGTTTTGAAAGAAGCGGAGGAAATGGGCTTTACCGATATGAACGTCGGTCCGGAGCCGGAGTTTTTCCTGTTCAAAACCGATGAGAACGGCAATCCGACGACGGAACTGAACGACCAGGGCGGTTACTTCGACCTGGCGCCGATGGATTTGGGCGAAAACTGCCGCCGCGAGATCGTTCTGACGCTGGAGGAAATGGGCTTTGAAATCGAAGCCTCCCACCACGAAGTGGCTCCGGGTCAGCACGAGATCGATTTTAAATATGCCAGCGCCATTAATGCGGCTGACCAGATTCAAACGTTCAAGCTGGTCGTTAAAACCGTTGCAAGACAGCACGGCCTGCATGCAAGCTTTATGCCGAAGCCGCTGTTCGGCGTTAACGGCTCCGGTATGCACTGCCACCAATCGTTGTTTAACGGCAAAACGAACACGTTCTACGACGAGAGCGACAAGCTCGGCTTGAGCATGACGGCAAGACATTACATGGCCGGCATTTTGCGCCATGCCCGCGCTTTTGCAGCCATTACGAACCCGACGGTCAACTCCTACAAACGTCTGGTGCCTGGCTATGAGGCTCCTTGCTATGTAGCATGGTCTGCGAGCAACCGCAGCCCGATGATCCGTATTCCGGCTTCCCGCGGTCTCAGTACGCGCGTAGAGGTTCGTAACCCGGATCCGGCGGCCAACCCTTACTTGGCGCTTGCCGTAATGCTGAAAGCCGGTCTGGATGGCATCAAGCACAAAATGCAGCTTCCTCCTCCGACGGACCGCAATATTTATGTCATGACCGAGGACGAGCGCGAAGATCAAGGCATTCCTAGCCTTCCGCTTGATCTGAAGGAAGCGATCGACGTTATGCTTCGCGACGATGTAATCTGCGATGCACTGGGCGACCACGCATTGGCGCACTTCGTCGAGCTGAAAGAGATCGAATGGGATATCTACCGCACGCAGGTTCACGCTTGGGAGCGCGAGCAGTATTTGACCCTTTACTAAGATTGAATTGAATATATTGACGGCCCTTATACCAGGCTGCACAGCGAATTCCTTGCGGATTAACGGCTGCGTTTCGCCCGGGATAAGGGCTGTTTTATGGAATTGCGGCGGCGCGGGAACGAGGCAATGCAAGATGTGCTTCATCGGCTGCACAAAAAAGCGTACCTTCTTCAAGAAAGGGTACGCTGAGCTTGTTGAGAAACTCTGAATTTGCGTGCTACTCCGGTGGGGTATCTTCCTCCAGCCGCTGTTAAAATCCGTGAATGGAATTAGAATTTGCGGTATTTTCACGGATTTTAAAGGCGGACGTAAACTCTTCCGGAAGATACCCCATCTGCGTATGTGCTCATTTTTTACTTAAGGCGGGTTCCTTGACAGGCTGGGCGTACCTTCTTCTAGAGGGTACGCTTTTTTATTTGAAGTTATAGAACAGCCGCCAAGGAATCGAATCCTGGCGGCTCTTTGTGGTGCATATTAGTGAATGTCGCGGAATACGCCGACGACACGGCCAAGAATAGTCACATGCTTCAGCAGAATCGGCTCCATGGCCGGATTCTCGGGCTGCAGACGGATATGGTCCTTTTCCTTGTAGAAACGCTTCACGGTAGCCTCATCATCCTCGGTCATAGCCACGACGATATCCCCGTTATTGGCGGTTTGCTGCTGGCGGACGATAACATAGTCGCCGTTATGAATGCCCGCATCGATCATACTTTCCCCGATAACGCTGAGCATGAATACGTTGTAGTCCCCGACATAGTGGCTTGGGAGAGGGAAATAGTCCTCGATGTTCTCCGTTGCCGTAATCGGAACGCCGGCTGTAACGCGTCCGATCAAAGGCACGCGCGCGACGGAAAGGGCGAACTGGGCTCCGTCGGTTGCGCTGCCGTCCGTAATTTCAATGGCGCGCGGCTTGGTAGGGTCGCGGCGGATCAAGCCTTTCTTCTCTAACCGTTCTAAATGTCCGTGTACCGTAGAACTGGAGGCCAAACCAACAGCTTCGCCAATTTCCCGGACGGAGGGAGGATAGCCCTTATCTTTTACTTCATTTTTGATAAATTCCAGAATGGCCAGCTGCCGGTTGGATAATTTGCTCATCAGAATCACTCCAGTATTGGTAATAATTATTGAAAGTATAACACAGAACCGGAGTTCGTACAAACATGAGTTCGAATAAATGATTGACACAAACATGTGTTCGTGTTATTTTGAGAACAAGAGAAATGAGAACAAATGTTTGTAGGAGGCTATAAGCTATGTATATGAACGAACAATTATTTTCAAGACCGGTAAAGACTCTGAATGTTAAACGTACATACTCCGCACGGATCTCTTTTAGTCATCGTATGCTGAAGCGGCTGGCAGCACTGTTGGCAGTAGTGGTTATTATCGGATTGTTCAGCCTGTGTGTTTCCGTTATCGCAGGGGAACAGGACGCTTACGCATCGACGGAAGGATATCAAAGCGTTGAAGTCGTGAGCGGCGACACCCTTTGGACCATTGCTGCGAGCCATACGGCTGCAGGGCAGGATATCCGTGAATATATAAGTAAGATGAGAACATTAAACCATTTGAAATCCAGCGTCATTTACGAGGGACAAGTTCTGTTATTACCCTGACCGTTCTTGTTGCTGGTTCATGCTGCGGCAAAATTCTTCTTCTCCAGATAAGCGCCTGGCGCTCTTGACAATCGAATCTTGAAATGTCAAAGTATAGGTTGATGCATATGCTGAAGGAAGCTTTCAGTATATGTGAATTGACAGGATTAGCCGAGACATTCGTAGGAGGATTGACATGAGCGGTGAGACAGGGCATGACGAGTATGTCAAGCGAATTAATGAGCTGGCACGAAAAGCCAAGACGGTAGGGTTAACCGATGCCGAATTGGACGAGCGCAATGAATTGAGAAAGCGGTATATAGAAGCTTTCAAGAGCTCGCTGCGGAGTCAGTTGGACAATATTAAATTCGTAGATGAAGAAGACAAGAAATAGCATGGCAGCAGCTAAATTGAACTAGGGAGAAGAAGTATGTCTCGTAAATGGGAACGAATGGTGCAAAAGAACACCAAGAATGCTAACAAAACTCGGAAAAAGCAGGGTAAGCCTTTACTAAGCGAATCGGCATCGGACGGAGCTGTAACTATTCGCGGACGAAGCTGGCTGCTCCCTCTTTTCCTGGTTGTTGTTGGCTTATTCTGTTTCCTCGTCTTTCGGACGCAGGAGCAGCAGGACACCTTATATTGGGTCACCGGAGGCAGCTACATCGTACTGGCGCTGTTTATTTTCTTGGTGCGCAGACCTTTCCTTAAAGTGGGAAAAGACTTTCTTCTCACGCGCCGTTTTGCCGGCGACAGGAGAGTAGAGCCGTCACAAATTCAAGAAATCGAAATTTCGGGCGGTTCGGTCGTCATTTCCCTGCTTAACAGCAAAGGCAGATGGGTGTTTACACGGTTGATTCATCGGATGGACACGGATCAGCTGGGGGAAAAACTGAAGGAATTTGCTGCAAATAATAACGTTGCCTTAAAGGCTGAAACGCAAGGCTAGTTATTGACAAGAGATGATTTTCAGGGAGAAGAGGACGAGAGATGAGGATTCAAGCGGTACTGTTTGATTTGGACGATACTTTACTTTGGGATGATCGCAGCGTAAAGGAAGCTTTTGAAGCTACATGCAGCGAAGCGGCCAAGCATTACGACATAGATCCTGCGAAGCTGGAAGAAGCTGTTCGGCATGAAGCCCGGCAATTGTATGAATCCTTTGAGACGTTTCCATTTACCAAATTGATCGGAATTAACCCATTCGAAGGCTTGTGGGCCAATTTCACTCAAGGGGATAACGAGAATTTCCGCAAGCTGCAGCAGCTGGCTCCGGCGTATCGCACGGAATCGTGGACCCGAGGACTCAAGGCTCTAGGCATCGACGACGCGGAGCTGGGCTATAAGCTCGGCGAGCTGTTTCCGGCTGAACGCCGCAAACGGCCTATCGTCTACGAGGAAACCTTTGAAGTGTTGAAGCAGCTCAAAGAAAAGTACAAGCTTCTACTGCTGACGAACGGCTCGCCGGATTTGCAGCAGGAGAAATTGGCCGGGGTTCCCGAGCTTGCTCCGTATTTTGATCACATCGTCATTTCAGGCAATTTCGGCGAAGGCAAGCCGGCGGCTTCCTTGTTCCACCATGCTATGGGACTTTTGAACATTACTCCTGAAGAGGGCGTGATGATCGGAGACAAGCTGACTACGGATATTCTCGGTTCGAACGGAATCGGGATGCGGAATATGTGGATCAACCGTCATGATCTGCAAAGAAACGACGATATCGTGCCTGTATACGAAATTAAGAATCTGCGTGAAATTCAGGGCATCATTGATTCGATCCAATAATAAACGCAAGACCCGACATGGTCCTGAGAGGACGAATGCCGGGTCTTTTTACGTGTCATGAATTGTTAAAGCTGACCGTTACGCATTTTGGAACGAAGGGTCGGCATACGGGTGTGCAATCCAGCCTTCGGTTTCGATGAATAAGCGAACGGCAACAATTTGACGGTTCTCCATCAATGTAAAGAAATGCGGCTTGTGTTCCGGTACGGAGATCACATCGCCGGCTTCGAGTTCAACGTCAAAGTAGCCTACGTCGTCCGTGCCTTTAATAATAAAGATACCTTTGCCTGCCGTAATGGCACGAACTTCGTCTTCGGTGTGCGTGTGCACCTGCTCGAATTTTTTCAGCAGCTCATCCAGGTTCGGCGTTGCATCGGACAAAGCGATAACGTCCCAAGTCAAGTAGCCCCGACGGCTTGCCAAATCTTTAATTTCAGGTTCAAAAGTAGACAAAACGGCGGATTTTTCTTCATCGCTAAGGATGAATTTTTCTTTCAATTCGGCAGGAATCTTGTCTGCATTCCAATGCTCATACAAAACCTCTTGCTTATCCAAGAACGCCTTTACATTTTCTTCACCGGAAATGCGTTCGTCAGTATTGCGAATACGTATTTCAGCCATCGTTATCCCTCTTTCCAATAATAAAAAATAAACGTCTATTTGTATTATAGTAAAATATAGGGCATCTGTCGACAGGTTATATACAATTAAACCTATAGGAATATAATTATATCTTATAAAGAAACATGTCGAATTGCTTTTCATCATTATTGCTTTCTGGTACACTTGAAGTTACATTATACGTTAACAAATGGTACCAGGACATCATAGAGAGTTATGGACGGATGTCGGCGAAAGGAAGAACTGTACAATGACCAAGCTACCCTTGCAAGAACAGTTAAAGAACAAGATTATGATATTGGACGGCGCCATGGGTACGATGATTCAGCAGGAGAACCTGACGGAAGCCGATTTTGGCGGAGAAGATCTGGACGGTTGTAATGAATATCTTGTCGTGACAAGACCTGATGTCATCTCCAAGATTCATGAAGCCTATTTTGCTGCAGGTGCGGATATTATCGAGACGAACACTTTCGGCGCAACAAGCGTCGTTTTGGCTGAATACGATCTGCAGGACCGTGCGCGCGAACTGAATCTGATAGCTGCGAAGCTGGCTGTAGATGCCGCCAACAAATTCAGTACGCCGGAATGGCCTCGTTATGTTGCAGGCGCACTGGGTCCTACGACGAAGACACTGTCCGTCACCGGCGGCGTCACCTTTGACGAGCTGGTGGACAGCTATTACGAGCAGGCGCTGGCGCTGATTGAGTCCGGCGTGGATGCGCTGCTGCTGGAAACGTCTCAGGATACCCTGAATGTAAAAGCAGGCAGCATCGGGATCCGGAAGGCGATGGAGACGACAGGAATCGAGCTGCCGCTGATGATTTCCGGTACCATCGAACCGATGGGCACAACACTTGCCGGTCAAAATATTGAATCCTTTTATATTTCTCTGGAGCACTTGAAGCCGATTTCCATCGGATTGAACTGTGCCACAGGGCCGGAATTTATGCGTGATCATATCCGGACCTTGTCCGAATTGGCGACGACAGCCGTCAGCTGCTATCCGAATGCGGGCCTTCCGGATGAGAACGGGAAGTATCACGAATCTCCGGAATCGCTGGCCAAGAAGCTGGCAGGCTTCGCCGAGCAGGGCTGGCTGAATATCGCGGGAGGATGCTGTGGAACCACACCGGATCATATCCGCGCCATGGCGGAAACCTTGAGCGCTTTCGCTC
>Ga0182739_1004555_pt1 | contig 11397 bp, 6 predicted proteins | sample eDN5th30CBELigBY_FD_128873 | JGI IMG/M metagenome (GOLD analysis project Ga0182739, IMG submission 128873) | Enriched backyard soil microbial communities from Emeryville, California, USA - eDNA 5th pass 30_C BE-Lig BY (version 2) (version 2) | ecosystem: Environmental > Terrestrial > Soil >... | reverse complement strand
GCCGTCGGAGTTCGTCATGCCGACGCAGGCGCCTGTGACGCCCAGCAGGTGGGCGATGAGCCTGACGGTGGTCGTCTTGCCATTAGTGCCGGCGACCGCGACGATGGGAATCCGTCCGTCTTCTCCCGGCTCGAACATGTGTTCGATGATCGCCTCGCCAACCGCACGGCCTTTGCCAAACGACGGGGTCAGATGCATCCGCAGCCCGGGCGCGGCATTCACTTCCACGATACAGCCACCCTGCTTGTCCAGCGGCTCGTACACATTCTCGCTAACCAGGTCTATGCCACACACATCCAGTCCGACCATCTGGGCAGCAGCCACAGCACTCGCGGCCAATTCGGGGTGTACGTGTTCGGTCACATCGGTAGCCGTGCCGCCCGTGCTCAAATTGGCATTATTCCGCAGCGTCACCTGCACGCCATTTTCCGGAATGGAGTCGGCGTCATACCCCTGTGCCGCCATGGTTGCCACCGCGATGTCATCCAGCCGTATGCGCGTCAACGACGTGCCATGGCCGTCTCCGCGCAGCGGGTCCGCATTGATCTGCTCGACCAGCTCGGCGATGCTGCGGCGACCGTCTCCGATCACCTGGGGCGGATCGCGGCGTGCCGCCGCGACCAACTTGTCGGCCACAACGAGCAGGCGAAAGTCGTGGCCGGGAAAATAACGCTCGACGATCACATCGGAGCCCCAGGCAGACGCTGCGTGATAGGCGGACTGGACTTGCTCCTGGCCCTGCACATTGACGGCTACGCCTTTTCCCTGGCTTCCGTCGCGTGGCTTCACCACCACTGCGCCGCCAATTTCCTGGGCTATCTTCCACGCCTCTTCCGCGCTGTGCGCGCAACGTCCATAAGGGACGGACACGCCCGCTGCTGCGAGCAAGGACTTGGTCAACGCCTTATCCTGAGCGATGGATTCGGCAATCGCGCCGCTGCGGTCGGTCTCGGCCGCCTGTATGCGTCGTTGCCGGCAGCCCCATCCAAACTGGACCAGGCTGCCCTCCGTCAAGCGACGGTAAGGAATATTGCGCTGCACCGCCGCCTGCACGATGGATCCCGTGCTGGGGCCCAACCTGACGTCTTCGTTCAGCTCGCGCAGGCGTACAAGGCCCTCGGCCAGATCGAAAGGCTGGTCTTCCATTGCGGCGATGCACAGTTTTTCGGCCAGCTCAAATGCCAGGCGGCCGACCGCTTCCTCGCTGTATTCGACGATGACCTGGTACACCCCCGGCTCGGTGGTGACGGCCGTCCGGCTGAACGTGACCAGGCAACCCGCCTTGGTCTGCAGGCCCAGCGCCGCGTAACCCAGCGCATGGGCCATGGAATTGGCTTGCTCGTGAATGGGTGACTTCAGGATATCGACTTCAGGAAAGCGTGCCCGCATCCTCGTTTCGAACAGGTCGATATCGTCGATGATCCGTTCGCTCTCGGCGCACGAGACAATGGCTTCAATGACCGTTTGACGGCACCATAGATTGGGGCCGCGCAGCGCTCTGACCCGTGAGACTTTCATCTACTTGTTTTCCTTGTGGGCACGAATGTCGATACAGATTTACAGGGATGCGTTGACGTCAAGCACCGGTCGACCGTTCGAGACGGCCAGTTCCCGCACGGGCGTGGGGGCTTCCATGGACGCATCGCCAGCGTCGACATCAAAAGTCTCGATACCGGCCCGGATGAGGTCCAGCGGTATATCCAGCGCCCACGCCGCTGCGACGGCCGCCAGCACATTCGGGATTTGCCATCCCGCTTGCCCGCCCTCGAGCAACGGCACGAGCGACAATTCCGTCACCACCACCTCGTTGCCTTGCTCGGCCAGGACAATGTCGTTGTCGCGCAGATACACTGCACGCCCACCGTCGGCGCAATGCTGGGCAATCGGATTCGCATGGACCGATGCGCCAAAAAGGATCACTTCGCCGTCGCAGAGCGAGGCCATATCGGCCACCAGCGCATCATCGGCGTTCAAGACGGCCACACCGTCCGGGAGCACGACGTCGACCTGGGTGCGGAACACCTTGGCCAGATGCTCGGGTTCGTCCACATAAAAGTCCGGATACAGATCGGCAGGATCCAGGTTGGTCACGACGCCGACACGGCACCGCTCATAAGCCAGGCCCTCGCTGAGTATGCAGCGCGCGCCATTCTCGATGACGCCTGCGTGCACTGCCCGGTTGAGCAATACCCGGCGGCCGGCTTCCCAATTGGCGGCATCGCTGCGCTGGACATGGCGACGATCAAAAAACAGGCCCGCACTGCAGGCCAGGCCGGTGTACTGCCCATTGAGCTGCAACAAGCGGGCGACGAGGCGCGCCACCGTTGTCTTGCCGGCGCTGCCCGTCACGCCCACGAGAGGGATCGACCCTGTATCACCCGGGGGAAACAGGTAATCGACAATGGACTTGCCCACGGGGCGGGGCGTGCCGGCAGCCGGTTTCAAATGCATCAGCAAGCCAGGGCCCGCGTTAACTTCGACGATGGCGCCCCGCTGCCCTTCCAGCGGTTTGGAGATGTCTTCGGCGACCAGGTCCACACCCGCGATATCCAGCCCCACAATGCGCGCAGCCAGCGCGACCGCGTCGGCCACGCTGGGATGGACCAAGTCGGTGACGTCGATCGACACGTTGCCGTTGCGCTGTATCAACACGCGATCGCCCGCGGCGGGAATCGACTTCCGATTAAAATTACGGCGCGCCAGTTCCAGGCGCGCCGCAGAATCGAGGCGTATCGGATTAAGCGGATGCTCCTCGTCGCGGCCCCGCCTCGGATCAGAGTTCAGCTGCAGTTCGATCAACTCTTCGATGGTATGGACACCATCGCCGACGACCGTCGCCGCGTCGCCGCGCGCCGCCGCGACCATGCGTCCGCCTACCACCAGCAGGCGATGCTCGTCGCCAGTAATGAAGCGTTCGACCACGACACCGCTACCCTCGTCGACCGCGACGGCATACGCGGTCTCGACTTCAGCCCGGGTCGTCAAGTTGGTAAACACACCGCGCCCGTGATTGCCATCCATGGGCTTGACCACCACGGGAAGACCGATGGACAAGGCCGCCTCCCAGGCTGCGTCGACGCTGTCGACCAACTCGCCTTCAGGAACCGGCACACCACAGGCCTGCAGCAGGCTCTTGGTCAAATCCTTGTTCCGCGAGACGCTCTCGCCAATCGCACTGGTGCGGTCGGTCTCGGCCGTCCAGATGCGTCGCTGCCGGGCGCCGTAACCCAGTTGCACCAGATTGGCTTCGCTCAGCCTTATTGTCGGAATATCGCGGTCGTCCGCGGCCTCGACGATGCATCCCGTGCTGGGGCCAAGGCGCAAGCTTTCCGCCATGTCGCGCAGCGTTTCCACCGCTGCCGCCACATCGAACGGCTTGTCCTCGATGGCTGCCATGACGAGATCGCGCGCCAAGTAGAGCGCCGCCTTGGTGACCTCTTCGTGCCAGGCGCGGACGATGACCTTGTACACGCCGCGTACGGACGTTTCGCGTGCCCGACCCAATCCGCCGGGCATGCCGGCCAGGCTTTGCAATTCGAGCGTGACATGTTCGAGGATATGGCCGGGCCACGTGCCATTGCGCAACCGCTGCAGGAAGCCGCCTCGCTCGCCGATGCTGCAACGATGTTCGACCAGAGTCGGCAACCACGCGACCAAACGCTCGTACAATCCAGGTATGGTGTTGGAAGGAAAGTCTTCCAGTTCGCCAATATCGACCCATGCCTCGATGACCGGGCGATAAGCCCAGATATTCGGCCCCCGCAGATACGTCATATTGATGACTTCAATGTATTTCTTGTGCATCTCGGGATTGGATAATGTTGCGCGAAAAACAAAGCGATGACGAATGATCAGTATTTAACGGCAATTGCTGCTGATTATGTTTGCCAATGCCTGCCAAACAGAAGAAAATTGCGGGCCAGACGCAAAAAAACCACAATCGCCATCCCGCCTTCGTCCGACCCCATTCCTCCCATGTCATCCCCGCGTACGTAATGAGTCTTAATACCCCAGGACAGGCCACGTAGAACCATGGACACCGCCTCGTATAACGCCTTACCGGTACCTGAGGAAGTACCGGAAATGTGGCGCGCGTCGCTCGATCAGCAACTATCGGGCCAGGAGACTGTTCTGGCGTGGCTGGAAACCGATCTGGACCCCCGGCTGCACTTTGTCCAGGGACTCCTCGTCCTGACCGACAAGCGACTGCTCGCGCAGGGCCGGCCGGACCAGGCATGGCGCACATGGACGATCGAGCCGGCCCACGTACTCCGGCATCATGACCACGCCGGCGTGGGCAGCCTCGAACTGCAAGACGCGACGACGCGCTTGGCCGGCTGGCACTATACCTTGGGCAACAACCCCGCCGCCTTGCGTCTGCTGGAACGTTTCAAGCGGCAGCGCGACCATCTGGCGCGTCCCCCCGGTGCGCCTGTCCTGCCGGCCGACGAGCGCGCCGCTTTTGCGAGCCTGATCCATGACGCGGCGCCGGTCGAGTCACCCCCGTCCACGTGGGCGCTGCTCCGGCTATGGCGCTTTGCGCGGCCCTACAAAGGCGCACTGTTGCTGGGGTTCATCCTCACGCTGGCCTCGACCGCCGCCGCGCTGGTCGCTCCTTACCTGACGATGCCGCTCATGGACAACGTCTTGATCCCATTCCAGAATGGCGAGCCCATCGACTTTCACCTGGTGAAGCTTTACTTGGGCGGGCTGCTGGCTTCGTCCCTGCTTGCGTGGGTGCTGGGCTGGGGCAGGACCTATATCCTCGCCTGGGTCAGCGAACGGATCGGCGCCGACCTGCGCACCACGACGTATCAGCATCTGCAGACCTTGCCGCTGCAGTATTTTGGCGGCAAGCGCACCGGCGACCTGATCGCACGCATCGGCTCGGAGTCCGATCGCATTTGCGTATTCCTGTCCTTGCACCTGCTCGATTTCGCCACCGACGTCCTGATGATAGCCATGACGTCGGCCATCCTGGTGTCCATCAACCCCTGGCTCGCCGTTGCCACGCTGCTGCCGCTGCCGTTCATCATCTGGATGATCCATCTCGTCCGGGACCGGCTGCGACGCGGCTTCGAAAAAGTGGATCGCATCTGGTCGGAAATCACTAACGTGCTGGCCGACACCATACCCGGCATTCGGGTCGTCAAGGCGTTTGCGCAAGAAAAGCGCGAGGTCGCGCGCTTCCGGGAAGCCAACAATCGCAACCTGGCCGTCAATGATCGCGTCAACACGATGTGGTCGCTGTTTTCACCCACTGTCACGCTGTTGACCGAGATCGGCTTGCTCGTCGTGTGGGCCTACGGCATCTGGCTCGTGTCCAAGGACCAGATTACGGTGGGTGTGCTGACGGCATTCCTGACCTATATCAGCCGCTTCTACATACGGCTGGACTCGATGAGCCGCATTGTGTCGTTCACGCAGAAGGCGGCGGCGGGAGCGAAGCGCATCTTCGACATCCTCGACCATGTCTCGACCGTCCCCGAACCGGCGAATCCCCGGCGCATCGAACACGTGAAGGGTCGCATCGAGCTGCGCAACGTCGGGTTCCGCTACGGCAATCGATCGGTGATGCGGGGCATCAGCCTGGATATCGCGCCCGGCGAGATGATCGGCCTGGTCGGCCACAGCGGTTCGGGCAAGAGCACCTTGGTCAACCTGATCTGCCGCTTCTACGATGTGTCGCAGGGCGCCATATTGCTCGACGGTGTCGACATCCGCACGCTGTCCATACCCGACTATCGACGCCATATCGGCCTCGTGCTCCAGGAACCCTTCCTCTTCTTCGGCACGATTGCCGAGAACATCGCCTACGGCAAGCCCCAGGCCGGGCGCCAGGAAATCATCGCCGCCGCGCGCGCGGCCAACGCACACGAATTCATCCTGCGTCTGCCTCACGGCTATGATTCCCTGGTGGGCGAGCGCGGACAGGCGCTCTCGGGCGGCGAGCGGCAGCGCATCTCGATTGCGCGGGCGCTGCTGATCGACCCGCCCATCCTGATCCTCGACGAAGCCACTTCGTCCGTCGACACGGCCACCGAGAAAGAGATCCAGAAGGCGCTCGACAATCTGGTGCGCGGCCGGACCACGATTTCGATCGCCCACCGCCTCAGCACGCTCCGCCAGGCGGATCGGCTCGTCGTGCTGGACAAGGGCGAGATCGTCGAAGTGGGCGGCCATGATGAACTGATGGCCCGAAATGGCGCGTATTTCCAACTCTACCAGGCACAGGCGGTTCCCACGGAACTCGCGCCGGCCGACGGAGACTGGGACGATGAAGAACCCGACCAGACCTGATCCAGGCCGCGAACCCATGAACCGACACGACTTCACGCTGAATCGCGACAATTTCGGACGCCTCTCCCTCACCCGGGACGGCAAGGTCTACAACGCGGTCGTGCCGGTGCGCAGCTTCCCGATCTCAGCCCCGGGCGAGGGCATCGCCATCGTCGGCGCGAACGGCATCGAGCTCGCGTGGATGGAGACTTTGGCCGAACTGCCCAGGGATGCCCGCATGTTGGTCGAGGAAGAGTTGGCAGCGCGGGAATTCACCCCCGAAATCCATCGCATCAAGGATGTATCCAGCTTCGCGACCCCCAGCCGCTGGCACGTCGAAACCGATCGGGGCAACGCCGTCCTTCTACTGAAAGCGGAAGACGACATCCGCCGACTCTCGACCTCGCGTCTACTCATCGCCGATGGCCACGGCGTGCAATATCTCATCCGCGACGTCAGCGCGCTGGACAAGGCGAGCCGCAAAATACTGGATCACTTCCTGTAACGATCAGTCGGGAAACCGGATATTCGTATGGGCAGGCCGCACATAGCGGGCACATTCCCGCGTGGTGTCGATGCAGCCGCCCTCTTGGTAAACGCCGCCGGGGTCGCGCCAGCGCAGCATCCGTCCAAGGATTTCCTGCGTCTCGCGCTGGTCGGCCAAAGTCTTGGCCACCCGCGCGTCGACCATGTCGTCGCTGACCTGAAGTTTGCCCCGATCATCCAAGTAGGTGCCATGACGCCAGTGGTACAGCTCGACGCATTTTGATGTCAGTGTGAATGGCTGGTCGCGCTTCCAGAAGTTCGTAAACAGGCCTTCGCCCATATAAAACACCCAAGATCCTTCATAGCCTTCGACATTGGTCGAATGCTCGTCCGGATTGCGGAACCATAGGCGGTCGCCGGGCACATAGAACTTCGGCGGCAGCGGTTCGGCCATGGAGCCGTACTCGCGTAGAAACACGTCGTGAAACTGGCCGGACATGATGGCCCGGGTTTCCCACTGCCGCTGCAGCGCAGCCAACAAGGCGGGATTGCATTGCTGCAGTTCTTCCGCAATAGCGAGCACAATGACGTACTCCGTCGCCCGATAGCAAGAGAATGAGTACAGCTTGCCCGTCCTGTCCGGCTGCGTCGTCTTTTGCAAGGCCTCGATCAGGGAGTTGCCGCTTTTGAGCGTGAAGCCGCGCTCCGCCGAGTACGTCCAGTACTCCTCCGGGCGTTCGGCATGCTCGGTGTCGAAGGCGAGTGCCGTCCTGCGCGCGCCACGGACGATATTCATCCGTATGCGCACCGCCGACACGAGTTCATCATGGTCGGGAAAGGGGAAGGCAACCGGAGACACCATCATGGAGATCAGGATCTCGCGCCGAAGGTCGTCAGGATTTCCATGCGTATCCAGCCCCAGGGTCTTGCACAGTTGGGTGGTGTCGCCGTCCGGCGCCCAGGCTATGGCCGTGTCTGAATCCAGCTGGAAGCAAAGGGCCTCCTGGCCTTCATGCCGGCATGCAGCCGTCCGGACATGAGCGGACAGGCCCAGTGCCGCGAGTTCGTCAGCGAACCGCCGTCCCGCCTCCTGGACATCATCCGGGGTCGGACCGTAAAGCCGAATACCCTTCATCGGGGGATGGACCATGTCACGGCTTGCTGCGCTCATCGGCGGATTTCCTCTTGCAGAGGGGACGGAGGGATCACAAAGAAGCGCAATATTACCGCGACGCCGGCCTCATTTGCCGGCGAGCATGTCGCTGATGAGGGGGTAAGGCACGGCAGCATCGGCAAAGGTGAAGGTTCCGTGCTCGCGCATCTCTTGTGCTGCGCGCAGGAACGCCCCAAGCGCTGCGCGGCTCAGGGCGCTGCCCACGCTGATCCGTTTGACTCCCAGCGCCTGCAGTTCCGCCAGGTCGAGCCGAACGCCCTGCAGGCCCATGATGACATTGACCGGTCGATCCACGGCACGAACGACCGCCGCAATGTCTTCCTTCGTGGTGAGCCCGGGCGCATAAAGGACGTCGGCGCCCGCCTCCTGGTAAGCCTGCAGCCGCCGGATGGTATCCGCCAGGTCGGGGCGACCGTTCAGGAAATTCTCGGCGCGCGCCGTCAGCATGAATGGGAAGGGCAGACTGCGCACCACCTCGGCCGCGGCCCGGATGCGGTCTGCCGCCAGGCCGATGTCGTAAATGGGCTGATCGCGGTGGCCGGAGGCGTCTTCGATGGACCCGCCGGCCAAGCCGGTCGCCGCGGCCATCCTGATTGTTTCGGCCACCGTAGCGGGCTCGTCTCCGAAGCCGTTCTCCAGATCGGCGCTGACGGGAAGATCCGTCGCGGCAACGATGTCGGCCACATGGGCCAGCATGCGATCGCGACCTATGCTGAAATCGGGTTGGCCCGACGAAAACGCATAGCCCGCGCTGGTGGTCGCCAGCGCCTTGAAACCCAGCAGGGAGAGCAGCCGGGCGGTCCCGACGTCCCAAGGATTGGGAATGATGAACGCGTCCTCTTGCTGATGGAGCGAGCGGAAGGCGTGCGCCCTGGCCGATTGTGCAGCATGGTCCGGCCCGATGGAAGTCGTCATGGTGTCCCCTTTCTTATTCATTATCGTTCGTGGCGGCCGCAACGTGCTGCCCGGCGTCAGCTGCCCGCTGCTGCTTTCTCGTCCTGCTGGCCCGAGGATTCGCCACAAGCTTCGCGAATCACCGCAAGCAGTCCCTCCATGGAATAAGGCTTCTCGAGCAGGAGAAAGCCGTGACTGCCCTCTTCGGCCAGGATGTGGCTATAGCCGCTGGTGAGAACGACGCACAAGTCAGGCCACTGTTGCCGTATCTGGTGCGCCAGGTCGATGCCCGACATGCCCGGCATGACGACATCGGTCACCACGATATCGAGCCGCTGGCCGCGTTCATGGATTTCCTTCAGCGCTGCCCGCCCGTCCGTGACCAGCGTCACGTTATGGCCGAGCTCCGTCAGCAGCCCCAGCGCAAACTGCCCCACCGTTTCGTTATCTTCCACGAGCAGCACATTGCGCGGCTGGATGACGTCCGGCAGCTTGGACGACGCGCCGCGCGGCACGGGCGTCACCGCGTCGTCCTTTGCCTGGGGCAAATAGAGCGTGAACGTCGTGCCGAAGCCCGGCCGACTGCTGACATCGATTTCGCCCCCCGACTGCTTGGCGAAGCCATAGACCTGGCTGAGGCCCAGGCCCGTTCCCTTGTTGGCTTGCTTGGTCGTGAAGAAAGGCTCGAATACGCGTCCGAGGACGGCGGGGTCGATGCCCGGACCGGTATCGGTCACCGTAACAGCGATGAACTCGCCCATTGTCCCGGCATGCTGGCGGATTGGCGGTATCTGGCTGACGTACTGCGCGCCCACGCGCAAGCTTCCACCGGCACCCATCGCATCCCGAGCATTGATGACCATGTTCAGCAACGCCGCCTCGAATTGGTTTACGTCGGCCTCGGCCAGCGGCAGGCCGTCGGGTATGTCCAGGTCGAACTGTATCGTCGCGCCCAGACTGGCCTCGATCATTTCCCGGATGCCCTCGATACGGGTGCCGACATCGAAGGCCTCCGGCCTCAGGGGCTGCTGGCGCGCAAAAGCCAACAACTGCCGTGTCAACACGGCGGCGCGTTCGGCCGTCTCGGCGATGGCCTGAATATACCGGGCCCGCTTTTCTTCGGGCAGGCTTGTATGGCGGAGCAATTCGGCGGACGACCGGATGATGGTAAGCAGGTTGTTGAAATCGTGCGCGACCCCGCCGGTCAGCCGGCCAATCGCTTCGAGCTTTTGCGACTGGCTGATGGCTTCACGCGTGCGATCGAGCTCGTCCTGCGCCCGCTTGCGCTCGGTGACGTCGCGTGTGATCTTGGCGAACCCCAGCAGCTTGCCGTCTTCATCCCGTATCGGATCGATGACCACACTGGCCCAGAAGCGCGTGCCGTCCTTGCGCACGCGCCATGCTTCGTTCTGGAAAGTATCTTGCCGCAGCGCGGTGGCGAGCGCCCGTTCGGGCTCTCCCTTTTCACGGTCTTCCTCGGTATAGAAGCACGAGAAATGGCGGCCGATGATTTCTTCCTCGGTATAGCCCTTGATTGCTGCAGCCCCGGAGTTCCAGTTGGTAATGTGGCCGGTCGGGTCGAGCATGTAGATGGCGTAATCGCGCACGCCCTGCACCAGCAGCCTGAAGCGCTGCTCGCTTTCGTACAGCGCCTCTTCGGCCGCTTTCTCGGCCGACATGTCGCGGATGACGTTCGCAAAACCGATGACCTCGCCATCGTCATCGGCGATGGGGTCCATGACTATCGTCGTCCAGAATCGCGAGCCGTCCTTGCGTACCCGCCATCCTTCCGCTTCGTAGGTGCCCTTTTCCCGGGCAGTCCGCAACGCCACGTCCGGTATGCCGGCCTCTCGGTCTTCGGGGGTGAAGAAACGCGAAAAATGCTGGCCCATGACCTCTGAAGTCTTGTACCCCTTCAGGCGCTCGGCTCCGGTGTTCCAACTAGTGACGTAGCCGTTGGCATCCACCAGGTAGATCGCGAAATCCTTGATTGCATGGACGAGCAGCTCGAACCGGCGGCCATCCGTCAAGGACTCGGCAGTGGGGCGAAAAGACAGTTCTCTGGACATGTCGTATGGTTCAGCCAAGGGTATAACCAAGAAGTTTGTTCCATACAATATATCAGTAGACGAGGCAGTACAGTAGCAAGAATGAGCGTGGGCGGTACGGGCGACGGGCGAAATGGCGCTTGCCGCAGCGTCCAGGATTGATTGCAATCCGCCCTGCGGCGGGGGCCGGCAACGACATGCCGGGCCGATACGCAGGCGTATCGCGCTATGGAAAACAGTGAGGAGGATGGTTTGCCGCTTAGTCCGTCTTGATGCCGGAGTCTTTCAGCAATTTGCCGTAGCGTTGGAACTCATCCCGGTTCATTGCAGCGAATTGATCCACGGTCAGGGCCTCGCTTTCGCCGCCCAGGCCACGGATACGGGCCTGCACATCGGGCATGGCCAACGCTTTCGCCAATGCGTCATGCAATCGAGCGACAATGGCCGGCGGCGTGCCCCCGGTCGTAAACAGCCCGTACCATGTATTGACGTCGGCGCCGCTAATGCCCTGTTCAG
>Ga0182739_1004553_pt1 | contig 11404 bp, 9 predicted proteins | sample eDN5th30CBELigBY_FD_128873 | JGI IMG/M metagenome (GOLD analysis project Ga0182739, IMG submission 128873) | Enriched backyard soil microbial communities from Emeryville, California, USA - eDNA 5th pass 30_C BE-Lig BY (version 2) (version 2) | ecosystem: Environmental > Terrestrial > Soil >... | reverse complement strand
TCATAGCCAAACGTCGGATGGTGATTGACCTTCTCGATTCGTTCGCCGATCAGATGCGGCGTTCGAAAGTCCAGCGGCGTCCCTGCGACCGGTGCGATCTGACCGTTGGGAATCATGGTTTCATCCATCGGTGTGTATCGATCCGCGAATAACTGGAGTTCATGATCCCGGACGCTGGCTGCCCCTTCTCCCGCCAGATTGAAATAGGAATGATTCGTCAGGTTGACCGGAGTCGCCTGGTCGGTCGTTGCCTGAAAGATGACATTGAGTTCGTTCCCATCTGTCAGAGTGTAAGTCACCTGGCAGGACAGATTCCCGGGATATCCCTCTTCTCCGTCCGGACTGGTATAAGTAAAGACGACCCCCGGACCTTCCTTTCCGTCAACGCCTTTCGCCTGCCAGAGCACTCGGTCGAGGCTCCGTTTTGCCCCCCCATGAAGATGATTCACACCGCCGTTCACCGCCAGTGTGTACTCTTTTCCATCGAGTGTGAACTTTCCCTTGGCGATGCGATTGCAGACGCGGCCGGTCGTGCATCCGAAATATTGATTACGATCAGATTCGTAGCCCGCGACGTCATCAAAACCTAATACGACGTCTGCCAGATTCCCTTGCTTGTCCGGCACCCACAGGTTGACGATGGTGGCCCCATAGGTCATGAGCGTCACTTTCAGCCCTGAAGAATTAGTCAGCGTGAATCGCTGGACCTCTTCTCCGGTGGCGGTCTTTCCAAACGACTCGCCGACTGGTGCATCCGCCCGGACCACTCTGGAAATCGGTCCAAGTCCCCACAGGCTTCCCAGTGTGATCAGGCACAGGCTTCGAAAGACGAGAGAGGAATTGGGCATGGCAGCTCCAGGAGTCTCGGAACAGTGACTTCTTCGTGTGGTGAAAACAAATCCACCGGGCAGCTTCATCGGGAAGGAGAACGAGGCCTGTTCACCACACGAGGATTATCTGCTGTCAAAAGCCCCCTCACAAGTCCCCACAATGTGGAGCTTTCATCAGCGTGACTGTTGCTCTGCTTCGATGTTGCGGGCGGAAGAGGAAGTTCCTGACGGCAGGATCCATTCCGGCATCGGGAAAGAACACACTGGGAAGTGACAGAAAGACATCGAATGGTCTTTTCCGGTCCGTGCCCGGCCATGTCAACCAGGTCCGCATGACTCCTACAACCGCTTCCCCTTCTCCGGACTGAAACAGTTTCCGGATCGTCCCGGACGCACTTTCTTTTGAGGGGAAGCAGAAAAAAAGCAGGGATTCATTTGGCTTCTCCAACCATCCCGTTTTTTCAGTGCTAGAGTTGCTGCGAATCAACATTATCGCAAGCTGAATGCACCGGCCTTCCCGTCGCATTCATGTCAGGGATCGTCAGAGACTGGAGCCGCCGATGGGCAATTTGAAGGGGCATCGCCGTAATACATTTCGCGACGGAGTGGCGACGAAAGGTTCCAGCAGCTTTGTCGGACTCTCGGACGCCCAGTTGGAAGAACATCTGAACGTGGCCCGCTACGGGAGTTTTATGCTCACGGATGCGGTCCGCCCCGCATTCGACCTGTCTGTTGTTCCGAGTGCCGGATGGCGGCGGGATACCTATCGCGACAAGGAAACCGGAATTGATGTTCCGGTCATCATGGCGGCCCAGACCCGCACGAAGCTGTTCGATCTGTTTATCGAATTGCTCGACCCGTTGGGAGACGACGTCGACGTCGTTCTCGAAACCAGTCACTGCACCGGCCATCAGGGCCATCAGGACTTGTATCGTGAACAGATCGACCTGCCCATCCTCAAGAGTCTGCTCTACGACTTCGAAGATTCAATTCTGAATGACGGCTGTATTGGAGTCGCGGTCCTCAACCCCCGCGTCCCCATGGAAGTTCAGTTCGATGAGCACAAGTTACTGATCATGTACGGGCACGATCTGGAACCGTTCGCGGAGATCCTGAACCAGAACAAGCTCTATCAAAGCGAAACCCTGAAATTCATTACGGAAGCAGAGCATATTCATTCTTCCACGGACGAAATGGCTGAGAGCTTTCAGGAGCTGCGCTATCGTCTGGGGGTGGAAGGAGAAAACGATTAAACCAGCTTTGTCGTTGTTTCAGGCCGGTCACTGTTCAATCACACTCGCCCTTGAAGCCCCCATCGTTTATCAGAATCCACGTGAGAGAGCCTTTGTCATTCCACTTCCGTTCTCCATTGAAATTCGAGAAGGCGAGGTACCGGCCGAGAGGTGACGCTATCGGCCGAACTGAAAAACCGCTCGCAAAATTTGTTCGTATCCGCTCGCGGAAAAGGAGTTCCCGTTGTTTGAGTGGTTTTGTTCGCGGTCCCCAAAACCAACCATTGGTAGTGACATGATGAAAACGAGGAGATGTCGACGTTCGCAGATGCTGATCGCCCTGTTCTGCGGGAGCGTCATGGGACTGTGCAGCGTGCCTCCCGTTCATGCGGATTCTCCCTGGGTCAGTACTGCCCAAAGTACCGGTCATCGTCCGATTCAGGTCGCGCGGTTCGGCAAAGGACCGCAAAACGTGCTGGTCGTGGGGTCGCTTTCCGGAAATGATCCGGAGACGCTGGCGTTGATGGACGCAGCCTGCAAAATCTCCAGTCAATATCCGCCGCCGGAACCGATCACCCTGCTGTTTGTGCGAACTCTCAATCCGGACGGAGCCGCTGATCTTGTTCATACCAATTCCCATGGAGTGGAGCTGAACCGGAATTTCCCTTCCCCGTATTTTACGTCCATCCCGAATCGCCTGACGGGGCCTGCTCCCGCCAGCGAAGTCGAAACGCAATACATGCTTCGCATTCTGGAGGAATACAAGCCGGTTCGCGTGATCCATGTCCGCGGAGGCGTCGGCGAGTCTCCATTGGTCATCGTCAATGAACTCTGGATGACGCTCGGAGAAAAACCGACGCTCCCGGAGCATGTCCATCTGGGATTCTTCGAACATTCCTACAAGGCTGGCTCGCTGGAGGAATACGCGACGCGAATGCTGAACGCCTCCGTATCGACAATCCATCTGGCAGCCACGGGAGCCCGGCAACTGGACCCCGGAGAGCTGTTGCGATTCGCAACCGGACAACTCTCCTCCACGAATCCGCCAGCCTCTCTGGCCCGACAGGGAAACTCCCCGTCGATGACACAGAAGACAACTCCCGTCGCGACAATTCCCGAATCCGAAGCGGTCTCGCCCCCCGCTGGGAAGGCTCCGTCATCCCCCCATTCGGCCAACCAGAACGCAACTCGTGGCGAAGTCGAATTCCTGCCGACTCCTCCCGAATTCATGACCACCGGTCGAACCGGCGGCTCTACAACCGATCAGTCCGACGGCCGCTACTTCGAACTCCCTCCCCCCTCCCACTAGGTGGCGTTGCCACTTTGTTCTGGTCGGTTCGCGAGCGACTGCCGCAGGCTCGTTGGCCTGCTTGCGGTAGATTCTGCCCCGGTGTCATTTCTGCGTGAAACCTTCCCCGGTGGCGTTGCCACTTTGTCCTGGTCGGTTGGCGAGCAACTGCCGCAGGCTCGTTGGCCTGCTTGCGGTAGATTTTGCCCCGGTGTCATTTCTGCGTGAAACCTTCCCCGGTGGCGTTGCCACTTTGTTCTGGTTGGTTGGCGAGCAACTGCCGCAGGCTCGTTGGCCTGCTTGCGGTCGATTCTGCCCATCGTTTGAGACGGCGGCGGCTTCAGCGCCCCACTTCCGACTGAGAACGGAAGTTTCGGCCCCGGTTGATCAGATTCTGTTCCTCGTCGATGGGGACCACGCTGGGCTGGAGCGTGTAGGTGAAATCGTGCCGATCAGTGACTCGCCCGGGCAGAAAATGATTCGTGAAGAAGTCCAGCGGGACGATCTGGTAAAAGGGTGTCCGCACCTTCTGTTGCACGGTGAGCGTTTCGTAACCAGGCGCGGAGATGGTGAATTCGTGCGTGCCGTAATAAGTGAAGTCGGTCGAGACCGGTGAGGTTCCCAAGCGCTTGCCGTCCACTTCCACCAGTGCTCCCGGGGGATTTGTCCGCACCGTCATACGCCGGCTGACACATCCGGTCAAACCGGACAGCGCAAGGCTGCCTGAAATCAACCAGAGGAAGGCGGGCGGGTAACGCATTCTCCAGACCATTTTCGTTTTGAATCTTCAGCGCTCTGCAGGCGAAAAATAAGGTTTCTGCGTGCCCAAACACTCTCAGTCGCCTGCGCACGGTCGAGAAAATTACTCTCCACACAAGGGATTTCACGGAGGAATCGCGGGAATAAGGAGACGGGGTGGCGGAGTGTAGTCCCCCATCCGGGTTTTCACCAAGAGGAGATTTCCACCCTTGCGCTGAGCTGTGACTAGAAGAATGCGTAACCTGGAGTGATTAGGTAAAATAAAGACGCCCGTAGGGAGTTTCTTATGTTCCCTACGGGCTCAATGAGATTGTTCGGCTGTGAGTTTTGTGTTCACTCGCACGGACAGAACTGCCCGTGTCGCCTGGTAAGCGACTCTATTTGGCCGGCTTCACCTGCTCCAGAATTCGGGCGGATTCCTCAGGGCCGATTTCCCGGACAAAGATGTTGCGCCAGCGAATCTCTCCGCCGTGCGTCTGCAGCATGATGGGCCCCTGGGCTGGTAGTGGCTGATCCTTTTTCCAGTAGTTTTCCATGATGGCGTGATCGACCACCAGTTTGTCGTTCAGCCAGATGGAAGTAATATCGCCCACCTGAAGAATGCGGAATGAGTTCCACTCTCCGAATGGCTTATCGGCCAGGACCAGCGGGTCGCGACCGGGAGTCCCTTCTGTATTGTTGAACAGTCCGCCCGATCCCAGATGCGGGCGGCGTGTGGGCTTTTGGGGGTTGAAGACCTGGGTGATGTCCCAGATTTGCACTTGCGGGGTTCCTCGCAGATAAATACCGCTGTCCGCCTTGGGAACCGTTTGATAGTCCACCAGCAGTTCGATGTTGCCGAATTCTTCATCGGTGGTCGCATACGGTCCGGTGCCATTGTTGACCAGTTCGGCGTTTTCCACTCGCCAGTGCTTGTCGAATTCGTCCCGTTCCTTCTGGAGTCCTGCTTCCAGTTTCTCTCCTTCCAGCTTGGCGACCGCATGAGGATTCAGGCCGTGCCAGCCAGTCAGATCCTTGCCGTTAAACAGCGCCCGAAAGCCCTGGGGAGGCACTGGATCGTCTGCGTGCAGGAATGTGGACGAGAAACTGAGACTGGTAAACAAGGCAGTCAGAAAACTCCACTGTCGCACGAACGGCATGACCTGCCGGGCAGTCATGCAGACGGAACGGGACATCACAGCGTGAATGCGGTCGAACATGTCTGTTTCGCAGTCATTTCAGAAAATGGAAAAGAACAAGGACGCGGAGTTTTCGGCATTGTGACTCGACCGGAATTCCGCACGGACCCGATTCGAGCAATCGAGATTGCTCGTCGCATCCGCTCCGCGATTATGTGACGCCTGCTGCCGGAGAACAAGTGAACCAGAACCACAAATTCGATTCTGAGTGGACGTAGAGGGCACAGCGACTGCGGACTTGCGGGGCCGATTCCACAAGGCCATCCGCAATCGTCATACAGTGCATGATCTACTGCCGGATGTCCTGTTCGCACCGCGTCGACAGGGCGAACAGGACATCCGCGTCTCTGGCCATGGGGCCTGCTCATGCTGCTAACCCGACATGAGCAGGACACCCCGCTTGAGATCCCGTGGAACATGCCATCTCGCCCCTTCGTGCGAAGGGCGAAGCGGCTCATTCCTTGTCATCCATCAAAAGCTCCAGAAAGGGTGCGTCGCGACGCACCTTGACATGGGCGGACGATGTGACTGGAGCCGAGTTCTCTCAAATTGCAGCCCATTCTGCCGAATTCCGACAAACTGTCAGGCAATGTTCCTCACCAGCCGCAGCAACCGAGGGTGGAGTAACCATAGCTGCCATACGTGCCGTAAGAGCCGTAGGAAACATACGGTTGATAGCTGCCGGGATAGGCTGTCGTGTAGGGAATACTCCCATAACCATAGGAGTTCGCATAGCCGGTGGAATAGACCGGTACCGAATAAGACAGGCCGACGGATGGACGGTAGCCATAACTCAGCGTCGCATAAGACGGATAGCCGAAAGAGTTTCCATAGCCGTATCCATATGTCGGAACAGCGCGGTAACCATAACCGTATCCATAGGAGGGATAACGATAGGAGGAGTATCCGTAGTACGGAGCGGCGTAACCGCCATAATAAGAGGAGCCGTAGCCCACTCCGTAACCATAGCCATAAGGGCGATAATAGCTTCCGTAACCATAGCCTCTGCCATAGCCGGAATAGCCATAGCCGTACCCGGGGTAACCGAAGCCGATTGAAATGCCAGAGCCATACCCCCAGCCACGATACCCGCTTCCCCAGCCGTAATAGCTATTCCCCCAGCCTCGGTATCCGCCGCCCCAGCCGTAGCCGCCGCCCCAATAGCCACGATGGCCATGCCAGTGGCCCGCTTCGGCAGTCGACATTTCTACCGCCACGAAGAGCGTGACCACCATTCCAAACGCTGCCAGAAAACGCAATAACCTTGACATGAGTTCGCTCCCCATTCTTCCTTGGCCGCCAGTCATGCTCTCTGTCAGGAACAATTGTGGAAGACCGTCCGGAAGCCTGCCAGATTCATCCTCATCCGGAGTCTTCTGAAATCTTCACGATTCCAATCATGTCCGGTTCGACGATGTCGCCAGCTTTGATTTCACATTACCCGTCACCTTGATCATCGCGGAGCTGGCACAATTGTCAATATCCGGACGACCAGACTCCCGGAATTCTCATTTCTCCGTCACTTCGAAATCGATTCGAACTGTCCGCCAGACAAAATGTGAGGCATTCCCGGAGCGAAAGACGCCCATTCGCCTGCCCATTCAGCGGGGAAATGGTCTAACATGAAGTGGCTGCCTTTACTCGCAGAGACCGGCAGGCTCTCCCACACTCCGTCTCATCACAGATCAATGAATTTGACGTTCGAACCTGTCTGGAACTGGCCCTGGATCGCTGTGGCGACCCTGGCCATGGTGATGCTGGTCCTGCTGACCTACCCATCCCGCGTCCGGGCTCTTTCGCGAGGGTGGCGCTGGACACTGATCGGTCTTCGCCTGATGACGGCACTCATGCTGCTGTTCTCCATGTTACGGCCTTCCCTGCAATTGACCGAAGAAGATCATCGCCAACTGGAGATTGCCGTTCTGCTCGACCGGAGTCGCAGCATGTCCACGCGCGATGCGCCCGGCGGTCTGACGCGACGGCAATGGCTGATCAAAACGCTGGAAGACAACAGCCCCGCCTGGCAACAACTGGCAGCGGAAATTGACCTGAAGCTGTATGACTTTTCCGCAGATCTGAATCCGGTTGTCGTTCCCGCGGACATTGCCGATGGAGAGCAGACCGCTATCGGGCGGGTGCTGGAGGAGCTGCGGGAGTCCGCCCGGGGAGACCATCTGGCCGGCGTTATTCTGCTGAGTGACGGAGCCCAGCGGGCCGGGGGAGATGACGATCTCGACCCGTTGCTGGCGGCACGCCGTCTGAGTGAAGAAAAAGGGGTTTCCATTCATCCGGTGCCGATTGGAACTTCGGAACTGTCGACGGCCGGATTTGATCTGGCGGTCGAAGAGATGCTGGTCGATCAGGCAGTGACGTTCGAGCGAAAAAATGTTCCGGTTCGCTTACGGGTCCGGTTGAACGGTGCTGCGGGAAGAACTGTCAAAGTCCGGCTGATGATGGAAGACCGGACCGGCAAGAACGCCGGCGAGGCTGGCCCGCTCAAACCGATTCCCCTTTCCGGAGACGCCCTTCCGTTCACGGAAATTCGCACCAGCGAAAACTCTCTGGTGACGAATGTCGAATTATCGTTCACTGCCGAGCAACCGGGCGAATACAAAATTGCTGGCGAAATCGTTCCGGAACAAGGAGAGCTCAAGGTCAATAATAATCAGTTGCAAACGCTCATTACCGTCCGCAAGGGAGGGCTGCGCGTCGCCTACTTCGATTCGATCCGCACCGAACAGAAGTTTCTCAGGGCACTCAACGAGACGGCAAAGATTCAACTCGACATGCAGTTTGTGCTGAACGGAGAACGGGGACGTCAGACGCTGCTTGATCCGAAGATGTTCGCCCCCGGAGCCTACGATGTGTACCTGATCGGCGATCTTCCCGCCTCCGCTTTTCAGACTCAGAACCAGAATCTGCTTGTGGAACTGGCCAAGCGGGTCCGGGAAGGGGCGGGGCTGGCGATGCTGGGCGGAGTCCATAACTTCGGGGCGGGCGGCTATGCTGGAACACCGCTGGCGGAGTTGCTGCCGATCAGGATGCTGCCTTCGGAAAAACTGGCGAGTGGCGAAAGTCCCGCACGAAACCAGATTCGTCTCCCCGTGCACATGCTGCCGACGCGGGACGGCGAACGCCGCTATCTGATGCAACTTTCCACGCTTGAGAATGATCGCCGCTGGCGGCAGTTGCCCGCCATGTCCGGAGCCAACCGGCTCACGCCCAAGTCGGGTGCGGTGGAAATCCTCGCGGAATCTGAACGTCAGGAACCATTACTCATCGCAGCGGATACCGGACGGGGCCGCGTACTGGCCCTGGGGGTCGATGAAACCTGGCGCTGGCATCTACGAGGTTTTGCAGCAGAGCATCAACGATTCTGGCAACAAGTCGTGCTCTGGCTGGCCCGTAAGGAATTCGATTCGGATCAGCCGGTCTGGGTGCGGGTCGAGCCGAGAAACTTTCCACCCTACGCCCGGGTTCCCATTGAATTCGGTGCACAGGACGAGAAGAATCAACCGATTCCCGATGCCAGCTTCAATGTCGAAGTCACCTCGCCCGACGGCAAAACCACTCCTTTAATACCGCAACGACTGGAAACCGGAGGAATGGCGGAGTTTTCGAACACCAGTCAGCCGGGGGACTACTGGGTGCGTGCGACCGCAACCCGGAATGGAAAGTCGCTGGGGTTCTCTGCCTTGACCCGTTTTGTCATCGATGCCCGCGATCTGGAACTCGACAACCCAGCGGCCGATCCGGGGCTGATGGCGGAACTGGCGACACTGACCGGAGGAACCGTGGTGGCTCCCGAAGACTTCGGAAAATTCCTGACGACACTGGCCCGCGAAGGAATCCCCGCAGAATTGAAACGCTATCGCCGGATCAACCTGTGGGACGGCTGGCCGTTCCTGTTCACCGTCACTCTCCTGATGACCTTGGAGTGGTCTTTGCGAAAATGGAAAGGATTGGTGTAAAGAAGTCCGTCCGCATGGAACATGCTGTTTGATCGGCCTTGTTTCATCATCACCTTTTCCGCCCCGCCGGCTTCCAGCCTGCTGCTTGAAGGCTGTTCTGGTAGTGTGCGTCCGGGAAAACCTTTACCATGGAGCCGGTGCCGATTTCTTTCTGTGCACATTGTCTGCCTTCTTTGCCCGGTTGAGAGATTCCGTGAAATCACCCCGCTATGACGCCATCCTGTTTGTTTCGTTTGGAGGGCCGGAGCGGCGGGAAGACGTCATCCCCTTTCTCGAAAACGTCCTGCGAGGCCGCAATGTTCCCCGCGAACGCATGCTGGCCGTCGCAGAGCATTATTATCACTTCGACGGCGTCAGCCCGATCAATCAGCAGAACCAGGAATTGATTGAAGCCATTCAGCTTCGACTCCCCGAATTCGGTCTCCATCTGCCGGTGTACTGGGGAAACCGTAATTGGCATCCGTTGTTGCCGGACACGCTGCACACGATGGTCGAGGACGGAATCCAGCGAGCATTGGCGTTCGTCACCGCAGCTCACAGTTCCTATTCCGGATGTCGGCAATATCGGCAGAATATCGAAGATGCCCGCGTGAGCGCCGGACCGGCCGCCCCGCAGGTGGACAAGATCCCGGTCTTCTACAATCACCCGGACTTCATTGCTGCTGTTGCCGACCGACTCCGGGAAGCGATTGAAAAATTTCCGGCCCCACTCCAGCCAACCTCGCACGTCCTGTTCACCGCGCACAGCATTCCCCTGTCCATGGCGAAAACCTGCGAATATGAGCAGCAACTGAGGGAAAGCTGCCGTCTGGTTGCGGAAGCGGTCGGACTTTCGGAAGAACGCTGGAAGCTGGTTTATCAGAGCCGCAGCGGCCGACCGGAAGATCCCTGGTTGGAGCCGGATATTCTGGATCAACTGCATGAATGCAAACAGCAGCAGGTTCCCGGCGTCGTCATCGTGCCGATCGGATTTCTCTCGGATCATCTGGAAGTCAAATATGATCTGGACGTGGAAGCCCGTCAGTTGTGTGATGAACTGCAACTCCCCATGCAGCGGGCTGGAACTGTCGGCACTCATCCCCGGTTCGTGGGGATGATCTGCCAACTGATCGCCGAGCGAGTGACCGGGCAGGCTGCCCGAACCACTGCCAGCCAGTTCAATCCTGCTGGCGATTTATGCGCACTGGACTGTTGTCCTGCCCCTCCCCGCCGACCGGGCTGAATTCATCTTTTGTTCGCTCGGGTCGTCGTCGTGATTCGATACCAGCGAACGTCAGGCCCGGGTATCGTGTGGTTGTCATCCTCTGTCCGCAAGGACGTTCGTTATTCAGACAGGAGAGAATGTTCATGGTTGTCGACCGAGGCCGGACGGCTCTGGTAACGGGCGCCTCTTCCGGAATTGGAGCGGAGTTTGCACGCGAACTGGCCCGCCGGGGAATGAATCTTGTGCTCGTGGCCCGTGCAGAAGAAGTCCTCAACGAGATTGCTGCCGACTTGCAGGCGAAACATGGTGTGAGGGTACACGTGCTTCCCGCCGACCTGAGCCGGGAAGACGCCCCTGCCCGAGTGAAGGAGGCGGTCGCTCAACTGGGAATACAGATTGACCTGCTGGTAAATAATGCCGGCGTGATGACGCACGGCCCGTTCGAATCGATCGACCCCGCCCTGGAACAGGCTGAGATCACCGTCAATGTCACTTCGCTGGTGGGGCTGACTCATGCGTTTCTGCCGGGGATGCTGGAACGCCGCTGCGGTGGCGTGATCAACGTCGCATCCATTGCCGGATTTCAACCGCTCCCGTTTCTGGCGACCTATGCGGCGACGAAAGCATTTGTCATTTCGTTTTCGGTGGCGCTCTATGAAGAATGCCGCGACAGAAACGTGCATGTGCTGGGACTCTGCCCCGGCACAACAACCACGGAACTGTTCATTCGAGGCCGGGCGGAAGCAGCCGCACTGGGGACCGCCCGGACGGTCCAGCAGGTGGTGGCCACCGCGTTAAACGGTTTGGAACGCAAGCGGAGCCTGATCGTGGACGGCCTGAAGAATTCACTGCTGACACACGGTCCGCGGCTGATCCCCCGCTGGTTTGCCGCCCGATGTGCCGGCAATGCCATCCGCCCCCGGATGCAGAAATCGAAGTGAG
>Ga0182739_1004551_pt1 | contig 11406 bp, 14 predicted proteins | sample eDN5th30CBELigBY_FD_128873 | JGI IMG/M metagenome (GOLD analysis project Ga0182739, IMG submission 128873) | Enriched backyard soil microbial communities from Emeryville, California, USA - eDNA 5th pass 30_C BE-Lig BY (version 2) (version 2) | ecosystem: Environmental > Terrestrial > Soil >... | reverse complement strand
TATTTTCATAAGCTTGAGGCGGGAGGCTTACTGGCCGTTAAGAGTGGGATAAAGTGAAACTTCTATCAGTGGGGGTTCCTTCCTCCCCCACTGATAGTTAGTTGAACCAATCGGACCTTTACGGACAGTTGCTCTCCCTCCTATCTTCCTCGTATTTTCATAAGCTTGAGGCGGGAGACTTACTGGCCGTTAAGAGTGGGATAAACTCAGGCTATTTCTTACCAAGCACTGATAATCATGAAATAGAAACTACTCTCTTAATTAAATCCCCATTTTATAATCGTATTCTTTCGCTTTATCTGGTCGCGAATTTTCAAATTCCATCTTTAAAAATGGCTTATAAGACGGCTCTACTTTTTTAACAAAAGAATGAGCATCAATTTTTTCCATTATGCTTTCTACATCACTTTGATTCGTGTAGAGCACAACATATTTTAACTTTTTGGAAATAAAATGAACATTCCCATATCTTCTTAACATTTTTGCTTGTTTTAGTGAAAATAACCAAACAATAATTCCCTGCCGTTGCCCTAGCATAATTTAACCCCTTTAAATTCCATTATTTATCATCATAGCATAGGCAAAGAAAATAGAAAAGCTAGAATCAGCATTTATGGCCAAACTAGTAATCGATGCTAGTAAAAAAGCAATGATCGTAAATTCGATCATTGCTTTTTAGTATATTATGCAGAACAACTACAGCTTCCACCACTTCCACAACCACCAGAAGAACAACCAGAAAGTTCATCAAAAAATGGATTACCTGTTGGGACTTTAATAAAAGTAGAAACAGAACGTCCGATAATGACACTAACATCGTCTAGGAGCTTTTGTAAACCATTCTCCGCTACTTTAAATGCTGCTACATTATCATCTAAATCCATATCGCGTTTAAGCTGTCTAATGTCCATCATCACTTTTTTGTATTCAGGATGGTATTTTCCAAAACGCTGAACTTCTTCATATAATTCTTTCATTTGGTTAAAAGAATGAATTTTTTGCTGTGTTTCCTTATTTGAATGTAGATTGGCCAAACAAATACGGTATTGTTCTGCAACATCTGACTCTAGTATCATTTCTGCAATCTCTTCTGCTTCCTCTTGAATAAGGAATATTTCAGTTGTCGCAAGCACGTATTCGCTCACCTCCAACTCTTATTTTACATGAAAGATAAAAGAAAGAAAAGGTTTGCGTTTTCCTTTTTCCACTCTATTCTTTAATCATTATTGGAAATGACTTTTTATATTTCGTTGTTTCGTTAGCAACATCAACTATGGATAGATTGATCGTATGTTTTCCTGGTTTTAGTCCTTCGATTACAAATGCCGCCGAAGAATATTCTTTTTTTGCACCGTCAACCTCTACTATTACTTTTCCTAATTTTCCGTTACTGTCTTCTCTGAACGAATAATCCTTTACTCTACATTCAACGAACACTTTGTTTCCTTTTACAATATGATGAACATCCATATTATCTTTTCCTGTATAGGATAAGGAGGCTTGTACAGCCGCATTAGTTGGGATTAAATAATTCGCTTCTTTTTTTGGTTTTACTTCTGGATCAGGTATATCGTTTCCACACCCAGCAAAAAGAAGAAAAGCAGGAATACAAATCAATCGAATTTTTTTCACTGTAAACACTCCTGGTAATTAATGAATTTTCTTTTTAAGTTAGTATTACCATTCATGTTTTTTTTACTCTAAGTATCAGTTATTACAGTATGATTAAGATTGAGCATTCATTGCTTGAAACATGCTAACCATCATCGAAGCCATTTGGACACCATTTGAAAACTTTTGTACATGATCTGGAATGGTTTTCTTATAATAATGGAGTGAGGCAATCTCAAAGGCTTCTAATTGATTCGGATTTCTGCTTAATTGTCTATACCATTGTGGCTGTTCCCGGATAAATTGTTGCAATTCTGAATTCTGCGCAATATATTCTTTTATACTTTGTCTCATATTATCCCCCCTATTTTAATCTTGTCTAAATGAAAATGGGCCAGAAGGTTTTTGTTCTGTTGACGCAGAAGATCCGCTTGAACCACTATTCGGGGCAAATTGAGAAATGACTCCTTGTATTGTTCCTAAAGCCTGATTTAAATTTGCTAAATAGCCCTGAATTTGATTTTGGTCCATATTTTTTAATGTATCAACGATATTAGACATCCAGACAGTTCGATTAGATGATGTCTCTTCCTCCTTTTTTGTGGAGTTTATCGTACTACCATCTAATAATCCTTCCCATCTCGCATCATTTGGACCTAATAAATACCAATCTTCATATAATTCCTGCAAAGTCACCTTCCCACTTCTCGCTTCTTTCAATACGTTAGGATTTTCTTTTACAAATGCTTTAAATTCTTCTACAGAAGGATGAAGTTTTTTATTAGCCATTATTATTTCACCTCTAATTTGATACATCTGCCTATGTTACTGTATGATAGCACGATAAAAAATGTGCATTTCCCTTTCAAAATTCCCTCTGTGGTCTAAATGAGGCAAGTGTAAGGATAGATAAAGTGAAACTTCCATCAGTGGGGGTTTTCCTTCCTCCCCCACTGATGGTTAGTTGAACCAATCGGACCTTTACGGACAGTTGATCTCCCACCTATCTTCCTCCTATACTCATAAGCTTTGGGGGAATCTTACTGTCCGTTAAGAGTGGGGTAAATTCTGTCAAAAAAAAACTGCCAACCACTCCTTTACTGAGTTTGTCGACAGTTATGTGTATATCCCGTTACCATTTTTCAATAAAATTCTGCGTATAATATTTATCAAATACCCCTACCCCAAGATGAGTAAATTTGTCATTTAATAAACATTCACGATGACCTTTGCTGTTTAGCCAACCTTCCATTACAGATGGTGCATCTGAATAACCTGCTGCGATATTCTCTCCAGCAACTTGATAAAATACATCTCCTGCTTTTAGACGATCCTCTAAATCTCCATACTTCTCAGAAGTATGGGAAAAGTCTTCTGTATCAAACATATCCTTACTATGACCTAAAGCTACCTCAGCAGTAGGTTGATCCCATTCCACAGTGTTGAGTTCAAATCTTTTTCTTAACACATTCGTCATATCTAATATTTGTCGTTCATTGCCCTCTTGAATTGCTTCACTATCTTCCACACTATTCTGTGTCTCTAATAGTTCTCCTCGATAAACTAATTCGTATGGTCTTAAATGAAGTAATGTACGGGCATCCATATAGCGAATACTTGATAAAGTACCGTTAAATTTATCAAAGTATAGCTGTGCATAATAATCGCCAATTTGAATCAATGGACGATTATTTATTTCATCCTCTGATAACTCAAATCGATAGGAGGAGTTTTCATAATTAAAACTAATATTTGTTTCAATTGGCGTCATCGTATAAATCTCTCCAACTTCTTGTCCAATTTTATAAGGAGTAATATTCACTGAGTTGCCAATTGCGTAAACAGTAACGACTTTATCCTCTAGGATTCCAACTTGAAAATACTTAGAGTCATCCTTATTGTAAATCCACCAATCATATTCATATGCAGATGGATCAATTCTAGCTGGTTCTCCGTATTTCTTTTTTAGTTCACTTGTACTTTTACCGATTAAAGTTCCCAAACCTTCTTTAGGAACTGAAAGAACTTGCGTATTTTCCTTTGCTTCTTTGAGATTATCCTCCACTTTTGTAGGATTATCACCATTTTCAACTAGTACATCTGGCTGATTATTGTCATCTGTTATACTAAAATAGAATCCAATCGCTGATAACACTGCAATAATTACAACAGTTCTTAATAAAATTTTCAGAGGATTCCCCCCTCTCTAGCATTGTTTCTATTAATATATGTGGCTTTCTTACTAAATAGTATAACTTACTTTAAATAATTTTAATAGAATAAGTATTTTTTCAATTATGTAAATAAAGTTAATTTTTAAAGCAATCCATCTCCTCAATAAAAGTGCAATAAAAAAATGCTTCTATTTTTTGTAGAAGCATTTTTCCTTTTCCTATTAGAAGCCTAATATTGCTTTTATAACAGATGTTGTTTCGCCACCATGGTAGAAAACATAAAGAAGTAAATAAACTGCTGTTCCTGTAATGGCTGTAATAAACCAGATAATACTTGTCATTGGACCTAACTTTCGATGCTTTGCATACTGTTTCTTATACCCTGTATACAACATGATAATCCCTAATACAGCACCTATTGTTGCCAAAGTGATATGAAAGATCAGAAAAATGGTATAGTAGATTTTAATATCATCAGGTCCACCGAAAGAAGTGTTACCAATAAAAATCGTTCTTGATGCGTAAATGATGAAAAAGATTACTGCAAAAATTGCTGCAAAAAGCATGACGGTCTGATGCTCTTTTCTTTTTCTTTTCTTAATTAATCCCCAACCAATTGCTACAAAAATGGCACTTAAAATGATAAATGAAGTACTAATTGTTGGCAAAATCGGTAATGTAAATTCCATTAAACTACCCACTCCATAAAGTATTTACCTCTTTGTTTAACAAACTCCCAAATTCCCTTTTAAATAAGGTTGTTTTCGTAAAGTTTGCTGCTAGTAACCCGCAGCCGGAATACACTTCGCTTTCCACTTATAAAAAAGTAACAACCTTTAATAAATTCTAAATCAAACATTATTCTCCTCGAAATGTTCTCCCCTTATGATAATTCCTTTTAGAATAATGTAAATACTACCATTGAAACAAATAGAACCGTTAAATATTGGATGGAATAAATAAACATCGCTGTAGCCCATTTATATTCATCTTGTTTTTTGCTTGCTCGAATTCCTGTAATAACCCAACCGATATTTAGTAAAGTTCCTAATATTAAAAATGGAATACCGATTTGGTATAACAAAAATGGCAGTGGAAATAATGCGACAATCCATATATACGTATGTTTTTTTGTTACTTCAAACCCTTTAACAACAGGAAGCATTGGAATCCCTGCTGCACGGTACTCTTCCACTCTTCGAATTGCTAACGAGTAAAAATGCGGAGGCTGCCAAACAAACATAATTAAAAACAAGCTCCAAGCCATTACATGAAGTCCAGGATCAATTGCAGCCCATCCAATTAGTGGTGGAACGGCTCCTGAAAAACTTCCAATAACGGTATTTGATACAAGTCGACGCTTCGACCACATTGTATATATCACAACATAGCTAAATGCACCTACTAAAGCAATAACTGTTGCGGTAATGGTAGTTAATAATAAAAATAGTGTTCCAATTAACAGAAAGCCAAAACCTAAAACAGCAACTCTTACAGGCTTTACTTTCCCTGTTACGGTCGGCCTTGCCTTCGTTCTTTCCATTAATGGATCAATATCACGATCTATAAAATTATTTAACACACAGGAACCGGCAATAATCAACCCTGAACCTATCAATGTATATAATACAGTGTCAATTTGCTCTAAAAACTTAACATCTGTGAAAACTATTGCAAGCCAGATACCGGTAAATACAGTGATTAAGTTTGAATTCACGATTCCTATTTTAATTAATGCGAGAAAATCCTTCCAGGCAGTTGTTTCTGATTGTTTATTTGTCAATTTGGCTTCAGGATAAACGCGAGAATTAGCCATTTGATCATGTCTCCCCTTTCCAATACACAGTAAAAAATATACTACTATATAAAAATCCGTTCATTTCCATTGTGTCATTATTCACATTTAACAATATAGCAATGTTAAAAAAGACTCTTTTGCTATTAAAACATATTTCCACTAATATTTCTCTCTTTTTTCCCAAAAAACTTCAGTTGTCACATTATTGGTAAACATTAACATTATAAACACCTTCTTCGAAAGCGTTTTAAAAAGAAAAAGACACTCTACTTATTATAGCTTTTTTTCGCAAGGAAGCAAATGAATCAACCTGTTTTCTAAACCTTCTTATCTTTAGAACATACTAAAAAAAGATAGCACCTTTTTCGGTGCTATCTTTTTTTAGACTGTAGACAAATCCTTGAATTTTAGATATAGAGGTTTGTCTATAGTATATTTATTAGTTCCTTTGAATAGGGATGTTGCTTTCCGCTTCAGGGGCTCGCGCTGAGCCCACAGGAGTCTCACCCCTTCCACTCCAAGCAACGCATGAAATTTCAATTTGAGTTTCCAAAAATCTTTTTGTCGACAAACTGCTCTTTTATTAAAAATTTCGGTTTGGACGTACAAAAGTCGAAGTAGATTGCTTCTGCTCTGGAACATCCGGAACACCTTCTTCTTTTGGTTTATAAACTCTTTCATATTTAACAAACATCGAAACATTAACTAAAATTCCCATTCCAATTGATAATTGCAATAAGGACGATCCCCCATAACTAATGAAAGGTAACGGGACACCAGTCAGCGGAATTAATCCAGAAACCCCACCAATATTAATAAAAGCTTGTATTCCGATCATACTGGAGATGCCGATTGCTAATAAGCTCCCAAAAGGATCTTTGCACTTTAAGCCTGTATAAATCCCTCGTAAAACAATATAACTTAGCCCCACTACTACAAAGCCTACCCCAAAAATACCTAATTCTTCAGCAATTACTGCCATTATAAAATCGGTGTGACCATCTGTTAAATAACCTAATTTTTGTACACCTTGTCCCAAGCCTACCCCTTTAAGACCACCAGAGCCAATAGCAATAAGCGAGTTACTCATATGATAACCAGATTCTTGCACGACTTCTTCTGCAAATGGAGAATCTAGAAAAACAAAAATTCTCGCCATTTGCTTTTCTGTAAAGATGCTTTTACCAGCTAACTGCATGATGAAAACTAATAATAACAGAAATGATAGACCAATCAGCATTAACTTCGATAAATTTTTCCAGTTCATTCCTGAACAAAGAATAACGGTTGCACCAATCATAAAAATGATGGCAGCTGTTCCAAAATCCGGCTGAATAGTAACTAACGCACAAACAATAACCAAATAGGCTAGTGGAGGGACAACTCCCCTATTAAATTCATTGATATACGACTGCTTTTTAGAATAAATAGCCGATAAATAAATAATAACAGCTAATTTAACGAACTCCGCTGGCTGAAGACTTGCTGTCCCAATCTTATACCAGCTTTGCGCATTTCCATAAACACTACCAAACAAAAAGATTCCACTTAAAAACATAATAGAGCCAAATACCATTGGGACTAATATTTTATTACTTAATAAAGCTTTATACGGAAAAATTGCTACAACAATAAAGGCGATTCCCGCAACTAATATATATTTAAATTGCCTCTTATAAAAAAAATCGCTACTATCTTCTCCATAATATTGAACTGCCGAAACCATACTAGCACTATAAATCATAATTAACCCAAATAAAATTAATAGTACCATTGCTATAATCAGTGTATAATCATACGATTTTAATATCTTCTTTACCATTCAACCGCATCCCTTATTCAATCTCCTCATTTAGAGTATTCGTTGTCTCTTATCTATTTCCTGCTGAAAAGGATAACTTCCGTTCATTCTCTTAAAATATTGGGCAATTTTCTACTAAATTTCCGCTAAATATCAAGTTCGTTATTTATCCGGTGGGGAAGAAACAATACTTATCGTTTCCCAAGGCATTGTAGTACCGCCTTGCTCCGATCAAAAAACAACTATGGAAACAGACAATTATAATAATTAGGCGTATTCGTATGTACTTCCCTTATTTTAAAATAATACACCTAACCACTAAAAAAACTCAAACAATGACTGCTTTTGTTTGAGTTTACTTTTTATTTTCTTATAGATGCTTCATGCAAAATCGATAATTCCTTTTCCAACTCATCTAAAATTTTCTTACCAACTTGTTCTTCTACTAATCCTAATCGAATAGCAAAATCTATCTCTTTAGACAATCCATACATTTGCGTATCCAATACCTCTTCATATAGAGGACATTGTGGCATTGTTAAATTATCCATCTGAACTTTAATTAGTTTTAATATTTTTTCAGCATCTGCTTTCAATAACTCATTTGCTTTTTCTTTATGATTAATAATCATTTCAGAAGTCAATCCTATCCCCCCGTTTCCGAGCGATTATCCTATCTATAAAGTTTAAACTCAACCTAGAAAAATTGCAAGAACAATCCCCATGAAAAATCCAAATAGTTTTTGTTCTAGCATTCAAAATGACAGAAAGAAAAGAAAAGACTATACTTAAAATAACATCGTTTTCGTCTGCTAGTAAAATTAGTTACTTAAAATAATTTTGATGTTATTAATTTGCAGATTTTTTCTACAAACAAAACAAAGTACATAAGGAGGAATCTTTAAATGAATAGTATTATTCAAGTTACCGGACTGGTGAATTTTCCGATTACTATCGATCCGACTGTATGGATATTTGATGATCGCAAACAAACTGCTGATACCGTATTTGCACCAGTTGAAGTGAAAGATGAATTAGAAGCGTATACAAAAGAAGCCTCCAAGCACTGGGATCAAGAAATTACAGAAGGTGCAAAAGTTCCAGAGCAGTCTACAAAAACCTATCAAAAAGTAGAAATGCTCACTGGAACCTTCTATATGTCCTTAGCACCATTTATAAAAAATGCGGAACCGAAGAAAGATGCAACAACTCTTTTAGTCACAACGGCTAATGAAGAATACGCCATTCCTTTAAAAGAAATCGACTCGATCTTCTTATTATTTTGCATAAAAGGAAAACCACTTACAGAAGATGGTCCAGTACATATTTATGACAATAGAAAAGACAAAGAACAAACTCCGATAAAAAATGTGCAAGCATTTAAAATTACATAATTCGAAACATACGCCATCCCAGCATTGCTAGGATGGCGTATATTAATTAATTAGACTAAGACTAGAGAAGATCTGCTGCTAACTGTGCTAAAGAAGATCGTTCTCCTTTTACTAATTTTACGTGACCCGCAATTGGCTGATCTTTGAATCGCTCTACTACATAGCTTAACCCATTATTAAAGGCATCTAAATATGGATGATCAATTTGTTCTGGGTCTCCCATAAGAACAATCTTACTACCTTCTCCTACCCTCGTTAAGATCGTTTTCACTTCATGTTTCGTTAAATTTTGTGCTTCGTCAATAATAATAAATTGATCAGGAATACTGCGACCTCTAATATAAGTTAATGCCTCCACTTCAATTGATCCCATACCAGCAAGAATTGCTTCTAATTCTCCAGGCTTTTTTGTATTAAACAAATACTCGAGATTATCAAAGATTGGCTGCATCCATGGCCTTAATTTTTCTTCCTTTTCTCCCGGAAGAAAACCTAAATCCTTTCCCATTGGGACGATTGGCCTTGCTACTAATAATTTTTTATAATCTCCAAAATCCTCTGTTTGCATCAATCCAGATGCTAACGCCAATAATGTTTTCCCCGTTCCGGCTTTTCCAATTAGCGTAACTAAAGGCATGTCTTTCTTTAATAACATTTCAATTGCCATTGTTTGCTGAACATTTCTTGGGCGAATTCCCCAAATATGCTCATGATCGAATACTAATTTTTTTACATATTTCCTTGATGGATCCACTATTGCTAATGCAGACGAAGAAGAACCTAATACATCCTTCAAGATCAGAAACTGATTTGGGTAATAAATCCCATTGCCAATTTCTCCAATAGGGAGCTGTCCATTCTCATAAAAGCGATTTAAAACATCAATGGTTACTTGTACATCCATAAAACCAGTATACAAATGATCATTTTCAACTACTCGATCACTTAAGAAATCCTCACTCACCAGACCTATCGCATCTGCTTTTACACGTACGAGCGTATCTTTACTTACTAAGATAACGGTTCGTCCATTTTCTTTTTTGCTTTCTTCTATTGATAAGTTTTTTGCTACTGCTAATATACGATTATCATTTGTCTTTTCCACAAATATTTCTTGAAGCTCATGAAAAGAACGATGATTCAGTTCAATTCGTAAAGTTCCACCATTCTCCAAAGGAATTTTATCGTGCAACTTTCCTGTTTCTCTTAAGTTATCGATCAATCTAGATATTTGTCTTGCGTTCCTTCCGATTTCATCCATGTACCGTTTTTTGCTGTCTACCTCTTCTAAAGCTACTGCTGGAATTACTACATCATTGTCACTAAAAGAAAAAATAGAATAAGGATCCTGTAACAAGACATTTGTATCCAATACGTAAATTTTACTCAAACCGATGCCCCCTGCTCTAAAACGTCATATATTGCTGCACTATCCGTGTAACGGAAAGAACCTTGGTAAAATATATGTTTTATCGCATAAAGATAGAAGATATTTTGCACAATAAAGAAAGAGGAACCGTAAAAAAACATAAAAATGCTCATTTCCACCTACAAATTAGGTGAAAATGCACACTTTTAGAAGTTATTCTTCAATATCAAAGGAGGTAATATTTGTGAAAAAAGGATATTTATTAATTTTATTCCTTTTTCTTCTTTCTGGATGTACAAATAATAACGTGGAAAATAGCCAACAATCTGAGAATAAAGAAAATCCCCCTCATGTAACGAATGTTAAAAATTCTACTATACAAGAGGTGGACCGTAAGACTGGCCAGGATATCGCGAAAAGACTCGTTACTCTTGCCACAAGCATTGAGAATGTCAATGATGCCACAGCAGTAGTAATCGGTAGATATGCGCTTGTAGGAGTGGACATCAATGCAGACTTAGATCGTTCTGAAGTAGGCTCAATTAAATACGCAGTTGCTGAAAGCTTAAAAAATGACCCAGACGGAGCAAATGCAATTATTATTGCAGATCCAGATCTCAATGCAAGACTTAAAGAGATTGGCGAAGATATTCAAAATGGGAAACCGATTCAAGGAATATTCAATGAATTAGCTGATATTAGCGGAAGACTTATTCCTGAGATACCAGCAGATATGATTAAGAATGAGCCTGATAGAGATCTCAAAAATCCAAACGAAAAATTAAATAATGAAGAAGAAAAAGAACTGAAAAAAGATCAAGATGAACAATCAAATAATCATATAAGAGATTAAAATTCGATTTTTTATGCGATTATATATTATAATGTGCCTATAATCCATTTTATCGAACTTATATGATTAGAGGTGCAGCTATTGAAAGTTAAATGTGTGATATGTGATAAAATTGAAGATATAGACGAAAACTCCTTTCAGGCAAAACGTCTGCGAAATCGACCGATTCATACGTATATGTGTAAAGAGTGTGAAGATAGAATTGCTGAGAATACTAAGAAAAGAATCGATTCTGGCAACTTCGTCCTTTATCAAAACAAAACACAGGAAGATGATTGGTAAACAAAGAAAATATATAGGTAAAAAGAGGCTGGGACATAAGTATTCCAGCCAAGGATAATTCCGAACAATTATACGAAGATGCTAATGAATGTTCCGTATAATTGTTCGGGCTTTTATTTGTTTT
>Ga0182739_1004550_pt1 | contig 11407 bp, 10 predicted proteins | sample eDN5th30CBELigBY_FD_128873 | JGI IMG/M metagenome (GOLD analysis project Ga0182739, IMG submission 128873) | Enriched backyard soil microbial communities from Emeryville, California, USA - eDNA 5th pass 30_C BE-Lig BY (version 2) (version 2) | ecosystem: Environmental > Terrestrial > Soil >... | reverse complement strand
GGTGCGCGAACACGTCGACCACAGGCTGACGGTCGACGGTCTCTCCGGCCCGCATCACCAGCACGTCGTCGGCGACCTGGCCGATGAGACCCAGATCGTGGCTGATCCAGACGACGGCCGTCCCCTTTCGTCGCTGCAGCGCGTTCACGAGCTCGACGATCTGCGCCTGGGTCGTCACATCCAGCGCCGTCGTCGGCTCATCGGCCACCAGCAGCGCTGGATCGCAGGCGAGGGCGACGGCGATCATGGCCCGCTGCCGCTGGCCGCCGGAGAGCTGATGGGGGTAGGCATCCACCCGGCGCGCCGGGTCGGGCAGGCCGACGGCGTCGAGCATCTCGATCGCGCGGGCACGCGCCTGGCGACGCGTGAGCCCGCGGTGGATCTCGAGGGACTCCCCGATCTGCCGCCCGACGGTGAGCAGCGGGTTCAGCGAGGTGCTCGGATCCTGGAAGACGAAGCCGACGGCATCCCCGTGCACCCGCCGCAGGGTGCGTCGGTCCGCGCCGACCAGCTGCACCGGGTCCGCGCCCGGCGGTCGCAGGAGGCTCGACCCGGAGACGCGACTTCCCGGCGCATCGATGAGCCCTGTCGCGGCGAGCACGGACATCGTCTTGCCCGAACCGGATTCGCCGACGATCCCGAGCGTCTGGTCGCGGGCCACCTCGAAGGCGAGGTCGCGCACGATGGAGCGTCGCCCGATGTCGACGTGCAGCCCGGAGACCGCGAGCACCGTCTCGCTCACCGCGTCCTCCTCGCCTCGATGATGGTCCGCTGACGCGGGTCCAGGACGTCTCGGAATCCGTCGCCGAGCAGATTGAACGCGAGGGCGGTCACGAAGATGACGACTCCCGGGAAGATGCTCATCCACCATGCGAGCGTGAGGAAGCCCTGCGCGTTGAAGAGCAGTCCTCCCAGCGACGGCGACGGCGGCTGGATGCCGAGGCCCAGGAACGACAGCGCGGCCTCGGAGAGGATCGCGAACGCGAGGGACAGCGAGGTCTGCACGATCAGCGGGCCGGTGATGTTCGGCAGCACATGTCGGGCGAGGATCGAGGCGACAGGCGTCCCCATCGTCTGCGACACCTGCACGAAGGGGGTCGTGCGCACGGTGAGCGTGCTCGCGCGCGTGATCCGCGCGAAGATCGGGGTGTAGACGATGCCGATCGCGAAGATGGTCGTCCACAGGCCGGGCTGGAAGATGGCGACGATCGCGAGCGCGAGCAGAAGCACCGGGAACGCGAACATGACGTCCACGATCCGCATGACGAGGGTGTCGAGGATGCCGCCCGCGTAGCCCGCCACGATCCCCAGGACTCCGCCCACGACGAGTGCGAAGGCGACCGAGATCGCGGCCACGAGCAGCGATGTCCGGGCGGCGAACAGCACGCGCGTGAACAGATCCCGTCCGAGGTCGTCCGTGCCGAACCAGTGTGCGGCGCTGGGCGGCTGCAGCTGCTGGGCGACATCCACGGCGTTGACGCCGTAGGGTGCGATCCACGGCGCCAGCAGCGCTGACGCCACCACGGTCACGAGGACGCACAGGCTCGCCACGGTGAGCCCGTTGGAGAGGAAGAGCCGCCAGGAGGCCAGGCGGGGTCGATCGTCGCCGAGCGGGAGCGTCGGCGCCAGGGGCTGCTGCTCGCTCATGCCAGCCTGATCCTCGGGTCGACGACGGCATAGAGCACATCCACGATGACGTTGACGAGCAGGAACATGACGGCCACCAGGAGCACGGCGCCCTGGATGAGCGGATAGTCCCTGGCCGCCACCGCGTCGTAGGTCAGCCGTCCGAGCCCCGGCCAGGCGAAGACGACCTCGACGACGATGACGCCGCCGAGGATGGTCGCGAGCTGGATGCCGGCGATGGTGAGGATCGGCACCAGGGCGTTGCGCATGATGTGACGGAACGTGACGATGCGGCGCGGGAGGCCCTTGGAGTTCGCGGTGCGCACGAAGCCCATGGTGGCGACGTCGAGGACGGCCGATCGGATGTACCTGGTCATGATCGCTCCCGCGACGAGCCCGACGGTGAGCCCGGGAAGGGCCACCTGTCGCAGCCAGCCGACGGGGTCGGTGCCGAAGGCCACATACCCGCTGGAGGGCAGCCATCCGAGGGTGAGCGAGAACAGCGTGATCAGGAGCATCCCGAGCCAGAAGTCCGGCACGGAGACCCCCGCCTGGCTCGAGATGCGCACGATGACGTCGCTCACCCGTCCCTCGTGCAGGGCGGACCACATGCCCGCCGGGATCGACAGGACGAGCGCGATGACGATGCCCGCCACGGCGAGCGAGAGCGTGGCGGGAAGCCGGTCCAGCAGGATGCCGGTGACGGGCTGGCCGCTGCGGAAGCTCACCCCGAGATCGCCGCCGAGCGCACTCCACACGTAGCTCGCGAACTGCTCGGGCAGCGGCCGATCGAGACCGGATGCCGCGCGCAGCGCATCGTAGGCCTCCTGCGTGAAGCGCGTCCCCAGGGCGAGCCGCACCGGGTCGCCGGGGACGAGATGGACGATCGCGAACACGACGATGAGGACCCCGAGGAGGACCACGGCCGACGACAGCAGCCGGAGGCCGACGAACTTCAGCACGGGCACGGCTCTCATCGGCAGCGGTCCTCCTCGCCGGTGGCGTCGATGCGGGCGGGGGTGGGGTTCAGTCGTTCAGCGCGGCATCCCGGAACCGGATGGCCCGGTCGGCTCGCGTCTCGTATCCGGTCAGCGACGGCGACCACGCCTGGATGACGGCGGGGTTGTAGAGGTAGATGTAGCTGCCCTCGTCGGCGATGATGGTCGCCGCCTGCGCGTACAGATCCTTCCGCTTGTCCTTGTCCACCTCGACGCGGGCGGAGTCCAGCAGCGCGTCGACCTCGGGGTTCGAGTAGTGCTGCGCGTTGCTCGACCCGTCGGTGTGGTGCTGCGCGTAGTAGAAGTCATCGGGGTCGATGTTGCCCAGCCAGCCCATCATGAGCATGTCGAAGTTGCCGTTGTTCTGCTCGTCGAGCCAGGTCGAGAAGTCAGGCTGCCGGATGTTCACCTCGATGCCCAGCGGCTCGAGGTTCGCGGCGATGATCTGCGCCGCCGTCACCGTCTCGGGGTAGTCGCTGGTGGCGAGCATGTCGAGGGTGCCGCCGCTGAACCCGGCGTCGGCGAGGAGCTTCTCGGCCTTCGCGAGGTCGGTGGAGTACGTGTCGTAGGGCGTGTACCAGAAACTGCCCTCGGGGATGGCGAGCTGGTTCTCCCGCGCCGTGCCGTAGCTGACGGCCTTGAGGATCGCGGAGCGGTCGATGGCGTAGGCGATCGCCTGCCGCACGCGCACGTCGCTCCACGGCTCGCGCGCCTCGTTCAGCGCGAGGTACCAGTAGTCGCTCGACGGCTCCTGGCCGAGCGTGAGGGACGAGTCGCCCTCCAGCTGGTCGACCTGCTGGGTGGGCACGACGTCCGTCCACTGGATCTCGCCGCTCTTGAGCGCCGCGAGCGCGGTCGCCGGCTCGGAGATGAAGCGGAAGGTGACGCCGTCGAGCTTCGGCGCCCCGCCCCAGTAGTCGGGGTTCGCCTTCAGGGTGATGTGGTCGCCCTGCGTGTACTCGCTCACGGAGAACGGGCCGGTTCCGATCGGGGCGGTGGCGATGTCGCCCGATTCGACGTTCGCCTTCTGCACGATCGCCATGCCCTTGAAGCCGCCGAGGTTCGACAGCAGATTCGGTGTCGGCTGGGTCAGGGTGATGACGACCGTGCTGTCATCGGGCGCGGAGATGTCCGAGATGGTGCTGAACTTCCACGCGTTGGCGAGCTTCTCGTCGATGATCCGGCGGTACGAGTAGACGACGTCCGCACTGGAGAACTCGCTGCCGTCCTGGAAGACCACGTCGTCGCGGAGGTGGAAGGTCCAGGTCAGCTGGTCGTCGCTGGTCTCCCAGCGCTCCGCCAGCGCCGGCTGCATCTCGAGGTTCTCGTCCGGCTCGACGAGCGTGTCGAAGACGTTCTCCAGAACCTCGAAGGAGAAGTAGGAGCTCGTCTTCTGCGGGTCCAGCTGATCGGGCTCACCGCCGATCGCGGCGTTGAGCGCTCCGCCGGAGCCTCCCGTGTCACCCAGGTCGACGCTCTGGCCGGCGGAGCACCCGGCGAGCACGAGCGCGGTCGCGATCGCGGCGGCGCAGGCGGTGATGACGCGATTCATGTCAGGGCTCCTCTGTCCGGATCAGATCACTCAAGTGATCAAAGCATCACTATGCTCTGAGTATGTCCTGTTGCCTCATCGCTGGCAAGAAGATCGCGAGGTTGAAACATGATCGTCATCGAGACCTCGGCTCGGAGGTGATGCCGTGACGTTCACGGTGCTCCTGCGCGAGCCCGGCGCCGGCATCATCGCCGCCGCCACCGCCAGTCGCTCGCTGGCGGTGGGCAACGCCGTCCTCGCCGTGGACCCCGCGGTCGGGGCGGTGGCCAGCCAGGCATGGACCAACCGCGCCCTGCGCCATCGCATGCTGGACGCGCTCCACGACGGGCAGGACGCGGCGGCCGTCGTCGCGCGCATCGACGAGTGGGATGCCGAGCCCCCGCTGCGTCAGGTCGCGGCGCTGCCGCTGCGCGGCGCGCCGGCGGCGCGCACGGGAGAGGGGACCACCGCGTGGGCGGGTCATCGCGTGCTCGACGACGCCGTCGTCGTGGGCAACCTGCTGACCGGCCCGGAGGTCGCGGACGCCATGGTCGCGAGAGTCGCGGGGGAGCGTCTTCCCGCCGCGGACGCGACGCGGACCGCGCTCGCGGCAGCCCGTCTGCTGCTCGCGACCCTGGAGAGCGGCCAGGCCGCGGGTGGAGATCGGAGAGGTCAGCAGAGCGCGGCGCTGGTCGTCGCGATCGCCGAGCCCGGTCGCCATTGGCCCGCGGAGGCGCTCATCGATCTCCGCGTCGACGACGACCCGAAGCCGCTGCCGGAGCTGGGGCGCCTGCTCTCGCTGCGCGGCGCAGAGCTGGCGGATGCGCGCGGACCGCTCAGCTCTCGAGAGGGGTGACCGCGCCGAGCACGACGGTGTCCGTCGCCGTCTCGTTCGCCCACCAGTGCGGCACGGAGCACATGTAGGTGACGGTGTCGCCGGGGCCGACCCGCAGCCGCACGGTGCCGTGGACGACGAGGAGCTCGCCGGATTCCACGTGGACGCTCTCCGTGCCGATGTGCCGGAACGGCCGCTGCTCGTTGCTGAACCCCGGGGGGAGCGTGGATCGGATGAGCTGGATGGCGGACTCGCCGCGCGGCGTGAGCAGCTCTCGGACCGGCTGCGGTGAACCGCCGGCATCCGGCAGCGGGGCGAGCAGGTGCCTGCGGTCGGCCGGGACGACGGTGACGGGCTCCGCCTGGGTCTCCAGGAGCTGCCCGGTGGACAGGCCCAGTGCCTCCGCGAGTCGTCGGAGGGACTGCAGCGACGGGTTGCCGATCCCTCGCTCCAGCTCACTCACGAGCCCGAAGCTGACCCCGGCCTGCTCGGCGAGCGCCTTCACCGACAGGCCGAGCCGCTTGCGCGCCACCCGCACCGACGCGCCGAGGGTCGCGACGACACGTGCGTCGTCGCTGTCCTCGTCCATGGGCACCAAGGCTACCGGCAGGTCTGCCGACGGTGCCCATAGGCTGGCACGATGCGACGGATGACAGCGAGAGTCGGTGCGGCGATGGCGCTCATCGCGGCGCTTCTGGTGGCCGTTCCCCTGTCGGCGCAGGCGATGAGCGCGGTGTCGACGCCGGCATCGGACGCCGCACCGGCATCCGTCCCCCTCGCGGCCGCCGTGGTCCCGGGCGGGGTCCAGGACTTCACGTTCGAGAGCATGGACGTCGACTACACGCTCGGCCGCACCGAGGACGGCACGAGCACGCTGCGGGTCGTGGAGACGTTCGTGGCCCTGTTCCCCGAGTTCGACCAGAACCGCGGCATGCAGCGGGCGCTCCCCGAGTTCTACAACGGGGCTCCGCTGCATCCGGACGTCGTCTCGGTGACCGATGGAGAGGGCAATCCGCGCAGCGTCGAGACCGAGTCCGAGGACGGATTCCTCTACGTCACCTCGCGGGCCGACGGGTACGTGCACGGCGCGCAGACGTACGTCTTCACGTACACGATGCAGAACGTCACGTGGACGTTCGCCGACACCGACGCCGACGAGTTCTACTGGGACGTCAACGGCACCGAGTGGGCGCAGCCGTTCGGGCGCGTGAGCGCGACCGTGCACATGGACGCCGCGCTCGCGGACGCGCTCACCGGCCGCCAGGCCTGCTACCGCGGCGCGATGGGCGACACCGACACGTGCGAGATCCGCGTCGAGAAGACGGATGCCGGGGCGACGGCGACCGCGGAGGCGGCGGGCCTCGGACCGTACCAGACCATGACGATCGCGATCGGCTTCGCCCGGGGCACGTTCACGCCGTTCGACCCGTCGTATCTCGCGTCGCCGTTCGGATGGCTGCAGGGCATCGCCGGGCTCGGCGCGCTCGCCGCCCTCGTCGGCGGTCTCGTGGCGCGCCGGCGCCTGCGCGACGAGCCCGGCCGCGGCACGATCATCCCCGAGTACGCGCCTCCCGCCGGCGTCGACGCGCTCCTCGGGGCGGTCCTCCTCGGCCAGTCGACGAAGGCGATCCCCGCCGAGATCCTCGAGCAGGCGGTCGCGGGGAGCATCCGCATCGTCGAGACCGGGCGCACGTGGAGCGGCAAGGTCAAGCTCCAGGCCCTGCTCATCGATCCGTCGCGCGCCGACGGCGACGGCATCATGCTCATCGAGGGCCTGTTCGGCGCGAACCCGGTTCGGGGCGCGGCGTTCGAGTTCGGACGCTCGGACTCGCGCTTCGCGTCGGCGGCGCAGAAGATCCAGTCGTGGGCCAACGCCGAGCTGCTCGCCCGCGGGCTGCGGCGCCGGGTCAATCCGGGGCTGCGCGCGCTGCCGATCCTCCTCGGCGCACTCGCGACCGTGCTCATCTTCGTCTTCGGCATCGTCGCGATCGAGAACGGTGTCAGCAAGCTGGTGCCGATCCTGACGATCATCGCCGCGGTCCCCGTGCTGCTGGTCACGATCCTCCTCGTGTCCCGGAGGCCGCTCACCGCGGCGGGCTCGCGGACCAAGGAGCATCTGCTCGGTCTCAAGATGTTCATCGAATGGGCGGAGGCCGACCGCATCCGGATGCTGCAGTCGCCGACCGGCGCCGAGCGCTTCCCGGTCGACGTGAACGATCCACGGCAGGTCCTGCGGCTGTACGAGATCCTCCTGCCGTACGCGGTCGTGTTCGGCCAGGAGCGCGAGTGGGCCGAGCGCCTCGCGGTGCTCTACGGAGACCAGACCCCGTACTGGTACTACGGCACCGCCGGGTTCAGCGCATCCGCGTTCTCGTCGGGCATCGGCTCGCTGTCGGCCAGTGCCGCGTCCGCCTCGTCGTCGTCCGGCGGATCGGGCGGCGGCGGGTCGGCCGGCGGGGGCGGCGGCGGTGGCGGCGGGGGCGGCGTCTAGCCCGTAGAAACGGTCGCTGACCAGGGAAAGAGTAAGGGCCGGTCGGAGAGGCTACCGACCGGCCCTTGTCCCTTGCACCAAGAGTGTCCTGCAATCACATGCCGGTAGCTGCCACAGCAAAACAACTACCGTGCCTGCACTATATAACGAGAAGGTAACGGAGCGGAAGAGATCGGCGTTATCTTTTTGTGATTCTTTTTCACCCGGTCTCGAGACGCCCGCACGCGGCCGGGTCAGAGCTCGACGGTGCCCTCGACGAGGGTGTGGCAGACGCCGCCGATCCACACCTCCCCGGAGGCGTCCCGCGACACCTCGATGACGCCCGCGCGGCCGATCGCCTGCCCCTGTGCGGCGCGATAGCGCTCGGGGAGCACTCCCGCTCCGATGAGCCACTGCGCGAGTCCGGCGTTGAGGCTCCCGGTGACGGGGTCCTCCGCGATACCCATCACCGGAGCGAACCCGCGCACTTCGAGCTGCTGGTCAGAGCCGTCCGGGTAGATCGCGAAGACGCCCACCTTGGCGGTCGGATACGAGGAGAAGTCGGGTCGCAGCGCGAGCACCTCGTCGACGGTCTCGAGTCGCACCGCCGCCCAGCCCGGCCCGTTGTCCACCCACTGGTGGTCGATGATCGCCGCGCGGGGGATGCCGAGCGCGACCGCGAGACGCTCGAGCTCCGCCTCGTCGACGGGGCCGGAGCGGATGGTCGGGGGAGCGGCGAAGGCGAGCGCGCCGGCATCCTGCCGGATCGTGACGAGCCCCGCCGCGCACTCCTGAACGATGTCGCCGGATGCCGGGGCGGCGCCGCTGCGGGCGAGCCACGCGTGCGCCGAGCCGAGCGTCGGATGCCCCGCGAACGGCAGCTCTCCGGCCGGGGTGAAGATCCGCAGGCGGTAGTGCGCCTCCGGCACCGTCGGCGGCAGGAGGAACGTGGTCTCGGAGAGATTCGTCCACTGGGCGAAGAGCCGCATCTGCGCCTCGTCGAGTCCGGATCCGTCCAGCACGACGGCGACGGGATTGCCCCGGAAGGGGGTCGACGAGAAGACGTCGACCTGGGCGAAGTCACGAGTGGCCATGCGCTCAGTCTTCCGCGCCGGCGGCCGATCCGTCGACCGCCGGCGCGGAAGGATTCGTCACTTCTGCACGAAGGGGAGCAGGATCGCGTTGACCTCTTCGGCGTGGGTCCAGAGCATGCCGTGGGGCGCGCCCTCGATCTCGTGGTACTCCGCCTCGGGGAACGCGGCGTGGAACGGGCGCCCGGTCGCGTCGATGGGGAGGATGTTGTCGGCGGTGCCGTGGGCGATGAGCGCCGGCTTGCCGCTCGCGCGGACCGCGGCGACATCATCCGTGAAGTCCTCGATCCAGGTGGGGACCACGGCGTAGGAGGCGATGGGGGCGCTGCCGGAGGCGGTGTTCCAGCTGGCCGTGACGGCCTCCTGCGAGATGCGCGAGCCGAGGTTCTCGTCGAGGTTGTAGAAGTTCTTGTAGAACTCGGTGAACCACGCGAAGCGGTCGGCCTTCGCGGTGGCGGCGATGTCGTCGAACATCGACTGGGGCAGGCCCTGCCCGAGCATGCCCGGCTCGAGCGACGCGAGGAACGCGAACTTCGCGACGCGGTCGGTGCCGAACAGCTTCGCGTACCGGGCCAGCTCGCCGGTGCCCATCGAGAAGCCGACGAGGATGACGTCGTTCAGGTCGAGGGTCGTCAGCACGGTGTTGAGGTCGCCGGCGAACGTGTCGTAGTCGTAGCCGGTCTCGACCTTGGACGAGCGGCCGAAGCCGCGGCGGTCGTAGGTGATGACGCGGTAGCCCGCGGCGCGCAGCTCGCGCGCCTGGCGCTCCCACGACGATCCGTCGAGCGGGTAGCCGTGGATGAGCAGGACCGGCTGGCCGGAGCCGTGGTCCTCGTAGTAGAGCTCGATCGGGGTCGAGTTCTCCTGGCCCACAGTGATGTATCCCATTGCACTATCTCCTTCTCTTCGGTGTGAGAACGAGCGTTCTCAGGTTGGTATGCGATAGCGTAGAGAACGTTGGTTCTCAGCGCAACCCTTGAGGTGGAAATTCTCATGTTCATGACCGAGACAGACCGCGATCGCATCCTGCAGGCGGCCGATCGCCTGTTCTACGGACGCGGCATCCAGTCCGTCGGGATGGACGCGGTGCGTGCCGAGTCGGGTGTGCCGCTCAAGCGGATCTACGCGGAGTTCCCCTCCAAGGACGCGCTCGTGCTGGCCGTGCTCGCGCACCGCAGCGCCATCTGGGACGCCGGGATCGCGGCGGCCGCGGAGGGTGCCACGTCACCGCGCGAGCGTCTGCTCGCGATCTACGACTTCCTCGACGCGTGGTTCCGCGAGGTGGACTTCCGCGGCTGCGGCTTCATCAACGCCTGGGGGGAGCTCGGGGCGGTCTCGCCCGAGGTCGCCGAGGCGGTGCGCGCGCAGAAGGCCGCGTTCCAGAGCTATGTCGTGGAGCTGGTGGGCGAGCTCGCCGGTCCCCCGGAGCTCGCCGCGCAGCTCGCGCTTCTCGCCGAGGGCGCGCAGAGCACCGCCGCGATCAGCGGCGACCCCGAGGCGGCGCATCACGCGCGCGCGGCCGCGGAGGTCCTCATCGACGCGGCGCTGGCGTCGGACGCGCGCTGAGCCGTCCGGGCGGGAGCGCGGCGGCTCAGGCCTTCCAGGTGTTGCGGCGCGTCGCGCTGCCCAGGTGCAGCGGGATCGCGAGACCCAGCGCCACCAGGAGGATGCCGGCGACGAACACGAGGGCCTGGAAGGCGGGCAGCGAGAACGAGATGCCGAGGACGAACATCCCGCCGATGAACAGGATGAGCGAGACGATGAACATGGCGAGACCTCCTGAGTGCGCCGCGGCGTGCACGAGTGCGTCGGGATCCAGCCTATCGGCCCGCGGCGTCCGACACCGCAGCTAGCGTGGGGGCATGCCCACGACGCCGTTCGACTCCCTCGCCGACTACATCGCGCTTCCCCGGGTGGAGGCACTCGCGCTCTCGCCGGACGGCACCCGCGCCGTGCTGACGGTGGCGACCCTCACGAAGGACGAGACCGCGTACGAGCGGGCCCTGTGGGAGGTCGCCGCCGACGGATCCGGCGCCCCGCGCCGCCTCACCCGCTCCGCGAAGGGCGAGGCCGGGGCCGCGTTCCTCGCGAACGGCGACCTGCTCTTCGTCTCCGCCCGGCCCGACTCCGACGCCGACGAGGGCGAGGAGTCCGGTCAGCTGTGGCTCCTGCCGGCCGCGGGCGGCGAGGCGCGCGCGGTGACCCGGCTCGCCGGAGGCGTCTCCGGCATCGCGGCGGCCGCCGAGGCATCCGCGCGGGTGATCCTCTCCGCCGAGCTGCTGCCGTCGGCGACGACGCTCGAGGACGACGCGCGCCTGCGGGCGGAGCGCAAGAAGCGCAAGGTCTCGGCGATCCTGCACGACGCCTATCCCGTGCGGTACTGGGACCACGACCTCGGCCCCGCCGCGCCGCACCTGCTCAGCCTCGATCTGGACGACCTGGCTGACACGATCGCCACGGCGGACGCCGACCCCGCCGACGAGGCGGACGATGACGGGAAGGATGCCGTCACGCCGTATCCGGCCACACTCCCGCGCCCGCGCGACCTGACCCCGGCGCCCCGCCGCACGGCCGACACGGCCGGCGTCGCCGTCACCCCCGACGGGGCGACGGTCGTCGCCGCGATGCGCGTCGCCGAGGGCATCGACATCCGGCTGCGTCTCGTGGCCATCGACGTCGCCAGTGGCGCGCACACCGTGCTCTTCGACGAGCGTGGGGTCGACTTCGAGTTCCCCGCGATCAGCCACGACGGCACGACGCTCGCTTTCCTGCGCACGGTCAAGAGCACGCCCGTGGGCCCGACCCCGCAGGAGCTCTGGGTGAGCGGGCTGGACGGCTCGTCGCCGCGCCGCGTCG
>Ga0182739_1004549_pt1 | contig 11409 bp, 10 predicted proteins | sample eDN5th30CBELigBY_FD_128873 | JGI IMG/M metagenome (GOLD analysis project Ga0182739, IMG submission 128873) | Enriched backyard soil microbial communities from Emeryville, California, USA - eDNA 5th pass 30_C BE-Lig BY (version 2) (version 2) | ecosystem: Environmental > Terrestrial > Soil >... | reverse complement strand
CGATCTCCGGCTCGTTGGTGCGCTTGATGGCCTGTCGCAAGCCGACGTGGCAGGCCTGGCGCCACATGAAACTGAAGAGCCACTTGTTACCCAGGCCCATCAGGGACAACCGGTAACGATCGCTCGGGAGCAAATTATCGGCAAGATGCAGCAACGGATCGATGAGCTTGAACAGGACGGGGCGGATCTCGTTGTCGTTCTCTGCACTGGTCCCTTCCCGGAATTGAGTGCCAAGGTCCCCCTGCTCTTCCCCGACCTTGTGTTGCAGCATTTTGTCCGCGGTGTCTTCCCCAAAGGCGACCTGGGAGTGATTTCACCACTGGTGAGCCAGCAACCGATGATGCGGCAAAAATGGCATGATTATCCAACCGTCAGGATGGATGCGCTCGATCCTTACGGGCAGGAAACATCGGGGTCGAAACTCGCCAATTTCGACTCCTGCGGCGTGATCGTCCTGGATTGCATGGGGTATACACCGCGCATCCGGGCAACGGTACGTGAACAGACCGGAAAACCGGTGGTCCTCGCGCAGGATGTCCTGGCTCACGCGGTCGAAGTCCTGGTCGGCGAGTAAGTATCTTCAGCGCGTATGCGGCAAAATCCTGGACCTCGGCATCCTGCAATGCAGAATGCGGTGCCAGCTTCGGTGCGCCATTGTGAACATGAGAATCGGAATCGATGTCGGCGGGACAAATACCGACGGCGTACTGATGCAGGGACGCGAAGTCCTCGCCTGGGCGAAAAAGGCGACATCGGCGGATGTGACATCGGGTATCAAGGACGTATTGCAGAGCCTGCTGGGAACCAATGTCCAGCCAAAGGATATCGGCGCCGTGATGATTGGGACGACCCACTTCACAAACGCCGTTATCCAACGACGCGATTTGGTACCGACAGGTGTGGTCCGGCTTTGCCTGCCAGCCGGAGAGGCGGTGCCTCCCCTGTACGACTGGCCCCGGGATCTGCAGGCGGTGGTGGGAAACCACCGTCATCTCGCGCATGGAGGACATGAATTCGACGGCCGGGAAATCTCGCCGCTTGATGCTGACGAGCTGGCACGGATCGCCGATAAGCTGACCGACGCCGGGGTCAATGCCCTGGCGATTGTCGGTGTATTTGCGCCGGTAACGCCGGAGCATGAACAGCGCGCGTCGGAGATCTTCCGGGCACGTAATCCGCAGGTAGAGATTGCCCTCTCCCATGAAATCGGACGACTCAGCCTGCTGGAGCGGGAGAATGCCACCGCGCTGAACGCGAGCCTGGCACCCTTGGCGCGACGCACCATGCGTGGATTTCGCAATGCGCTGGCAGAGATGGACATCCAGGCAGAATTGTATGTGACGCAAAACGATGGCACCTTGATGAGTGCCGATTTTGCCGAACAGTATCCCGTATTGACCTTCAGTTCCGGTCCCACCAATTCCATGCGGGGAGCAGCGTTCCTGACCGGGCTCAGCGATGCCATGGTGATCGATATCGGGGGAACGACGACCGATGTCGGTGTCCTCAGCGGCGGCTTCCCGAGAGAGGCATCCTTCGCGGTAGACATTGGCGGCGTGCGGACGAATTTTCGTATGCCGGATCTGATCTCGATTGGGTTGGGCGGCGGCAGTCTCGTCCGGGAGGAAGGTCACCGGATCGGGCCAGACAGCGTGGGGTACCAGATCCGGGAGCGATCGCTGGCATTTGGCGGTGACGAACTGACGGCGACGGATATCGCCGTTGCCTCGGGTTGGGTGGAACTCGGCGATCCCGAGCGGGTAGCGAATCTGCCCGAGGAAACACGCAGCCAGGCCCAAACCACGATCCATGACCTGATTGCGCAAGCTGTGGATCAACTCCGGACGAGCCCCGACCCGGTCCCGGTGATCGTGGTTGGTGGAGGCAGCATTCTCGTCCATGGTGACCTGGACGGCGCGAGTGAGGTCCACAAGCCGGAACATTTCCTTGTCGCCAACGCGATCGGCGCGGCAATCGCCCAGGTCAGCGGCGAAGTGGACCAGATTTTCTCGCTGGAAACGATGAGCCGACAAGCCGCCATTGGTGCCGCAAGGGACCAGGCGCACGCCAGGACCATCCAGGCAGGAGCATTACCTGACACGATAGAAGTCGTGGAACTGGAAGAAATCCCCCTTCCCTACTTGCCATCCAGCGCAATCAGGATCCGGGTGAAGATGGTGGGGCAATTATGACGGAGAGCAATACCGTGTGGTATGTGGATGCCGAAGCCATCGAGAACATCGCCGTGGGAGCGGGAATCCTGGGAACCGGCGGCGGCGGGAATCCCTATGTCGGCAAGCTGATGGTCCGGCGTTGTCTTGACGAAGGCGCGGTGATTCCTGTGGTCAGCCTCGATGCCGTAACCGACGACGCGACCGCGGTTTCCGTCGGTGGCATGGGCGCACCGACAGTGAGCGTCGAGAAGATCCAGCGCGGTGACGAGCCAATTGTGGCGTTACGGGCGCTGGAACAATACGCTGGCCGCCGTGCCGATTACCTGGTGCCCTGGGAGATCGGCGGCACCAACAGTACGCGCCCCCTGGTGCAAAGCGCCTACAGTGGGTTGCCGGTGGTGGATGCGGATAGTATGGGCCGGGCATTCCCGGAACTGCAGATGTGCACCTTCTCCATCTATGGCGTGCCCTGCACCCCGGCAGCGATTGCCGATGTCCGCCACGATGTTGCGCTGTTCCCCAAAACCGCCACCACGAAACTGCTGGAAAAATACGCGCGCGCAGTGACCATCGAAATGGGTGGCAGCACCGGATTTGCCTTTCCCCTGATGAGCGGAGCGGAACTGAAGCGGACCGCCATCCCCGGTACATTGACGCTGGCAAAGGAGATCGGCCGAGTGGTGCGCGAAGCGCGACAGACGCTAACGGATCCCGTGGCGGCCTTGCTTTCAGTATCCGGCGGCGAAGTCCTGTTCCGGGGCAAGATCACATCGGTCCATCGCACCATGACGCGAGGATTTGCCAAAGGCGAAATCGAACTCGAAGGGATGGAGGATGACCGGGGCGACAACCTGCTTATTGAATTCCAGAACGAGAACCTGGTGGCCAGACGCGGCGAGACGGTGATTGCATCCGTCCCTGACTTGATCTCGATTGTAGATACGAACACCGCCGAGCCAGTGACAACCGAAGTCCTGCGATACGGATTGCGGGTGGCGGTGGTTGGCATCCCGGCGCCACAACTCCTGCGCACAACACGAGCGTTAGAGGTCGTGGGACCTCGCGCGTTCGGGTTCAATTTCGATTACGAGCCCCTGGCCGGTGAGTACGGCGCCGGCAGAATCGCCCAAACCAGCCTGTCGTAGGAAATAAAAAGCATCCTGATACCGAATCCGGATGAACACACGGTGGTGCGTCGGCGTAGTCTCGGCGCCCTGTGCCCGAGACTAGCGACCGCAGGTCGATCCCGATTACCCACCACGAATCAACCGGATTCCGTATGAGACGCTCCTCACGCTCGTGTTCATGAGCATGAGAAGCGTCCCAGGATGCGAACATATAATGTTGAATCCTGCTATACACGATCCTATAGAGTCGATCTTCATAAGCGTGTGGCATATTTCGGGCTATTCTCTGATCTATTCTGCTCGTTATCTGTTTTGCTCCGAAGGCATGCCCCCAAGGTGAATACCGGAACTAACCATGTAGGTCGTCGGCACAAGCGCTTGACTAATGAAATCAGCCATCCGATTCGTTTACGAAGAAAGATCACATCGATTTTACGGCAACTGACAGGGATTCCGCATTCCGTGTTATTACCCATATTTAAACACTCTCAGACTCGTCTACGCGGATCGAGCCGATTCCGGAGACCTTCGCCAAGTAGGTTAAAGCTAAACGCCAACACAACAACAAACATACCTGGCACGATTGATGTATGCGGTGCCACTCTCATATACTCACGGCCCTCTGACAGTAGATTGCCCCAACTCGGGGTAGGTGGCTGGACACCCAAGCCAAGAAACCCGAAGGCTGATTCAAGAATTACCGCTTGGGCCATACCGAGGGCAGCCATCACGATCAATGAAGGCAGCGTGTTGGGAAGCACGTGTCTCAGTATGGTGTATCTGGCCGGGGCACCAATACTTCGCGAAGCTTCTACAAACTCCTTTTCTTTTACCACCAGCGTATCGCCCCTAACAATACGGATCAAAGTAGGTAACTGGACCAACACAATCACAATTATGATGTTGGATAACCCTGGTCCAATCGCTGCGATAAGGGCCATCCCCAAGAGAATTGACGGGAAAGCCATTATGATGTCCGTACTCCGCATCACAATGTGTCCCCAGATCCCTCCAAAATAGCCAGCGGTTAACCCGAGCACCAGCCCCACTACTGTAGCTATCCCCATGGCAGCAATTGCGACCGAGAGCGATGAACGAGTACCAAAAATCACCCGGCTTAGGAGGTCCCGACCATAATGATCTGTACCAAATATATGCTCGATACTTGGCCCTTGCAGCCTGTTACTTGGGCTAATTTGGTATGGATCAGCGAGGTGCAGTACAGGAGCCATTATTGCGAGTATTACAAAGAAGGAAAGGATACTAATACCCACTCTTCCGGCATCTGGCTTAAGGAGTCGTCGCCAGTTGTTGCCCATCCGGGAAAAGGGATTGCTGCGGGCAGACTCGGATACCCCACTTCCAACCTGAACCGTATGCGATGGTAGAATCCGTCGTTCAGGCATTTTCAATTCTCGGATCCAAAACCGCGTAAATGGCATCTACCAGCAAGTTCACTAGTGCAAACATTATCCCGACCACCAAAATAACGCCCTGTACAGTCGGATAGTCCTGCCGCCTCATCGCGTTGTAGCCTAACGTACCGATACCGGGCCAACGAAAAATCGTCTCAATCAACACTGTGCCACTCAGGAGATAGGCAAACTGCAGCCCTATTACCGTGAGCACAGGTATAAGTGCTGTTCTCAAGGCATGCCTCGTCAAGACAGTTCGGGGAGCCAAGCCCTTGGCCTTTGCGGTCCTGACATAGTCCGCATCCAGAACTTCAAGGAGGCTAAACCGGGTGATCTGAATAAGCGGGGCCAACATGCTAAACGCCAATGCTGTCATAGGCATGACCGCGTGATTAAACCAATCGACAAAGGGTTGTTCATCCCCCTTGAAAAGCGATATCACACTTGAGAAAAGTCCTTCCTCGGGCAGGGTGCCAGTAGGGAACCAGCCAAGATACACCGAGAAAACAATGATCATGATCAGTGCAAGCCAGAATGAGGGGACAGAAACACTTAGAGAGGATATTCCAACCGCTAACTTATCAACGACACTGCCTCGCCGCACGGCCGCTGCGATGCCGATTGGGAGGGAAACTGCCAACGCCAGGACGAGGGCGCCAACAGACAGCTGCAACGTGGCTGGAAGCCGCGTAAGAATGGCATTTGAAACCGGGGTGCCCTCAATAAGGCTATTCCCCAAATCCCCGGCTGCAACACGTTGCATCCACTTAACATATTGAACAGGAAGTGGATCATTCAAACCCAACTGGTCACGCAGTCGCTCAAGCTCATCCGCCGACGCTGCCTGGCCCACGGATGTCACGTCCCCAAACATGATAGTCACAGGGTCACCGGGTATCATGCGCATAATAACAAACACTGCGATGCTGACACCAAGAACAACGGGTATGGTCAGAACCAGTCTTCGCAGTAAATAGCGCGCCATTGTTGGCTCACCTCATGTTCAGAATCAGACACTCTGCCAGTTCACGGCCACGCAGGCTGCGATTGATCAATCGCAGCCTGCAATAATCCCTTAGTTTCTGGGTACCACGGTCAGGAAATCTCTTCCTGGATCTTCGTATCGATCCACGTGCGGTCCAATTGGGCATAGCTGTACATTGGATTCGTCTCGAATCCTTGGACATAGGCCCAATAAATCACAGGGATCGTTTGATCGTTTATGAATATTCTGGGAGAATCTTCCAATACGATTGCCAACGCCTCATCATAGATTTCCTTGCGCCGCACCTCGTCGATTGTCGACCGGCCCTCCTCAAGCAACTGATCCACGCGCTCATTACTATAGAAATGGGCATTCGCTGCACCACCACTATGGAACGAGTCATACATGGCAGCATCAGGCCCCAAGCCTCCGGTCGCTGTGTTATATGCGTCACATGCACCCTCAGGCAAGTTGCATGTAGCGCTCACGACAGACCAATCATCAATCCGTAGTTCCACGTTAAAGCCCACCGCTTTGAGCATCTCATAGGAGAGTTCGCCGACCTTTTGGTAGTCTGGATATGTGAAGGTCTGAAGCGCAAAGCTCACATCAGCCGGATTGATTCCTGCTTCCTCCAGAATCTGGACAGCCCTATCGGGATCATAACTATAGTACGATAGGTCCGGATTGAAATACGGAGAGACTGGATTAATTGGTCCCCGTCCTGGCGTGCCATACCCTATGATCTCAGTTATTGTCTCGCGGTCGATTGCATATGAGGCAGCTTGGCGAACTGCTTTTTGTTGAAATTCCGGAACCTGTTCCAAATTGAGCGATATGTAGTGATAGTAAATGAAGGGATTGAACTCAAGAACAAACCTTGAATCGGCTTGCAGACGCTCGACATCTTCAGGCGGAACGTTCCGTTGCCACAGATCAAGCTCTCCCGCCTCCAGCGAGGCAATTCGAACGGAATCCTCCACAATCGGTAGAAATGTCACCTGATCAACATAAGGAAGTTCCGGATCCCAGTAATCTTCGTACCGTTCCACAATGATTCGCGTTTCGGGAATCCACTCCACGAAACGAAACGGCCCAGTTCCTACCGGATTCACATTGAATCCGTCGCTTCCGACCTCGGTTGTATATTCCTGAGGCAAGATACCCATGCGAGCGATCTTGTCCACAAATTCCGCATCAGCGATCTCCAAGTCAAAGCGAACGGTGAGCTCATCTACTTTAGAGACCGACTTGATGTTGCGGAACTGCCCTGCAGTTGCCGATTGAAACTCAGGGTCGAGCATGGATTCGAAAGTAAAAACGACATCGTCCGCTGAAAAGGCTTCACCATTGTGAAAGGTTACATTCTCGCGAAGCGAGAATGTAAATCCCATCGCATCTTCAGAGCTTTCCCACTCTGTCGACAATGCGGGTTGATACGTCAGGTCGGTTTCTAACCGAACCAGCGGCTGGAGTATCGTTTCCCAAACAGAACGGGTTGGATTGTCGTTCTGACCCCGAACCCGAATATCAAACCCAACCACATCGGCTGGTAAAGCAACGCGAAGTGTTCCACCGTATTTGTCGTCCGACGAACCTTGCTCCCGAGCAGTACTGATGCGATTGTGAGAGTCGTCAGTTGCCATGGCAACTGACGACTGTGAGACCTGGGAAAGTGAGCCCGCGATCAAGATTTTCTGGAATGTTCGCCGAGTGAGAGAAAGGTCAATTCCCATATTAACTACTCCTAGGTATAACGCAAGGCTTCCTGATGCCTGAGGCACTCCAATGCTGGCATAGTCCACGCCAGATGAAGTTGAGCAATATCACCTTCCCCACACTTCAGTGAAGACCCTCACCCAATTCCCGCCAACGATCTTTTTCGTCTCGTCCTCCGTGTAGCCACGCTCAACCAGGCGCTCGGTTAGCTTTTGGAATGTTCGAGGAGTTTCGATACCTTCCGGATACCAGTATGGAGGAGGAGGATATGCCTCGGCTCGCCATCTCCCCGATTCAATGAGCCCGGCATAGGATTCTTTGGCGGCCTCATCACTGGAAACGCCCGATTGACCGTGAAAATAATCAAGTCCTAACCCGACGTGATCGACCCCAACCAAGTTGACTATATAGTCGATATGATTGATGTACTCGTCTAGCGTTGGCCGAGGTGAATCGCTAACGAACGCAGGAAAGCCAACAACTCCTACCAAACCTCCTGTAGCTGCAGCAGCCTGAATTTGGTCATCGGTAATGTTTCTTGGTGAAGATTTGAGCGCTTTGACATTGGAATGAGAGAAAACTACCGGTGCTGTAGACAACTCAATTGCTTCCATTGTTGTCCGATACCCCGTATGGGTGCAATCGACGACGATCCGCTCCTCATTCATTCTTCTAATCAACTCAACGCCAAAGTTACTTAGTCCACAGTCAGTGCGTTCCTCACAGCCATCTCCAACGGGATTCTTTACGTTGTAGGCGAGTTGGATCATTCCTACGCCTAACCGTTTATATACCGAAAGTAAATCAAGGTTGTCCTCCACCGGTGAGGTTCCCTGGAAATGGAACAGGATTCCCAGTTTCTTGTCATCTTTGGCTACCTGAAGATCGGCTCCAGAGGTAATCAACCTCAACCGAGGATCCTTTTTGATAAGGTGCTGCCAACGACCGATATTTGCGACTGTGGGACCACTCGCCGCGAAGCCCCCTACCGTTGGAGCAACTGCAGTAACACCGCCTTCGAACCACCAGTCGAGTAACTCTGTATTGCTGTTTGCCAGTGGTGAGACAGCATCAATAAAGATCGACTCATCGTGTATTCGAGCTGAGTCCAATGTTCGAGTCGTCATTTGGTTTCCTCTCAGGAACTTGCGCCTGACCACGTGTGAATCCACGACGCGATCATGATTTCAAATCGGCGAGAGCGCTTACATGTCAGCAAACAGTAGCCAGGAAAGTATTTCTCCTCCTCCCCAATCCTTTGTATTGACAAAAACAGCCGCTTTACCTAGCCAGATACTAGGGACTATTCGGGCAACCTGAGAAGCGAACGCTCAACTGAGGATTTAAGCTTAATCCTATCAATGACTATCTCACGTGTCAAGCGTGACATGTTACATATAGACTTGATCTTGATGTACGCTAGAAGAACCCATACCGAATTGAGTTTTCAACCTTATTGACATTGCCCGAGAACTGAGATTGCGGTAGCAAGACAGGAGTCATAAAGCCATATGAAAAAGACACCGACTAATCTATCCACCAATTCCAGACAAGCGGAACAGCAACATAACGTGGCACATGACGGAGCCACCTCCAAGCCAGCTACCGACCACTCCATATCCGCTAAAACGCATGATGCGCCGATTGATCACCTTACTTCCCCGAGTTTGAAGCCATTAGTGGAAAAACCGTCACTCGCAAGCCAAGCATTTGACCATATTAAAGCGGCCATAATTGCAGGTGATGTGCAGCCAGGTATTTTGTATTCGGTGAATCAATTTGCATCACTTTTGGGTGTCTCGCGGACTCCGGTCAGAGAAGCTCTCCTAACCCTCTCCCAGCAGGGATTTCTAAGAATGGATCGCAATCGAGGATTTCAACTTACAGAAATAACAGAAAAGGATATTAATGACGTAATCGAGATACGTCTCATGTTAGAGGTACCAGCGATGAGCAGGGTAGCTCAATTATCCTCACACATCGGTACGCATCTGGATGAAGCAAGATCAATCTATTCAGAATTGGATGCCGCAGCCAAATCAGCCGACGTTCTTCGATTCCTGACAGTTGATCGGAAGTTCCATTTGACGTTGATCGATGCGCTAGATAATCATCGACTTACAAAAATCGTGGGAGATTTGAGAGATCATATGCAGCTGCGCGGCTTGCGAAGAATGGCATCCAGCGGACAACTTGAAGACGCACACAAGGATCATTATCAACTACTCTTGGCTGTCGAATCCGGAGACTCGCAGCTGGCGACAAACGTGATGCGCATGCATCTGGAGCGGACAAGAAATGAGTGGAGTTGAATTCACTTGGACCAAGGACGGGCTATGAAACCGGAGTTGACGGTAAGACCGTCCATAAGCATATTCATTGAGGTCTTTAGTGGTTCTCTCGGCAAGTTCTCCGCCTACGAAGCAAAGGGGATCATCTGGGAACCAAAGCCACCGAGAGGGGCGGCGTCGGAAGCACGTCCGGAATCTTCCGCCAGCGATAGGGTCGCCGGTGGTCGTCCCAGTACGCGAGCGCTTGCTCCACCGCCTGCTGAAGGTCGTCGGTTGTCTCGAACCGGCGTCCCTTGAGGGCAAGGCTCTTCAATTGCTTCCACCATGGCTCGATCATGTTCATCCAACTCGCGTATTTGGGCAGGAATTGCGCCTGGATCTCTGGCCAGGAGAGCAGCGCGGGTTGCACGTCCCGGCTGGCATGCGTGGAGAGGTTGTCCTCAATCACCAGCCATCGTTCAGCAGGAAACCGGTCGAGCACCTGCTCGAGCAGTTGGAGATGGCTCGCGCTATCACGTCGCTCCGTGACGATCACCGTCGCCTCGCCGGTCGCGGGCTCGAAGGCCCCATGCACCCAGCGCGTGCCGCGCCGCCCATAATCCGGCGCCACAACTCCTGCGCACAACACAGGCACTGGAGGTCGTTGGTCCGCGTGCCTTCGGGTTCGACTTCGATTACGAGCCCTTGGCCGGTGAGTACGGCGCCGGCAGAATCGCCCAAACCAGCCTTCCATAGGAAATAAAAGCGTCGGGCGGATCATGCACATAATCCTCGTAGAACTGGCCCTCGTGGCCAGTTTCTTCCGCAATACCCGGCGTCGCGCATCGTAGGTGAGAGGCGATGACGGGCATCGCCCGTACAGGACAGGTGTGGACGCCCCGCAACTGCGGCCGATGATCGCCTGTCAGCACCAAAGGTGCCGCTAACCCGGTCGCCCCGTCCGTACCCTCCACCACCCTCGCGCAAATCCTCCGTCATGCTGAGGCCGCAGCCGAAGCATCCCCCGGCGAAGCCGAATGCCCACAGCATCGTGACGTGCCTGAGTGTGCATCATGCTCTCGCTTCGCTGCGCACGGGGATCCTTCACATCGCAGGCTGCTTGCTCCCCACCTGTCGCCGTATGATGCAAGGCCAGAACGGGACGGGGGCAAACCCAAAGATCCCTCGACACGGAGGCGTCTCGCTCCGCTCGTCGCCCCGGCTCGGGATGACGCGTGGTTTGGTGCCGGGTGAACACCGATTCAGCATGCCATCATCTGAGGTGGGGCGGTCCCGTACGGGCGATGCCCGCAACTGCGGCGGCACCTGCGGTGTCGATAACCCAATGACCCCGTCCGTATGCCACGCCCCCGACCAAAACCCGTCATGCCGAGCGAAGTCGAGGCATCCTTGCGTCACCCCCGCAGCCAAATACGCCGTGGCGTGTGATACCGAATCCGGATGAACACACGGTGGTGCGTCGGCGTAGTCTCGGTGCCCCGCAGCTGCGGCCGGTGCCCGGGACTAGCGGCCGGAGGTCGATCCCGGTAATCAACCGTATTCCGTACGAAACATCACATCATCGCTACTTTCCGCCCCGCGCGGCGTTTACCTGAATGCCAGGATCGATCACGGCAACCGACCAATCGTGGCGTTCGCGCCTCTACCCAATGACAGCGAGGAGCCATTCATCATGTTGCATCGCGGGTCTGAAATTCG
>Ga0182739_1004548_pt1 | contig 11409 bp, 9 predicted proteins | sample eDN5th30CBELigBY_FD_128873 | JGI IMG/M metagenome (GOLD analysis project Ga0182739, IMG submission 128873) | Enriched backyard soil microbial communities from Emeryville, California, USA - eDNA 5th pass 30_C BE-Lig BY (version 2) (version 2) | ecosystem: Environmental > Terrestrial > Soil >... | reverse complement strand
GCTTCGGCGTATTTGACGAAGTCCGGGTTGCCGTAGTCCAGGCCGAAATCGGTGAAGCCCATGTTGGCCTGCTTCCAGCGGATCATGCCGTAGCCGTCGTCACGCAAGATCACCACGGTGACGTGCATGCCCAAGCGAACTGCCGTTTCCAGCTCTTGGCTGTTCATCATGAAGCCGCCGTCGCCACACACCGAGATCACCGGGCGGTCTGGGTGCACCAGGTGCGCGGCCATGGCCGAAGGCAGGCCGGCGCCCATGGTCGCCAAGGCGTTGTCCAGCAGCACGGTGTTCGGCTTGTGCGCCTTGTAGTTACGGGCGAACCAGATCTTGTAGATGCCGTTGTCCAGCGCGACGATGCCTTCGGACGGCAATACACGACGGATATCGGCAACCAGGCGCTGAGGGTAGACCGGGAAGCGGTCATCGTCGGCGCCTTCGGCGATTTGGGCTTCGTTGGCTTCACGAATCGCCATGAGGCGGGTGAAGTCCCAGTGCGAGGTGTCGCCCAGGCCTTCAGCGATCTGCCAGACGGCGTTGGCGATGTCGCCGATCACTTCTACCTGCGGGAAGTACACGGCGTCGACTTCGGCGGAACGGAAGTTGATATGGATGACTTCGGTGCCGCCACGGACCATGAAGAACGGCGGCTTCTCGATCACATCGTGGCCGATGTTGACGATCAGGTCGGCCGCTTCGATCGCGCGGTGGACGAAGTCACCCGACGACAGCGCAGCGTTGCCGAGGAAGCGCGGGTGGCGCTCGTCGACCACACCCTTGCCCAGTTGAGTGGTGACGAACGGGATGCCGGTCTTGTCGATCAGCTGCTTGAGGACCTTGGCGGTCATCTTGCGGTTGGCGCCGGCGCCGATCACCAGAATTGGGCTGCGAGCATTCTGCAGTTTCTCAACCGCTGCCTCGACGGCCTTGTGTTCTGCCAGCGGTCGCCGGTGCAGGCTTGGTGGAATCGGCAAACTGTCGGTCTGTTCAGCCGCGATGTCCTCTGGCAATTCGAGGTGAACGGCGCCCGGTTTTTCTTCTTCAGCCAGGCGGAACGCTTCACGCATGCGCGAAGGAATGTTGTCGGCCGAGGCGAACTGGTGGGTGTACTTGGTGATGGGGGCCATCATGCCGCACACGTCGATGATCTGGAAGCGGCCCTGCTTGGACTTCTTGATCGGCTTCTGGCCGGTAATCATCATCATCGGCATGCCGCCGAGATAGGCGTAGGCACTGGCAGTCACCAGGTTGGTCGCGCCAGGGCCAAGGGTCGACAGGCTGACGCCGGTCTTGCCGGTCAGGCGGCCATAGGTGGCGGCCATGAAGCCCGCGGACTGCTCGTGGCGGGTCAGTACCAGCTTGATCTTCGACTTGCGCAGGGATTCCAGCAGGTCGAGGTTTTCCTCGCCAGGAATGCCGAACACATACTCGACACCTTCGTTTTCCAGGCATTGCACAACGACATCGGCGGCCTTGGTCATATCACTTCTACTCTCTGAGATTGTTGCGGAATTAAACGGACGAGGAACGGCAGTCCCCCTAGATTGACCCAGGCTTCTGGCGCCTTAGAACAACAAAACGGCCTGCAACCAAATGCGCTCCCCCTGTGCTCTGTTTTCCACCAGCGCTTCATGTTGCCACTTCAGGACGACTCCGAATTCTGCAGTCTGATATTTCACCACAGGGCCAAATGCAGCGACCTGACCGCGGTTGCCGTTCTCTCCAACCGATTCACCATGCTGCTCGTCATCGCTGACCTGTTTGTACAGATAGCCACTCAAACCCACCTGCCAGTGCTCATTTACGCTGTAGCCAAGGTGGTAGTCGATGTTGACTTCTTTTCCAGATCGGTAATCCGTCTCACGGTTGTTCTCATTGATCATGTACAGCATCTTTGCACTGATCTCGAGTTCATCAATTGGGTTGGCTGTGATTGAGTACCAAGGCGAATACGACCATACATTCGTCCCGGCATTGAATAGTCGGTCTTTGTCATACGAGCCCGTGGGTGCGTAGACATCCACCCCGAGCATTTGGTGAACACGTGGCGAGCTCCAGCCCATAAAAAGTGGGGTAAAGGCGAGGTTGGCAAGCCCCGCGCTTTTGCCGCTATAGCGCACCCGGCCCTGAGGCGTGTTCGTGTACCAACTCACTTGGCCACTGATGTAAGGTTGCGCTGCTCGGCTGGCGAGTGTTGCACCGAACAAGGTGTAGTCGCTGTACACATAATCAAGGCATACGGCGAGCGCCTCGTAACTGATGCTGAAGTCCTCGACACCCGACTGTTCATGACCATTTGCATCTTTCAGTTCTGTTGCCTTGTACGCAGAACTGTAAAGAAAGGTTGTCAGCCCTGGAGGTGGCATTCGGCCGGCGAGCACCGTGTCCAGTCCTAATGGGTACGCAGTACCGTTATACTCAGTCGCTTGAGCGGACGTATTCAATAACAGGGTGGCGGCTGCACAAAAAACAGGGAAACGGTTGCCGATCAGCAACGCAGGGGCACGCAGCATAAAGATGATCTCGTATGGATTGTTGTTGTAATTACGAAGATTCATGTCGTAGGTGCATCATTTCAGACAGCAGTGTTCCTCCTGGCACCAGGTCACTTGCTCGGATTTGGGGGAATGCTTTAGTTGCCCGCGACACCCTCGCCATCGTGGAGGATGCCGCGGCCATGGTGGTTGAGCGCTACCAGGCAGTAGTACCGCCGTCTACGCGGATATCCGTACCGGTGATGAATGAGCTTTCATCCGAAGCGAGGAATAGCGCCGTGGCAGCGACTTCTTCAGGTTTTCCCATACGCCCCAGCATGACCTTACCTACCATGGTCTCGGCCCACACAGGATCTTTCAACAGCGGGATGGTCTGCTTGGACTCGATCAGGCCGGGTGAAATGCTGTTAGCCCGTAGCCCGTGGGTTCGCCCCTCCAGCGCTAGCTGACGAGTCATCGACAGCACGGCACCTTTCGCTGCCGAATGAGCAATCCCGGGCAGCAGTTTGTAAGTGGACCAGGCGGACACAGAGGCTGTGTTGATGATCGACGCACCCGGCGACTTGATCAGTTCAGGCCAGGCGGCCCGCACCATGTGAAAGACCAGATTAACTTCCTGATCAATGGTGCGGTGCCAGTCCTCATCGGAGATCTGATCAACCCATCCGAAATAGGCCATTGCAGCGTTGTTGAACAGCACGTCCACACGGCCATATGTCGATACAGCGAGATCAACCAGCTTGGCACAACTGGCTGGGTCAGTCAGGTCGCAACGGCTGAGGGAAACCATATCGCCGCCCTCCCCCTTGACCATCTCAACTGTCTCTTCGGCAGATTCCGGATACACATCGCAGCCCACTACCTTGGCGCCCTGCCGAGCAAACATAAGGGCAGCGGCGCGGCCCATTGAGCCACCGGTACCAGTAATGATGCAGACCTTGCCTTTCAAACGATCGCTCATGTCGGTGTTCCTTGTTGTTATATGAACATTTCTAAGCGCAACATCTAAAATAAGACTGTGGAGTCGATAATTAAGCAAACTTTAGGGACTTGCTCACTTGGGTGACTAGTCGAGCAAATCACCAAAGACTGTTGCGTGTGAGCAACAATAATCATCGGGGCTGAGGTGGTATCGAGTGGACTTATACCTTGGCCCGCGCCCTTCAGATATCACGCTGCCTGAACGTGCAAGCCCAGGATTTTCATAGCCTCAAGAAGATCTACGTGCATATCGTGCTGCCATAGCCAGTCAAATCGCTCGCTCAGCTCTTTGCCCAACATTTGCTGATTATCTAGTACATCAGGGTTACGAAACTCATAAAGCTCGCCCGCCTCCCACGACGTTCTTTGTGCACGGCAGGCGCGTGGGCGGCGTACGGCGTCGTATGCCTCCAGCACGGCTTCAGGCTGCTTGTTGACCACTTGTGGGTAGGCAAGCAGGCGCGCGAGTAGCCAGGCGTCTTCTAGGCCTTGACCAGCACCCGCACCTTGATGCGGCAGCATTGCGTGTGCCGCGTCGCCGATCACGGCCACGCGGCCATACGTGTAACTTGGCAGCTCTGGGAGGTCATGCAGTGCCCATAACGATGGGGTCGCAATACATTCCAACAGGATGCGTGCGGCGTCCCCCCAGCCCGTAAATGCCTGCAGCATTTCTGCCTGATTTGCAGTCCTGACCCAAGGCTCATCCTTCGGCCAGGTTGGATTGGGTTGGGTACGATTGGAGGTGAATGCGACCACATTGATCAGCCTCCCCTGTTTGACAGGGAATGTGAGGATATGACCATCCAGACCGAGGTACATCTGCGGCACATTCAGTAGGTGTTCATCAACCCCACGCGCCCGGTAGGCGCTGCGTAACTGCTGGCTGTCGATGAGGCCGCGGTAGGCGCAAGTCCCACTGAACCGGGGTGAAACCAAGGGCTGCTGCAAGCCCTGTAGTACATGGTCACGAATCGATGACTTGATGCCGTCGGCGCCGATCAACAAATCACAGCAATGCTCACTACCATCGGAAAACGTAACGCGAACCCCCTCCTCATTCTGAACCACCTGTTGCGCACGCTTTCCAAACTGAGCGATACCCGATGGCAGCTGGCTGGCCAGCGCATCCAGAAAATCAGCGCGATGGACCGAAGACTGGCCAACCCCCTCCGCAATGCTGTTACCTAAATAGTGGGCATCGCTGCCAAGGCGCCATTCAAACCAGATGTCTTGCCATGGCGCTGGTGTGCAATCAGCGATCTTTCGGTAAGGCCCTGCAATACCTAAACCTGCGATTGCTCGGACCGCGTTGGCGCCAAACGAAACGCCAGCACCCACTTCGCCAAATGCGGGGGCGGCTTCAAACAATTGAACGTTCAGGTGAGTATGTCGGCAAAGATTGAGCGCGAGGGCGACACCCGCAATACCACCACCGATAATCGAAACACGCATGGCAGAAGATGAGTCACGCATAGCAAATTACCCCTGGGAATGATTGTTATTGGAGCTCCCAGATGATTGCTGTTGCGGAGTTATTTATAAATGCAGTGACCTATATAATCTCCATCACGGGTGTGAATGTTCATAACAGGCCGATTGGCATCGAGCGAAGGCAATTGATGGTTGGAGGGGCAACAACCAGGATGATTGCCCCCTCATGCCGCCTTATTACGCCTGCAAAGCGCGTGGTCGCAAGCTACGTTGCTCTTCGGCAGCGCCCGCCGCAGGTTGCAGTTGGAAGTCAAAGGACAGTTCAGCAAAACGCCCCTCAATGCCTCTTTCGGCAGCCAAGCCGGCGTTTTCGATGAAACGCACCTCGCCGATCAGCCCCTCCCGCGTGGCATAGGCAAAGTCATCCCACAAATACTTGTCCCCTGACAGATTGATTTGCGTTGTCAGATGACGGAAGCCCGGTGCCGAGATGAAGTAGTGGATGTGCGCTGGTCGCTGCCCGTGACGCCCGAGCAAGTCAAGGCACTCCTGAGTGGGGCCCTGCGGATCACAACCATAGCCCGACGGTACGATGCTGCGGGCACGGTAACGGCCTTCGGCATCGGTCACGATGCGGCGGCGAAGATTGAAAGCAGACTGCGACTTGTCAAAGTACGAGTAGCTACCCTTGGTATTGGCTTGCCAGAGGTCAACGATTGCCCCGGCAATAGGCTTGCCTTGCAGGTCAATGACCTGACCTTCGATGAACAAGGTGGTGGCAACGCCGTCTTCGGTACCATCATCCATGCGTGCCTCGCCCTGGCACAGCGGGGCGCCGGCGACGTACAGGGGGCCCTCGATGGTGCGCGGGGTGCCGCCGGCATGGCCGACCTGTTCATCCCGGGCATCGTTTAGCAAGTCCAGGAAATGCTCGATGCCCAGGCCGGCAATCAGCAGCGCGGCCTCTCCACGGCCGCCCAGGCGGTTGAGATAATCGACGGCGCTCCAGAATTCGTCATCGGTGATCTCGAGGTCTTCAATCAGGCGTGCGCTGTCCTGCAAAATACGCAGCATGATTTGTTTGACGCGGGGGTTACCCTGATCGTTGTCCAGCCCCGCTGCCTGCTGGAAGAATGCTTGCAACTGGGCTGTTTGGGAAATTTTGACAGTCATGATCTGATCCTTATTTTGTTCTTGTGATTCACAACAGTAAGCGTGGGGTTCAGCGATCATCCTCATGAATCGACGAAGGATGGCGGCACAGGCCGGTCACTTCGATGTCCATGTAGGGGAACAGAGGCAATTGCATGAGGGTGTCGTGTAGCGCTTCGACACTGTCGACGTCGAACACACTGAAATTGGAGTAGTGGCCAGCGATGCGCCACAGATGACGCCATTTGCCCTCACGCTGAAGGCGCTGGGCCAGTTCTTTTTCGTCAGCCTTCAAGCGGGCAGCCACTTGCGGGTCCATATCCACTGGCAGCTTTACAGTCATCTTCACGTGAAACAGCATTTGCCCATTCTCCTGTAAAGGTTTCAAGTACGGCGGAATCTGGCCAGGCGGTCTTCATCGAGCGTCAGCCCGAGGCCCGGCGTGGCAGGAACGTGCAGTTGGAAGTCGCGGTACACTGGCGCTTCGGTCACGATTTCCTCGGTGAGGAGCAGCGGGCCGAACAGCTCTGTATGCCATTGCAGCTGATCCAGGGTGATAAACGCATGGGCCGATGCCAGGGTGCCCACTGCGCCTTCCAGCATTGTCCCGCCATACAGAGCAATGCCGGCTGCCTGGGCAATCTGGGCAGTGCGCAGCACGGCGCGAGGGCCGCCATTCTTGGCGATCTTCAGCGCGAAGATGCTGGCAGCGCCGTCGGCCGCCAGGCTGAAAGCATCCTCGACACTTTCGATGGACTCGTCCGCCATGATGGGCGCGGGGCTGCGCTGATTGAGCCGCACCTGCCCGCTTCGGTTGATCAGTGAAATCGGCTGTTCGATCAAGTCGATACCGTTTTCACCCAGCACCTGGCAGCCCTTGATGGCCTGAGACTCGCTCCAGTATTGGTTGACGTCGACACGTACGCTGGCGCGATCGCTCAGTGCTTTCTTGATGGCCACCACATGGGCAAGGTCATGCTCCAGGGCATTGGCACCAATTTTGAGTTTGAAGATGCGGTGGCGACGCTGCTCGAGCATACGTTCGGCTTCTTCGATGTCCTTGCCGGTGTCGCCACTGGCAAGGGTCCAAGCCACTTCGAGGGCATCACGCACCCGGCCGCCCAGCAACTCGCTGACAGGTAGACCCAGGCGCTTGCCTTGGGCATCGAGCAGCGCCGTTTCTACTGCCGAGCGGGCGAATGTGTTGCCCTTGATGGCTTTGTCCAGACGCTGCATCGCCGCATTGATGTTCTCGGCGTCCTGACCGACCAGCAAAGGCGCGAAGTAGCTGTCCAGGTTGCTTTTAATGCTTTCCGGGCTCTCATTGCCATAGGCGAGCCCGCCGATGGTGGTGGCCTCACCGATACCCTCGATGCCATCGCTGCACAGCAAGCGCAGAACGACCAAGGTTTGGCCGCGCATGGTGTGCATCGCCAGCTTGTGCGGGCGAATGGTCGGCAGGTCGACAATGATCGTCTCAAGTCGCTCGATCCGGGCTGTTGTCATTTCAGGTTCCATTTCGCAAGCTAAAGGGTGGGCACGACAACGAATCATCAATACCCATCAAATCTTGTTTCATGTACCGTAGAATCGACCGATCGAATTCATTGAGTCCAATATTGATTTAATCTCGCAACATACCTAGGAGGTATCGTGGAGCTCAGGCATATTCGTTACTTCCAGGCGGTAGCGCAAACGTTGAACTTCACCCGTGCAGCCGAACGCCTGAACATCGCCCAGCCCCCCTTGAGCCGCCAGATCCAGCAGCTGGAAGAACAACTCGGCACCGCATTATTGGAGCGCAGCCGACCGCTGCAGTTGACCGAAGCCGGCCGCTTCTTCTATGAGCAAAGCGAGATGCTGCTCAAGCAGCTTGAGCAGGTATGCGAAAACACCCGGCGCATCGGTGAGGGGCACCGGCAATGGCTAGGCATTGGCTTCGCGCCGTCCACGCTTTATGCCGTCCTGCCTGAACTGATACGGGAACTGCGTCGCGCGCCTGACCTTGAACTGGGGCTTCAAGAAATGACGACCTTGCAGCAGATTGATGCCCTCAAGAGCGGCCGGATACACATCGGGTTCGGCAGAATCCATTTTGACGACGCGGCGATCCACCAGGAGGTGTTGCGTGAGGATCGTCTTGTGGCTGCACTGCCTGTCGGACATCACCTGCTCGGCCAACCGATAACGCTGGAGCGTCTATCTAAAGAACGCTTCGTACTTTATCCAGCCAACCCACGGCCCAGCTATGCCGACCACGTACTGGCGCTGTTCGCCAACCATGGCATGGGCATCCACGTCTCCCAGTGGGCCAACGAACTGCAAACAGCGCTAGGCCTGGTAGCAGCAGGTTTGGGAATTACGATCGTGCCCGCGTCTGTGCAGCAACAGCACCGCGCCGACCTGGCTTACGCGCCATTGCAAGACAGCGAAGCGGTTTCTCCGATCATCCTCAGCCGCCGGGTCGGTGACATCAGTCCGATTACCCTGCATTGCCTTGGCATCATTTCAAAAATCAACGGCTAGGAAAAGGAACGGCATCATGGAGCTACGCGACCTGGACCTGAACCTGCTGCTGGTGTTCAACCAATTGCTCATAGATCGCAAGGTTTCGACAGCGGCAGAAAATCTGGCATTGACCCAGCCCGCAATGAGCAACGCACTCAAGCGCCTGCGCACGGCGCTAAATGATGAACTGTTCGTACGGACCTCCAAAGGCATGGCGCCGACGCCATATGCGTTGCATCTGGCTGAGCCGGTAACACATGCCATACAAACGCTGCGCGATGCGCTTGGCCGACAGGATACATTCGATCCTCTGACCTGCAACCGGCGCTTCACCATGGCCATGACCGACATCGGTGAAATCTACTTCATGCCCGCTTTGATGGATGCCTTGGCTGAGCGAGCTCCAGGATGCACCATCAGTACGCTGAGAAACACTGCGGACTCCCTGGCCGAGGGGCTGCAAAATGGTACGGTCGACCTGGCGGTTGGTCTGCTTCCCTATCTGCAAGCCGGTTTTTTTCAGCGCAGGCTGTTCCATCACCGCTACGTATGCCTCTGCCGTGCGGGTCATCCTGCCACGCTGCAACCACTGACAGTTGAAGCGTTCTCCAGTTATGGCCACGTAAAGGTCGTAGCTGCCAACACAGGCCATGGTGAAGTGGACACCTTCTACGCTCGCGCTGGCGTGGTCCGCAATGTTCGCCTTGAAGTCCCGCATTTTGTCGCGGTGGGACATATTCTTCAGCGCACCGACCTGCTCGCGACAGTACCCGAACGCTTCGCGATCAGCTGTCAGGAACCGTTCGGCCTCTGTATGTTGCCACCCCCGGTTGATTTACCAAATATCGAGATCAACCTGTTCTGGCATGAGCGTTTCAACAAGGATCCGGCGAATCGATGGCTGCGCCAGCTGATGTTCGATCTGTTTTCGGATCATCCATCCACGGCCCCATAGTTAGCGCGCAGACTTCATCAGCATTGCTCCCAGGGTAGAGGCAGTTCGGCACCCTCTCCCGGCAACCGATTACGCACTCATATTCCAACCTGCTGCGATGACTCCTCTGCCCCCTCACCGGCGCAATCTCAGTAGATGCGCCGGAGGGTCATTAATGAGCGAACGAATGGAATGCATTGTGGCAATGATCATTCTGACACTCTGAGTCGTGTCGTTAACGCCTTCATAAAGCAGGCCTGTAACCCACGCCCTGAACATTTCAGTGACCAAGCCCCTGTCCAATGCGGTCGGTAACTCACCACGGCCAACCGCCTGCTCCAGCACGCAACTGAAGTGTTCAGCAAAGCTTTTGACTGAATCTTCGAAGCCCTTTCTGGCGCCATCTGTAACCAACGCACCGTTGTTGACCATGATTTTCGAAAGCCGCCGGGATTGATCCGTACTTATTGCATCGATCAGAGCAGTGATCATTTTCTCCCATGCGAGATCGAGGCGCACGTCTGTACCCAGCTCTATACCAAGGGGATGATCCAGCTCGGAAAGGATTGTCTTCACGAGGTCTTTTTTGCCCTTGAAATACCAGTACACCGCGCCACGTGACACCCCTGCAGCTTTCGCAACTTGTTCAAGGGTGGCCTCGGAGATCCCGTAACAGGCAAACACTTTCACAGCCGCATCGATTATGTCTGCCGCGTTTTAGCAGCATCTTCCAAGGTTTTCCTAGCCATGCTGACCCAGCGATCCTCAGGGGTGGTTAAGTGAGCGCTAAAAGCAGAAATCAGCAGTTCCAGCACTGTTCGGCCGTACCTGAAATCCCGTGACAATCAGCCCGCTCATATTCCTCTGCAATCGGCCGCCGCTGATACCACCGCAGCAGTCCTCTCCAGCGCGCTTCGAATGACCACCTGACATCGGATCTTCAGAAAGTGAACAGGCTTGCCTTGCGCTTGCAGTATCACTGGATGACACACTGTTCCGCATCACGATTCATCACCATGGCCTGCTTCATTCTCGAAGCGCAGCGACGGAGCCCACAAAGTGAGAAAAAATTATCCCCCCCGAGCTTTTCAAGCTGTACCACTGGCAACGTTGCTACTGGTTTCTGCATGCGGACAGCATGAGGCGGTTACCACCGCTCCCTCGGCGCCCCAAGTCGGTGTTTACACAGTGCGGTCGCAACCGCTAACGCTCACCACCGACTTGCCTGGGCGCACCTCCGCCTATCGGATCGCAGAGGTACGTCCTCAGGTTTCTGGCGTTCTCTTGGATCGGTTGTTCACGGAAGGTAGCGAAGTCAAACGAGGCCAGCAGCTTTACCAAATTGATCCTCGGACCTACCAGGCGCAGATGCAGCGTGCGGATGCGAATCGCACGACAGCGGCAAACCTCGCGCGCCGCTATGAAATGCTGTTAAAGACGAAAGCTGTCAGTCAGCAGCAATACGACGATGCCTTGGCGGCATCCAAGCAAGCTGAAGCCGATTACCAAGTAGCGAGAATCAACGTTCAGTATTCAAAGGTGCTGTCGCCTATTGCAGGCCGAATTGGGCGCTCAACAGTGACTGAAGGTGCACTCGTCACCAATGGCCAGGCTCAGCCTTTGGCTACCGTCACGCAGCTCGACCCAATTTACGTCGATGTCAATCAGCCCATTACCAAGTTGCTCGGCCTTCAAAAGGCACTGGAGTCGGGGCGTTTGCAGAGCTCGGGCAATAACCAGGCACAGGTCAGCCTGACACTCGATGATGGTAGTGCTTACCCGATTCCTGGTGTACTCAAGTTCTCGGAAGTCAGCGTTGACCCCACCACGGGGTCGGTCACGCTCCGCGCGGAATTTCCAAACCCCGGTCGCAAGCTCCTTCCTGGCATGTTTGTACATGCCCTGTTG
>Ga0182739_1004546_pt1 | contig 11414 bp, 9 predicted proteins | sample eDN5th30CBELigBY_FD_128873 | JGI IMG/M metagenome (GOLD analysis project Ga0182739, IMG submission 128873) | Enriched backyard soil microbial communities from Emeryville, California, USA - eDNA 5th pass 30_C BE-Lig BY (version 2) (version 2) | ecosystem: Environmental > Terrestrial > Soil >... | reverse complement strand
ATCAGTGGGGGAGGAAGGAAAACCCCCACTGATGGAAGTTTCACTTTATTGGTAATGGTATGGCTATAAGAAGAGGGATAGGTAGTTTCTTTTATAAAAAATCCTCCCCACAAAACTTTTTACTTGCATATTATTTATAAATATTATAACTTAATAATGATTATAAATAAGTGGAATGTATAAATTACTATAGATAAATGGAATACATACCTTTGAAAGGTGGACATATAGAGGATGAGCAAACAAGTGAAAGATACATTTATTAAAGCGGCAAAAGGACAGCAGACGGATTATGTTCCAGTTTGGTATATGCGGCAAGCTGGCCGTTCCCAGCCTGAGTACCGAGCAATTAAAGAGAAATATTCTTTATTTGAAATAACACATCAGCCAGAATTATGTGCTTATGTGACAAAATTACCTGTTGATCAGTATGATGTAGATGCTGCGGTATTATATAAAGATATTATGACACCACTGCCGGCAATTGGTGTGGATGTGGAAATAAAATCAGGAATTGGACCAGTGATAGAGAATCCTATTCAGTCAATGGATGATGTTTCAAGACTTGGTATGTTACATCCTGAACAAGATATTAAATATGTCCTTGACACAATTAAGCTCCTTACAACCGAGCAATTAAATGTACCTTTAATTGGTTTTTCTGGTGCTCCTTTTACCCTTGCTAGTTACATGATTGAAGGTGGACCATCCAAAAACTATCATAAAACAAAAGCATTTATGTATGCGAAACCAGAAGCTTGGTATGCTCTAATGGAAAAACTTGGTGATATGGTTGTTACTTACGTGAAGGCACAGATTAGTGCAGGAGCAAGTGCGATTCAAATTTTTGATTCATGGGTGGGAGCATTAAATGTGGAGGACTACCGCTTATTTATAAAGCCTGTAATGAAAAGAATTTTTTCAGAGTTAGCGAATGAAAATGTACCTTTCATTATGCATGGAGTAGGGGCAAGTCATTTGGCTCTTGAATGGAATGATCTTCCTCTTGATGTTGTTGGGCTAGATTGGAGATTACCTATATCTGAAGCAAGAAAAATGGGGATAACCAAAGCTGTTCAAGGAAATCTAGATCCTGCTGTGCTTCTTGCACCATGGAGTGTTATTGAAGAAAGAGCGAAAACAATCATTGAGCAGGGAATAGAACAACCAGGCTTTATCTTTAATTTAGGACATGGTGTATTTCCGGATGTAGATCCTGCTGTGTTGAAAAGATTGACTGGTTTTATTCATGAGTATTCTGGTGATTTATTAAGTAAGCTTGTTGGTAAATAAAAACCACTTTTACGGATATCTACAGTTAGAAGGATATAAAATATATAGAAAGAAAAGAGGTAATGAAAATGACTCGCAAAAAAATGGGCCTTCTAGTCATGGCGTATGGAACTCCATATAAGGAAGAAGATATTGAAAGATATTATACAGATATTAGACATGGAAGAAAGCCGACAGATGAAATGCTTGAAGATTTAAAAAGTCGCTATGAAGCAATCGGAGGCATTTCCCCTTTGGCAAAAATCACGCTGGAACAGGCAAAGGGATTAGAAGCGCATCTTAATGAGATTCAAGCTGATATTGAATTTAAAATGTATTTAGGTTTAAAACACATTGAACCATTTGTAGAAGATGCAGTGAAGATGATGCATGACGATGGAATTCAAGAGGCAGTTAGTATTGTTTTAGCTCCTCACTATTCTACTTTCAGTATTAAAGCTTATAATACCCGTGCGAAAGCAGAAGCAGACAAACTAGGTGGCTTAACGATTCATAGTATGGAAAGCTGGTATAAGGAGCCTAAGTTTATTAACTATTGGGTCAACCAATTAAAAGAGACGTACGCAAAAATGTCTCAGGATGAAAGAGAAAATGCAGCTTTAATTGTATCTGCACATAGCTTACCAGAAAAAATTCTTCAATATGGAGATCCTTATCCGGAACAATTAAAGGAAACAGCAGAGTTAATAGCAAAGGGAGCAGGAATTTCTACTTATTATCTTGGCTGGCAAAGTGCAGGTAATACACCAGATCCTTGGCTTGGTCCAGATGTTCAGGATTTAACAAGAGATTTACATGCTAAGTATGGATATAAAGCATTTGTGTATGTTCCAGTAGGCTTTGTAGCTGAACATTTAGAAGTTTTATATGACAATGATTACGAATGCCTCGTCGTTACGAAAGAAGTTGGGGCAAGTTATTATCGACCAAAAATGCCGAATGCACAGCCAGAATTTATTGATGCATTAGCAACAGCTGTTTTGAAAGAAATTGCTGCGCCTATTAAAGGGTAAATGACAAAATTATTTTTTTCTTGTTATTATTATATTGTAAACGGAACCAAGTGATTTTTACGAAAATCACTTGGTTTCTTTTGTTGCAACAGATTTAACACTGTGATATATTCATTTTTGTACTAACTGACCGAAATGTTATTTTAGTCAGTTTTGGTGGAAAATAAGGCTGATTTCATAAAAAGCATGTTCCTTTTGACATTATTGAAAAGCGCGATGGAACGAACCTAGACTAAAGATTAGTCATAATAAAGTTAATTAATGGAGAACGTCAAAGCAGACTGGTGTATGTTTTCTTCAACATGAAAAGATAACTTAAGAAAGAGGTGGGAGATTTGGCTGTTGATCGTAGGAAGCTTATTTTAGAGGCGGCAACAAAATCATTTTCTATGTTTGGCTATAAAGCAACTACTATGGATCATGTCGCTAAAATTGCAAACGTAGGAAAAGGAACGATTTATACCTTTTTTAAGAATAAGGAAGAACTGTTTTTTGAAATTATTAATGATTTGATTGTGGAAATGAAGGAGAAAGCAGATGAATCATTTGATTCTTCCTCTACATTTATGGAAAATGCGCATCGAGCACTGATGAATATGATTGAATACCGAAAAGAGCACCAACTTACGGTTAAGCTTTTCCAAGAGCAACGTGAAATGGGTACTTTGGAAGTGAAAGAAGTAATTAGTCATTTAGAAAATGCCATATTAAATTACATGAAAATACGTGTCCAAGAAGCTGTTGATAAAGGAGAAATTAAAACACAGAATACGGAGTTAACTTCCTTTATTATTTTTAAAGTATATTTAGCGTTAATTTTTGAGTGGGAGAAACAGCACCCACCCCTAACTGCAGAGGAAATAGCTTCTAACTTTGAATTACATCTTTTTCATGGTTTAGCAAGTACGTCCAAAAGCTGCTAAAGGAAAAAGATAGATAAATTCGATGCTTGTCCTTTATTGTTATCGGAAATTGTAAAGGATAAAATGATTTATCCCACTCTTAACGGACAGTAAGACTCCCCCCTCAATCTTCTGAGAATACGAGGAAGATGGGGGGGAGATCAAAGGTCCGATTGGTTCAACTAACCATCAGTGGGGAGGAAGGAAAAGCCTCACTGATGGAAGTTTCACTTTATTAAAAATGGAGGGAAATTACATGAAACAAAGTTTATTAAAGGCAGAGCTGTCCTCTATTTTTAAAAATAAAATGATGCTGATCTCTGTCATTGCTATTGTATTTATTCCAGTTTTATATGCTGGTATCTATTTATGGGCCTTCTGGGATCCGTATGGAAACTTAGATAAATTACCTGTTGCCGTTGTTAATGAAGATACCGGGACAGAGATGAATGGTAAATCGTTAGATATCGGAAAAGATTTAGTGGAAAATTTAAAGGATAGTGAAGATTTTAATTTTATTTTTGTAGATAAAGAAACGGCATATAAAGATTTAGAAAAACAAAAGTATTATATGCTGATTGAAATTCCCAAGGAATTTTCGGAAAATGCGACAACATTATTGGAAGATAATCCGCAAAAATTAGATTTGAAGTATGTTTCAAATCCAGGATATAACTTTATTTCTTCTCAAATAGGGAATTCTGCGATAGAAAAAATAAAACAAGGTGTTAGTAAAGAAGTGACTGAAACCTATGCGGAGTCTATATTTGAAAACATTACAGAAATGTCAGATGGCTTAAAAACGGCAAGTACTGGTGCAAAGGATTTAGAAGAAGGCACAGACAAAATTAAATCAGGCACGGAAGAAGTGTATAAAAATCTAGAAACGCTTGCTGAAAAGTCTATACAATTTTCTGATGGTGTAAATAGTGCAAATGATGGAGTGAAAGAGCTTGCTACTGGTGCAGGTGATTTAAATCAAGGATTATCCCAATTACAATCAGCACAGGGAGAATTAAATAGTGCTGCACAGAAATTGCAAGGGGGAGATCAAGCGATCCTTGATGGCGTTTCTCAAACGAAAGATGGAATTAATACAGTTAAAACAAATCTACCTTCCTTAATAGAGGGAGCAGATCAACTGCAATCAGGTTCAAATAAGTTAACGCAAAATTTGACTGAGTGGAGTGATAAATCTGAACAGTTAGCAGTTGGTGCAAATCAGTTGAATGAAGGGGCTAAAACCTTACAGGAAACAATTAATGCAATGATGCCAATGTTGCAAGGATTACCAGAAGAAAACAAACAACAGCTAGTAGCAGCACTTCAAGGCTTAGTGGACGGTAGTTCGTCGATTGCAACAAATACGAAAGCTTTGAGTCAAGCTGCAGACCAACTGGCAGCAGGTGGCGAGGGCTTATCTAATGGGTTAACGGACTTAAATGAAGGACAAAAACAGCTGCAATCAGGTGTTAATCAGCTAAGTGATGGTAGCAGCCAATTAGAAAATGGGGTAAAACAGCAGGTAGCTGGTCAAGAACAATTTGTTGCTGGGATGAATAAGTATGCTGCAGAGTTCTCAAAAGCTGTCGACGGTTCTTCTAAGTTGGCTACTGGTGCTAATACTCTGGTATCCGGAATGAATACACTTGCATCAGGATCGACTGCCTTATCAGATGGAACTAATTTACTAAAAAGTGGTTCAAAGGAATTGGTGAACGGAACTTCTTCCTTAGTTGATGGCAGTAAAGAGCTTGCCTCCAAATTATCAGATGGAGCAGAGGAAGCAAGTTCCATTCATTCAGATGAAAAAACATATGACATGATAGCTGAGCCAATCTTAGTTGATCAAGAAAAGGTATCAGACGTTCCAAACTATGGTACTGGTTTGGCACCATATTTCATTTCTCTTGGCTTATTTGTTGGTGCATTAATGCTCTCTATTGTGTTCTCTTTTGCAGAACCAGAAGAGCAGCCGAAGAGCGGTATTCGTTGGTTCTTAAGTAAAACAATCATTTTAATCGGTGTGGGTGTCTTACAGGCTCTTGTTGCTTCCTTTGTATTATTAGTCATTTTAGGTATGGAAGTGCAAAGTGTACCATTGTTCATCCTATTTACCGTGCTAACTAGTTTAGTATTTTTCTCGATTATCCAATTTTTTGTTACTTTATTTGGAAATCCGGGACGGTTTATTATCGTCATCATCATGATTTTCCAATTAACAACGAGTGCGGGTACTTTCCCGTTAGAGTTAATACCAAATGTGCTACAGCATATCCACAATCTATTGCCAATGTCTTATTCTGTAGCTGGATTAAAAGCTGTTATCTCTACAGGTGATTTAGAATTTATGTGGCATAATGCAGAGATTCTTGGTATTTATCCACTAATATTCTTTGCTGGTACAGCTGCTTACTTTATCTTTAAGTACAAACGTTATTATACAAATACGAAAGTAGAAGCAACTGTCGAATAAACGGAAAGCTGCTAACTTTGTATCTTCACAGGAACATCTATTGAACTTATTATCAATAGATAATGGTGGAGTTACTTAGTTGCAGCTTTTTTGATTGTATATCACAAATGCTGTTACAAAAAAAACTTTGCCAATTCTATGAAAAAAGTACAAATGAAGTGATTATTTGCCGTTTTTTCGTTATAGTATAAAAGGGCAATTAAATTCGGGAAATTTGGATATAATTCTACAAAATTATAAGGGGTGTCTTTTTATGCTATTTATAGATAATAAAGGGATTACAGATCCGCGCATTAATCTAGCAATAGAAGAATATGCTTTGAAAAATTTAGACATAAATGAAACTTTTCTTTTATTTTATATAAATGAACCTTCTATCATTATTGGGAAAAACCAAAATACAATAGAAGAAATTAATACTGAATATGTTGAATCAAAAGGTATACATGTTGTTAGAAGATTGTCTGGCGGCGGTGCTGTTTATCATGATCTAGGTAATTTAAATTATAGCTTTATCACAAAGGATGACGGAGATAGCTTCCATAATTTTAGAAAATTCACGGAACCCGTTGTCCAAGCTCTTAAAAGTATGGGAGTAAATGCTGAATTAAGCGGACGTAACGATCTGCTTGCAGAAGGTAGAAAAATTTCAGGGAATGCCCAATTTTCTACAAGAGGCAGAATGTTTACACATGGTACCTTGTTATTTGATTCTGAAATGGATCATATTGTATCAGCCTTAAAAGTGAAAAAAGACAAGATCGAATCAAAAGGGATTAAATCAGTACGAAGCAGAGTTGCAAATATTACTGAGTTTCTTCCAGAAAAAATATCAGTCGAAGAATTTCGCCGCTTGCTATTAATTTATCTTTTTGATGGGGAAGAGAATATTCAAGAATATGTATTAACAGCTGAAGATTGGGAGAAAATCCATCAACTATCAAAAGAAAGATACCAAAATTGGGATTGGAATTACGGAAAATCCCCTAAATTTAACTTACAGCATTCTCATCGTTTCCCAGTTGGCCAAATTGATGTAAGATTTGATGTAGTTAAAGGAATTGTGAAAAACTGCAAAATTTATGGTGACTTCTTTGGGGTTGGCGATGTAGAAGATATCGAAAAGCGATTGATCGGTGTCCGCTATGACCGCTCTGAATTAGAAAAGGCATTAGAAGACATTTCTATTAAGCATTATTTTGGAAATGTAACAAAAGAAGATTTTCTGCAATTAATTTATTGATCATATAGAAGAATAATTTTTAGGCATCTTAAATGATAGTAGGTATCTTATTATTTTGGATGCTTTTTTGTAGTTAAAAGTAAAAGCGGGTCCGTTCCATTGCGCTCACACTTTTAAAGTAAAGTGTAGCAGGGAATATGTTTTTTTAAATTAATGCGACTGTTGTCAGACTAATGATCTATGATAACGAGGAGTTTGCTTCCCTAAGGAAATAGTATCGGCTGAGACGCCTGGACAGAAGTAAAATAAATAGCAAAAATATCTCCTTTTAGTTCTAAAAAACTCTTTTTGGGACTACTTATTATAATAGGTTGTACTAGGCAGGCAGGAGGGAGATTATGACTAGAAAAATTGGTTTTTATGCAGTAGTTGCCTATGTGTTATACGGCTTGTTTTTTTATTGGTATTTATTTCAATACACTAGTCCAACTTTACCATTTGAATATCAGGGGTCACAAGCCGATCCGAGTACTTTTCTAAATAGTAGAGAATTGCTATTAAGTGAGGAATATTCGCGGGTAAGGAACTTTTTGTTTTTTATATCTACACCGTTTGAATGGCTTCTTTACTTATTTATTTTGTTATTTGGTTTTTCCAAAGTGTTTAAAAAGTGGGGAGAGACTTCTGCGAAACATAAGCCGTTGCAAACGGCAATTTATTTATTTTGGCTGAATATAACAGCGTTTATTCTTACATTTCCCATTAGTTATATCAGTTACTCTTTGTCGAAAACGTATCATATTTCTACCCAAAGCTTTCCTTCTTGGATGAAGGATCAATTAATTGATTTTTGGGTGAATTTTGTTATTGTATACCTTGTTGTCGTAGTCTTATATTGGCTAATGAGAAAGAGCCAAAAGAGATGGTGGCTTTATGGATGGTTTTTATCTATTCCGTTTACATTATTTCTTACGTTTATCCAGCCTGTCGTCATTGATCCTTTATATAATGATTTCACGCCTTTAAAGGATAAAGAATTAGAGACTGAGATATTGAAGCTGGCCAGTGCCTCCAATATACCAGCTGATCATGTATTTGAAGTGAATATGTCGGATAAAACGAGCGCATTAAATGCCTATGTAACAGGAATAGGAAGCAATGCAAGAATCGTGCTTTGGGATACAAGCTTAAAAGAATTAGAGAATGAGGAAATTTTGTTTGTAATGGCACATGAAATGGCTCACTATGTAGAAAAACATATTTACATCGGAATTAGTATTTCCTTATTCTTTTCCTTGTTTGGTTTGTATTTTGTTTATAAATTAATGCACTGGATTGTGAATAGATGGGGACCAGCCCTTAAAATATCGAAAATAGAGGATATCCAGTCTTTCCCTCTAGTTCTTTTATTAATTTCCATGTTACTTTTTGCTGTAAATCCATTAACTAATTTAATTTCAAGATATGAGGAAAAAAGGGCGGATAACTATGCAATCCAATTAACAGACAATCCGGAAGCTGGTATTGTTACTTTTCAAAAGCTAGCAAAAACAGGGTTGAGTGAGGTGAATCCCCCATTATTAGTAAAAATATTCCGCTATAGCCATCCGACAATGCTAGAAAGAATTAGTAAACTGGAAGAGGAAAGCATTCGTTTACAAAATGAGAAGCAATAAGGAACGGTTTTTACTTTTGGTTTGTTCATCTGATAGCAACTTGAATACACTTTGGAGTTCTTTCGGCGAATGGTGAGACAAGGTTTCACTATTTCTACAAGAATCAATGTATATTCAAGTTGCTCTTTGTATTTTTAAAAATATTCTATACAAAAAGATAAAGGATGATTCAAAGAGCGTAATCCTAGCTAAGTGATTAGGCTTTTTGAATCATCCTTACATTTTTAAGTAAATCTATTATTATCAAGTACCAAAGCGCTTACATAATAAGTTGAATTTAATACTTAGTTCATTGAACTTTTCTCTATCTTGTTCATCAATGGCTTTATCGATCAAGGACATCAAACTTGCTTTTTCATTATTTAATTGAATTTCTGAAAGCAACATTTCAATATAGAGGTCTTTTACATAAGTTTCCGCGTTTTTTTTAAGGGCACTTAACTTTGTAAACTCAGTATACGACTTGTCATTCATTGTCTTTCCCTCCTGATGCCTTTTTAATATTATATGGGAAAATTTGATAATTATCAATTTGTTTTTTAAAAATTTAGAAATTTGATTATAAAGTATGTCTATATTCTTAAAAATGAAATAACTAATTAAGTTTATTAGGTGAAAAGTGCTATTATAAGGAAGAATTACTAATAAAAGGAGTGATTTATGGATGAAAGAAAATTACTTAATAGTAGATAAGTATTGTATTAATTACTACACGCTCGCAGTGTTGCCTTACATCTTAACTAACGGTACTATTTATTCAAAGGTATATGAACATGATAATGTATTCTTGTGCAAACTCAGCCCGTTAATGATTGTCAAAACTACATGTGGTTATCTGGGCAGTTCCTATGAAGGGAGAAGAGACGGGACACGTAAATTAATGACCTATCACCATAAGCTTCCAATCGTTATTGATGATTTTAATTCCATTTATTTTTTTCCAACTCACTCTCCTAGAAATAACAACTGCGCATGGATTTCTCTTCATCATATTCTCGATACCAAAAAAATAGAAGTGTCCAAAGTGAGAATCACCTTTCAAAATTTACAGAAAATAGAAGTGGATATTTCTCTTTATACGCTAAGAAATCAAATTATGCGGACGAACTCGTTAAAAACTCTACAGCGCTATAATCATGAAGCAAGCATTAATCCTAAATTAACCTATAAAAGTTTACTGGTGGAAAAGCAAAAAAAATTAGCTGAAACTCAAATGATGTATAAAGAAAGGAAGGGAAAATCGGATAGCTAATGCATGGATTTTTTTATTTGTTATTGTTAACTAATAGTAAACCGCTTATATAAATAATACTCTAATAATTCCTGAGCTTTATTACGAAGGCGTGGGTTAAAGTAGTTATGAAATTCCTCATATCCGTTATAAATAAATAAAAACATGGTAAATGCTTCATCACGATTTACTTCTTGTATCTTCATTGTATGCCTATACATATAACTCTTCGTTTTTTTTAACTCCAATTGTACTGCTTTCATTGAATTTTCGATAAGGTCTATATAAGGTTGTTTTAATTTAAAATTACTTATTTTGACGACCTGTAGATCCCGATTAAGTATAGTTAAAAGCATAGGAAGATAAATGGCCTTTTCCATAATGTCTCTTTGTATTTCAGGAATTCGTGTCATATCCTTTAGCCCCTTCTTTTTTTGATTAATAGAACATTTGTTCTTATATGATAATACTTGTTTTGTTTCTTATTTTCAAGTGAATAATTGCAGGAAGTGGAATGTTAAGCATACAATTTCTTTAAAAACTTCTAAAAGATGGTTGTTTTTTCAATAGGAAAACTTAAGGTATAGAATAACTAAGCAGCCTGAATTATGTAGACTCATGCAAGGATTAGCGAGACCATGGAAATCGAAGGTATTCAGTCTACAGATCAGTAGCAACAAACTTTACGAAAATAGGCTAAAATTTTAAAAGGAAATAAGGAGGGGAAAGTATTTCATTCGTCGAAATATATAATAACTTTAACAAGGAAGGAAGATGGAAGTGAAAGAAAGTAAAAGAATAAATGCAGAGGATTTATATGAATTAAAATCTGTGGTGGATCCACAAGTTAATGGAATAGGGCAAGAATGTTTATATGTACTCACTTCCATTTGTAAAGAAACCGATAAGTATTATTCTAATATTTTTCATAAGAATTTAAATACACTTGAAACCTCTCAATGGACATTTGGGAAGGATCGAAACCATTCTCCAAGATGGTCACCAAATGGAGAACAAGTTGTCTTTATTTCTAATCGTTCTGGGAAAAATCAATTATTTTTATTAAGTAAAAAAGGGGGAGAAGCAAAGCAGCTTACTTATTTAGTGAATGGAGTAAGTAATCCAGTCTGGTCTCCCGATGGCAAAGAAATAGCTTTTCAAAGTAATTTCAAAACAGGTGAAACCGTAGCAGACAAAGAGTCTAAAAAGGAAGACAAAGAGGACAACCTTACTGCCTTAGAGGTAACTAACATGAAGTACAAATCAGATGGCAAAGGCTTTTGGGATGGAAGTTATGATCATATTGCGGTGATCGATATCGAAAGTGGTAATATGGAGCAACTTACGACTGGAGACAATAATTATTACTTGCAAAGCTGGTCACCAGATGGACAATATATAGCTATTAGTGCAGATCAAAATAAAGAGAAGGATTTTAGTTTTATCTCTGATATTTATTTATATAACAGAAAAGAGAAAAACTGGAAGAGAATTACGGAAAGCAATGGGAATTATGGGAAAGTAACATGGACGCCTGATAGTAAAAGAATAGGATTAATCGGAAGCGACAGAGAGTATGAGAATGCTACTCTATCAAAACTATGGGTATATGATTTAGAATCTGATTTTCTACAATGCTT
>Ga0182739_1004544_pt1 | contig 11415 bp, 9 predicted proteins | sample eDN5th30CBELigBY_FD_128873 | JGI IMG/M metagenome (GOLD analysis project Ga0182739, IMG submission 128873) | Enriched backyard soil microbial communities from Emeryville, California, USA - eDNA 5th pass 30_C BE-Lig BY (version 2) (version 2) | ecosystem: Environmental > Terrestrial > Soil >... | reverse complement strand
GCCTCGCTAGGGCGTCTTCTTCGGCGGCAGGGTGCGCAGGTAGGCGATCAGCGCGCTCATGTCGTCGGCCGAGACCTTGGCGTAGTAGGCGTAGCCCATCGGCGGCATGAGCTGCCGGCCATGCCGGTCGATGCCCTTGCGGATCGCCCGCTCGATCTCCGCGTCGCTCCACTGGCCGAGCCCCGTCTCCGGATCGGCCGTGATGTTCCTGGCCACGCTGACGCCCCACGGGCCGTGGAACTCGAGGCCGCCGGCGCCGAGCATCGTGTCGAACCGGAATCGGCCGTCCGGTCCCATCGGCGTGTGGCATTCGAGGCAATGGCCGAGCGGGCCGGCGAGATAGCCGCCATAGGCCACCTTGTCGGTGCGCGGCGGTGCGGCGATCGCCTGGACGATCGGCGGCGTCCAGGCCGGCGGCAACGGGATGTTGTAGACCGACTTGGGCACGGCGTTCCTCACCGCCGGCACGGTGCGCAGATAGGCGATGATGGCGTCGACATCGGCGTCGGCCATGCTGCGATAGAAGTTGAACGGCATCGGCGGCCCGATCAGCGAGCCGTCCGGCCGCTTGCCTTCGCGGATCATGGTCTTGATCTCGGCGTCGGTGTACCGGCCGAGCCCCGTCTCGCGGTCGGGCGTGAGGTTGGACGGCCGGGCAGTGAACAGCTTGCCCTCGACCATCGGCGGCCCGCCCGACAGGGCGCGGCTCAGCACAGGGCCGTTCGGGCCTTGCGGCGTGTGGCAGTTGCCACAACCCGCGATGCTCTCGACGAGATACTTGCCACGTTCAGCCGGCGTCTGCGCCGCCGCAGGAAAGACCAGGAATACGGCCATCGCCGCGACCAGCACCGAACGCATGTGTCTCCCCCGAAGCAATCGGGGGACCCTATAGCCGGAAAGTCATTCCGCCGCGACGGCGAAGCGGAGGTCCGGCAGCCCATGTGCCCGGTCGATCGGCGCGCCGGCGTCGAACTTCTGCAGCTCGGGCATCACCGTCCGGGCGAACAGGCGAACGTTTCGCGCGGCTTCCTCGTGCGCCATGCCGGCGTAGGAGAACACGCCGACGAAGGACGAATTGTTGGTCTGCCGGTGGATCTCCATGATCTTGCCGTGGACCTGCTCGGGCGTGCCGTAGACCTGCAGGTCGGCGAAGAACTCGATCGCCTTGCGGTCGCCGTAGACGGCGAGCTTCTCGTTCATCTTGGCGTAGTATTCGTAGCCGCGCTGGTTCTTCATGTGCTCGCCGGCGAACTGGTAGTGGTCGAGCACCGTGCGGTAATAGCCGCCGATATAGGTCATCGCCATCTCGCGCGCCCGCTCTTCGCTCTCGTCGACGAACACCCAGCCGGCCGAGACCGGCTGCGGCGCGTCGGTGCCGTTGATCTCGCGATAGAGCGTGTTGTATTCGCGCAATTCCTTCTCGACCTCGCGCCACGGCTTCTGCGGGATGATCAGCAGGCCGACGCCGAGCCGCGCCATGATGCGCGCGCTTTCGGGACTGACGGCGGCCGCATAGGTGCGGCCGCGGAAGCTCTTGAACGGGGCAGGGCGGATCGCCGTCGGCGGCTGGCGGTAGTGCTTGCCCCGGGATTCCATCACGCCGGTCTCGAGGCCCTTGAGCAACGCCTCGCCGTATTCGACGAACAGCTCGCGGCTGTCGCCCATGTCGAGGCGGAAGCCGTCGAACTCGACCTTCCCGGCACCCCGGCCGAGGCCGAGGATCATGCGTCCGCCCGAGAGCTGGTCGAGCATCGATATCTGCTCGGCGACCCGCATCGGATCGTGCCACGGCAGAACGACGACCATCGACCCGAGCTTCAGGTTGCGCGTGCGGCCGGCCATGTAGGAGAGGAACTGCACGACGTCGGGGCACATCGTGTAGTCGGTGAAATGGTGCTCGACCGACCAGATCGATTCGAAGCCCAGCGGCTCGGCCATGTCGGCGAGCGCCAGCTCGTTCAGGTAGATCTGGCGATCGGACACCGCACGGCCGGTGTTCTGGAAGACGGTGGCCATTCCGACATGCATGGGTCGTTCCTCTAGATGGGTCGTCGCATGGTAAACGTCCGTTCACCTCATTGGGAAGAGCGGGCCTTTACTTGATTCCGCCCTATTCGACCGTCATATCCGGCGGATGCGTACCCTCCTTGCCGTCGCAACCGCCGTTCTCGCCTTCGCCTTTGCCGCCGCCGGAGGGGCCCAGGCCCAGGCGGGCGTGCCGGAAGTCGAGAAATACTTCAACTCCATCCGCACCCTTCAGGCGCGGTTCGTGCAGACCAATCCGAACGGCAGCGTGGTGCAGGGCACGCTCTCTCTGCGGCGGCCCGGGCGCATGCGCTTCGAATATGACGCCCCCTCGCAGCTCAAGATCGTCGCCGACGGCTCCCAGGTGACGATGTGGGATCCGGCGAACCGCGACTTCGGCCAATGGCCGATCGGCTGGACGGCGGCGTCGTTCCTGGTGAAGGAACCGCTGCATCTTTCGGGCGACCTCACCGTCGAATCGCAGCAGCGCCAGGACGGCCTGCTCGCCCTTACCCTGGTGCAGGCGCGCAAGCCGCAGGAAGGCAAGGTCATCATCCGCTTGTCGGAAAATCCGATGCAATTGCGCGGCTGGACGATCCTCGACAACCGCGGCAACAAGGTCAACGTGACCCTGACCGATCTCAAGACCGGCATCCAGCTCGCCGATTCGCTGTTCAAGTACGATGGCCCCGATGCCGGCCAGATTTTACGCGGCGGCAACCGCAACTGATTCTATAGTCGGCACATGAGCGGACTACTCGTACGGCCTTCCACCGAGGCCGATGTGGCACGGTGCGCCGAAATCTACGGTCATCACGTGCTCTACGGCACGGCTTCCTTCGAGGTCGATCCGCCGGACCTCGCCGAGATGAAGAACCGTCGCGCCGCCGTCCTCGAGCTCGGCCTGCCGCACCTCGTCGCCGAGCGCGATGGCCGCGTGCTGGGCTATGCCTATGCCGGCAAGTGGCGGCCGCGGCCGGCCTATGCCTTCTCGGTCGAGGATTCGATCTACATCGACAAGGACGCCGTCGGGCAGGGCGTCGGCAAGGCGCTGCTGCCGGTGCTGATCGAGCAGTGCACCGCGCTCGGCAAGCGCCAGATGGTGGCGGTGATCGGCGATTCGGCCCAGACGCCCTCGATCCGCCTCCACGCCGCCTGCGGCTTCGAGATGGTCGGCACGTTGAAGAGCATCGGCTTCAAGTTCGGCCGCTGGCTCGACGGCGTGCTGATGCAGCGCGCATTGGGTCCGGGCGACAGGCTGCCGCCGGATAGCTTGTCGACCGCGAACACCAGGGCGCGAACCTTGGAGGATTTGGTCCTGGCGGATCATCCAGGCGGAGAGTTCGACATCCCCTCCCGTCACACATCATGACCTGAGATCGCACCATGCGCCTGATCGACTATTTTGACCGTGGGGCCGATCTCTTCCCGCAGCGCGACTGCCTGCATGACGGCACGCGCGGCTGGACCTATGCCGACGTGCGCGGCACGACACACCGCGTTGCCAATGGACTGCTGGCGGCTGGCCTGAAGCAGGGCGACAAGGTCGCGGTCTACAGCCCAAATCACGCGATGGCCTATGCGGCGCTGCTCGGCATCCAGCGCGCCGGGCTGATCTGGGCGCCGGTCAATGCGCGCAATGCGATCGAGGAGAATCTCTACATCCTCGACAACACCGACGTGGCCTTCCTGTTCTACCATTCGAGCTTCGAGCAGTACCTGCCGCGGCTGCGCGAGGCCTGCCCGAAGATCAGGACCTTCCTCTGCCTCGATGCGCCCGAGTTCGCCGGCTGGCTGGCCAGCTTCGACGGCCCGGCGCCCGATCTGGCCGATGCGCCGGACGAGGTCGCGATCCTGATCAGCTCGGGCGGCACGACCGGCCGGCCCAAGGGCGTGCAGATCACCAACCGCGTGATCGAGACCATGAACTCGATCTTCTGGGCGACCATGCCGATCGAGGCGCCGCCGGTCCACCTGATGGTGGCGCCGATGACCCATGCGGCGGGCGTCTGCTCGTTTCCCCTGCTGCCCTATGGCGGCACCAACATCTTCATGGGCACCTCCGATCCCGGCGCCATCCTGGCGGCGATCGAAAAGCATCGCGTGACGCACATCTACATGCCGCCGACCTTGATCTACATCCTGCTGGCGCATCCCGATATCGGCCGCTACGACTACAGCTCGCTGCGGCGGCTGGTCTATGCCTCGGCGCCGATGTCCGTCGACAAGCTGGTGGAGGCGATCGAGGTGTTCGGGCCCGTCCTGACCCAGACCTACGGCCAGGCCGAGGCCTGCATGATCGCCACCGTGTTCTCGCGCGAGGACCATGTCGCGGCGCTGGAGGCCGACAAGCGCCATCGGCTGGCGAGCTGCGGCCGGATCTCGCCCTTGATGCGGCTCGAGGTGATGGCCGACGACGGCCGCATCCTGCCTCGGGGCGAGCGCGGCGAGATCGTGCTGCGCGGCGGCCTCGTCATGGCCGGCTACTACAAGAATCCGCAGGCGACCGCGGAGGCCTCCGCCTTCGGCTGGCACCATACCGGCGACATCGGCGTCATCGACGACGACGGCTTCGTCTATATCGTCGATCGCAAGAAGGACATGATCATCTCCGGCGGCTTCAACGTCTTCCCCAGCGAGGTCGAGCAGGTGCTATGGAGCCATCCCGCGGTGCAGGATTGCGCCGTGATCGGCGTGCCGGACGAGAAGTGGGGTGAGGCGGTGAAGGCGGTGGTCGAGCTGAAGCCCGGCGCCGAGGCGAGCGCGAGCGAGCTGATCCAGCTCGCCAGGGACAGGCTCGGTGGCGTGAAGGCGCCGAAGTCGGTCGACTTCATGGCCAGCCTGCCGCGCAGCCCCGTCGGCAAGGTGCTGAAGAAGGATCTGCGCGCGACCTATTGGGCCGGCCACGAGCGGAAGATCTGAGTGCGGCTCGCCATCGCCCAGCTGCGCGGGCTGCCGCCCAACGTGCAGGGCGCGCTGTGGCTTGTGACCGGCGGCTTCATCTTCACCTGCAACGGCGTGATGATCCGACTGCTGTCGGAGCAGATCGAGAGCGTGCAGACCGCGTTCTTCCGCGCCTTCTTCTCGGTGATCCTGCTGTTGCCGATGATGCTGAGTGGCCGCGTCAAGCCGTGGCACTCGACCCGCAAGATGGGGCATTTCTGGCGCACCTTCATGGGCACCGTGTCGATGGTGCTGGGCTTCTACGCCGTCTCGATGCTGCCGCTCGCCGACGCGACGGCGCTGGGCTTCTCCCAGCCGCTGTTCTCGGTCTGCGTCGCGGCTCTGGTGGCCGGCGAGAAGGTCCGCTGGCGCCGCTGGGCCGCCACCATCGTGGGCTTCATCGGCGTGCTGGTGATGGTCCGGCCCGGGGTGGGGACCCTGCAGCCCGGCGCGCTGGTGGCGCTGGCCAATGCGATGACGGTCGCGCTCTCGATCCTGCTGGTGAAGCGGCTGTCGGACTCCGAGACGCCGCTGATGATCCTGACCCAGTTCGCGATCTTCTCGACGCTCCTGCTGACGATCCCGGCGATCTGGGTCTGGAAATGGCCCGATGCCTGGGGCTGGGCCCTGGCAATCGGCGTCTCGGTCTCGGCGACGATCGGGCAGTATTTCTGGGTGCAGGCCTTCAAGGCCGGCGAGATGTCGGCGGTCGCGCCCTTCGAATATCTGCGATTGCCCTTCGCCGTGTTCGTCGGCTGGCTGATCTGGGGCGAGATGCCGGTGATCTGGACCTATGTCGGCGCGGCGATCGTGATCGCGTCGGCACTCTATATCGCCCATCGCGAGGCGACGCTGGCGCGCGAGCGCCGGCTGGCGGCACTCCGGCCTAAGTGACCTCGGCGTTGCGCAGCAGGCCGAGACTCTGCGCGCGCACGACGGCCTGGGCGCGCGATTCGGCCGACAGCTTGACGAAGATCCGCTTGACGTGGGTCTTGATGGTCTCCGGTGTGACGCCGAGCGTGCGCGCGATCTCCTTGTTCGATCGGCCGCTGGCGATGAATTCGATGATCGAGCGCTCGCGCCGCGACAGCACCTGGCGGGCTTGATCGGCCCGGCCGCTGCGCAGCGTCTCATGGCCCCCGGTGCTGTCGGCCAGGATGCGGTCTATCAGGCGGCAGGCGTCCGCATCGGCGCTAATCGTGGCGCTGCGGCGCGCCGAGGCCAGGAGCTGCAGCGTCTGGTCGGGCCGTTCGGCCAAGAAGCTGACGGCGTTCGCGCGCGCCGCCCAGCCCAGGACGCGATGCAGTACCGCGAAGGCCTGCGCCGAGTCGCCGACCCGGAAATGGGCATTGGCGAGGTCGAGCCCGACGCGCAGCGCCTCGAGACGGTTGTCGGTTGCCATCAGCTCGTCGAACGCCGTCGTCAATTGCCCGACGGCAACGCCCGCCTTGCCCGTCGCGAGCGCGAGCACGCCCTCGCCGACCGCCCGGCAGACATGGATCTCCGCCCATGCGCAGCGCTCCTGTATCGCATGCTCCGACGCGATGACGCCGAGTCGCGAGAGGGCGGCCCCGGCCTCTTCGACCCGGTCCTCGCGCAACAGTAGCCGGATACGCTTCAGCAGGAACACTGCCACCACGCGCGACCAGCCGCGGGCAGCGGCCAGGCGCTCGGCGCGGGCGACGAGCTTCAGCGCCCGCGCGAAATCCTTTCGCAACGCGGCGGCCCGGATGAGCACGGCGTAGGCCCGCAGGAAGCTCTCGTGGACCACCGTCGTGTCGATGACGGCAAGATCGTCGAGCACGGCCACTTCTGCGGCTCCGACGTCGCCCTGCTCGTAGCGCACCAGGGCGATCATGCCGGTCGTGAATGCTGAACCGATCGATTTGGGGCCGATATGCCGTACTGCCCGCTCGCGCGCGTCGGCAAAGAAGGCCAGCGCCTCCTCGAACTCCAGCCGTTGCGTGGCGACCATGCCGTAGAGGCAAAGGCGAAAGTTCTCGGCCGTCACGTTCGCCGCCTGCTCTTCGTCGCGATCGCGGACCGGCACGGCATGAAAGGCGTCCCAGCGGGCCGCCTTCCAGTGCGCGTAGCGCATCACGTTCCAGCCGTTGAGACTGAAGGAATCGTAGGATCCCGGCGGCAAATTCTTCTCGAGGTGCCTCAGCGCGCCGGCGCTGTCGTCGAGCAGGCCGAGCAGGGCCGAGCGCACGAAGACGCAGCGCGCCCAGAACTCGCTGCCTCGGTCGGCGGCAGCCTGCTCCTCGACCGGCGTGAGCAGCTCATCGGCTTCCTTGAAGCGGGTGACCAATGCCATGCCCCAGGCCAGGGCGAGCTTAACCTCGGCCTGACTTCGAGTCAGGGCGGCCGGCAGCTGGCGGTCCCAGGCGAGCAGGGTCAACAGGTCGCCCTTGTAGACCAGCTCCATCGCGCATCGCCGCACCAGGTCCAGCGCCTGCTCGAGGTCGTTCGCCGCGATGGCGTGATGGACGGCCTGCGACCACATCTGCCGCGCGGCGTACCAGCCGCAGGCGCGGCGATGCAGCTCAGGGATCTGCTCGGGCAGGCGGGTGCGCAGCCGGTCGAGCAGATAGTCGCTCATCAGGTGGTGATAGCGGTACCAGCCCTCACGCTCGTCGAGCGTGACCAGCAGGAGCTGCTGGTGATCGAGCGCCTTGAGCAGCTCGGCGCTGCGCGGAAGCCCGGTCACCGCCCGGCACAGCGAGCCGTGCAGGCGATCGAGCACCGCCGTTCGCAGCAGGAACTCGACGACCTCGTCGGCCTGGGTCGCCAGGGTATCGCGGATGTAGGCCGAGATCTGTCGCGACGCGCCCGAAAAGGAGCGGATCGTCGACGACGGATCGGTCGAGTTGCGCATCGTGATGCGCGCCAGCTGCAGCGCCGCCGGCCAGCCTTCGGTGGCCGCATGCAGCTGCGAGATGTCCCTGGGCTCGAGCTGCGGCGACAGGTCGGCGGCGAGGAACTGGCCTGTCTCGTCGAGCGTGAAGCGTAGGCCGGCAGCGTCGAACTCGGCGATCTCGTCCGACAGCCGAAGCCGCGAGATCGGCAGCGCCGGCTCGGTGCGCGACATCAGCACGAGGTGGAAATTGGACGGCGCGTGGCGGAGCAGGAAGGCGATCAGCTCGTGGGCGCGGTCGTCGGCGATCGCATGGTAGTCGTCGAGGAAGAGGTAGATCTCGTCGTCGCTTTCCGTCACGCCGTTGATCGCCGCCGATACGACACTCCGCGAGTCGATCAGCTTGGCCTCGGCGAGCAGATCGATGGCGGACTGGCCGACCGCCGGCGCGGCCCGATGCAGCGCGCTGCCGACATGATAGGCGAGGGTACCCGGCTCGTTGTCTCCGTCGTCCAGGCCGAGCCACGCCGTGACGGCGCCCGACCGCTGCAGGCGCTCGCGCCAGTCGGCGGCAAGGGTCGTCTTGCCGTAGCCGGCCGGCGCCTTCAGCAGGATCAGCCGGCAGGAGGCGGCGCGCTCCAGCAGGTCGAGCAGCCGGCCGCGCTCGACGCGGACCCGGTTGATCGTCGGCGGCACGATCTTGGTGCGCATGACCGGCGACAAGCTGCCGGCAGCAGCCCTCGCATTGCCCTCTGCACCTGCCGACACGGCACCCTCCTCCCCGTCGGATCGACTGCACTTCGCGTGAAGCGGTTCGATTATTCCACGGATTCGAAGGGCCAGACAGACCTGGCTGAGAGCGCGCAAGGCCGTTTCCGTCCCCCGCCGGGCAGCACCCGGTTCCCCCGAACGGGGGACTCCGCCGACCGCCGCGGGAGCGTAGGTCGGTCCGGCAACGCGGGAGAGGATCATGCTCGAAGTCGTTGTTCTTCTCTGGATCACCTTGTTCTGCGCGGTCGGCCTCGCGACCGCCTTCGCCTTCGCCCTGCTGATCGCGAACTGAGGGGCGGCGCGATGATTTCCCGATCCGACATGATCGAGATTCCCGGTGGCGCTTTCCGGATGGGCTCGGACAACCACTATCCGGAGGAAGCGCCGTCGCATCGCGTCACGGTCGATCCGTTCTGGATCGACGCCACGCCGGTGACCAATGCGCAATTCCGTGCCTTCGTGGCGGCCACCGGCTACGTGACCTGGGCCGAAATCGATCCCGACGCCAGGGACTATCCCGACGCCCGGCCGGACATGCTCAAGGCCGGCGCGCTGGTCTTCACGCCGCCGAAGAAGCCGGTCGACCTCCGCGACATGACCCAATGGTGGCGCTTCACCTTCGGCGCCACATGGCGGCGCCCGCGCGGCAAGGGCAGCCATATCGGCGGGCTCGACGACCATCCGGTGGTGCAGATCGCCCACAAGGACGCCGAAGCCTATGCGCAATGGGCCGGCAAGGAGCTGCCGACCGAAGCCGAATGGGAGTTCGCCGCCCGCGGCGGGCTCGAGGACACCGAGTTCGCCTGGGGCGACGAGTTCACGCCGGGCGGCCGGTACATGGCCAACACCTGGCAAGGCAACTTCCCAGTCGAGAATCTCGCGGTGGACAGGTACGCCCGCACCTCGCCGGTGCGTGCCTTCCCGGCCAACGGCTACGGCGTGTTCGACATGATCGGCAACGTCTGGGAATGGACCGCCGACTGGTACTCGGCCCGGCACGCCGCCGATCCGGCAAAGGCCTGCTGCATCCCCGAGAACCCGCGCGGCGCGGCGATGAGCGAGAGCTACGACCCGCGCACGCCTGGTGTGCGCATTCCCCGAAAGGTCATCAAGGGCGGCTCGCATCTCTGCGCCCCCAACTATTGCCGACGCTATCGCCCGGCCGCGCGCCATGCCGAGCCGGTCGACACGTCGACCAATCACCTGGGTTTCAGGTGCATCGTCAGGAAGAGGAGGCAGCAATGAGCGAAGAGCAAGGGAAGCAGGGCAAGCGCGTCGACGCGAGCCGCCGGCGCATGATGCTGGTGGGCACCGCGCTCGGCGTGCTGTCGACGGTGGGCCTCGGTGCCACCGGACAGCAACAGGCGCAGGCGCAGACGGCGCCCGCCAGCGGGCGGCCCCCCAACATCCTGGTGATCTGGGGTGACGACATCGGCACCTGGAACATCAGCCACAACAGCCGCGGCATGATGGGCTATGCCACGCCCAACATCGACCGCATCGCGCGCGAGGGCGTGTCCTTCACCGACTACTACGGCCAGCAGAGCTGCACCGCCGGCCGCGCGGCCTTCATCGGCGGCACGGTGCCGGTGCGCACCGGCATGACCAAGGTCGGCCTGCCGGGCGCCGCCGAAGGCTGGCAGAAGAGCGACATCACCATCGCCACGGTGCTCAAGCATGCGGGTTACGCCACCGGCCAGTTCGGCAAGAACCATCTCGGCGACCGCGACGAGCATCTGCCGACCCGGCACGGCTTCGACGAGTTCTTCGGCAACCTCTACCACCTCAATGCCGAGGAGGAGCCCGAGAACCGCGACTATCCGAAGAACGCGGAGTTCCGCAAGAAGTTCGGCCCGCGCGGCGTCATCAAGGCTACGGCCGACGGCAAGATCGAGGACACCGGCCCGCTGACGCGCAAGCGCATGGAAACCATCGACGAGGAGACCCTGGCGGCGGCCAAGGACTTCATCTCGCGGCAGCAGAAGGCCAACAAGCCGTTCTTCTGCTGGTGGAACGGCACGCGCATGCATCTGCGCACGCACGTCAAGGCGGAGAATCTCGGCAAGTCTGGCCAGGACGAATATTCCGACGGCATGGTCGAGCATGACGGCCACGTCGGAGAGTTCCTGAAACTGATCGACGAGCTCGGCATCGCGAACGACACGATCGTCTTCTATTCGACCGACAACGGGCCGCACTACAACTCCTGGCCCGACGCGGGCACGACGCCGTTCCGCAGCGAGAAGAACTCGAACTGGGAAGGCGCCTATCGCGTCCCGGCCTTTGTCCGCTGGCCCGGCAAGTTCCCGGCCGGCACGACGCTGAACGGCATCGTCGCGCACGAGGACTGGATGGTGACCTTCGCCGCCGCCGCGGGCCTGTCCGACGTCAAGGAACGGCTGATGAAGGGCGACACCTTCGCGGGGCAGCGCTATCGCTGCCATCCCGACGGCTACAACATGCTCGACTACTTCAGTGGCAAGGCGAAGGAGTCACCGCGCAACGAGTTCTGGTACGTCAACGACGACGGCCAGATCGTCGCCGCCCGCTGGCAGGACTGGAAGGTGGTGTTCCTCGAGAACCGCGGCGAGGCGTTCGGCGTCTGGCGCGAGCCATTCGTCGAGCTGCGCGTGCCGCTGCTGTTCAACCTGCGGCGCGATCCCTTCGAGAAGTCGCAGCACAACTCCAACACCTACAACGACTGGTTCCTCGACCGGCCGTTCGTGATCGTGCCGATCCAGGGGCTGGCCGCGCAGTTCCTGCAGACCATGAAGGACTATCCGCCGAGCCAGACGCCCGGCTCTTTCAACCTCACCAAG
>Ga0182739_1004543_pt1 | contig 11416 bp, 13 predicted proteins | sample eDN5th30CBELigBY_FD_128873 | JGI IMG/M metagenome (GOLD analysis project Ga0182739, IMG submission 128873) | Enriched backyard soil microbial communities from Emeryville, California, USA - eDNA 5th pass 30_C BE-Lig BY (version 2) (version 2) | ecosystem: Environmental > Terrestrial > Soil >... | reverse complement strand
GCGGCGATTCAGAGCGCGGCGACCTGCTTCGCGATCGCGCTCTTGCGGTTCGCGGCCTGGTTGGCGTGGATGACGCCCTTGCTGGTGGCCTTGTCGAGCTTCTTGGTGGCGACGACGAGGGCCGCGGCGGCCTTCTTCTTGTCGCCGGCCTCGATGGCCTCGCGGGTGGCGCGGATGACGGTCTTGAGCTCGCTCTTGACGGCCTTGTTGCGCTCCTGGGCCTTCTTGTTGGTGCCGATGCGCTTGATCTGCGACTTGATGTTCGCCATGCGTTGAGTTGCCTTCGTTCGACGGGATCGGTAGATGCCGCAGCGGTAGAGGAACGCTGTCGGCGAATCGCGCGGGGGAACCGCACGCAAAACCAAGGGTCTACGTTACCAGAGGACTACGCGCGGCGGAATGCGGCCGCGGGCTCCTCCGACAGGGCCCAGCCGATGCGCCGCAGGGAGGCCTCCGACAGCGCGGGTTCGAGCCCGCCCAGCTCCTCCGCTGGCACCCAGCGGGCCTCGGTGGCCTCGCCGTCGGCCGGGTACGGATCACCCGAGACCCATCGGCAGCGCACCACGATCACGAGGTATTGCGCCTCGTCGCCGTTGTCGTAGCCCACGTGAGCACTGACATCGACGCCGGCGATGCGCTCCACCTCCACGACGACGCCGGCCTCTTCGAGGACCTCGCGCTCGGCGGTGTCGGCCGGATGCTCGCCCGGCTCGATGATGCCCGCCACCGGCGCCCAGCGCCCGTTGTCGGCGCGCCGGATCATCAGCACCTCGTCCCCGCGTACCACGACGGCGGTCACCCCCGACAGCCAGAGGGGGTGGTGACCCACCAGTTCGCGCAAGCCGATGATGAAGTCGGGGGTCGGCATCCGCCCACGTTAGCCTGGCGGCATGCGGCAGATCGTCATCGCCGGGGCGCACGGGTTCATGGGAACGAGATTCGCCGAGCTCTACCGAGCCCGCGGCGACCGGGTCAGCACCATCGGGCGCCGCGATGCCGATGCACTCTGGGGCGAGACCGCCGCGATCACCCGGCTGATCGACGGCGCCGACGTCCTGGTGAACCTCGCCGGCAAGAGCGTGAACTGCCGCTACAACGCGGCCAACCGGGCAGAGATCTTCCGGTCCCGGCTGGAGACCACCGCCGAGCTCGGGCGAGCGGTGGGTTCCGCGGAGAGTCCGCCCCCGCTCTGGCTCAACGCGAGCACGGCGACGATCTACCGGCACGCCGAGGACCGACCGCAGACCGAGACGGATGGCGAACTCGGGCATGGCTTCTCGGTGGATGTCGCGACCGCGTGGGAGCACACGTTCTTCGACGCGGCCCGCGACGGTGTCCGGCAGGTGGCGATGCGCACAGCGATCACCCTCGGCAGGGGTTCGGCACTCACCCCGCTCGTGATGCTCACCCGGTTCGGCCTCGGCGGAGCGCAGGCCGGGGGAGCGCAGCGCTTCAGCTGGGTGCACCTGGACGACGTGTTCGCGGCGATGGAGTTCCTCGAGACCAGCGACCTCGACGGGGCGATCAACATCACCAGCCCCCACCCGTCGACGAATCGCGAGGTGATGGCCACCCTGCGTCGCGTGCTCGGGATGCCGGTCGGCATCCCGCTGCCGCGTTTCGCTCTCGAACTGGGCGCGGTCGCGATCCACACCGAGACCGAGCTGATCCTCAAGAGCCGGTGGGTGCTGCCCCAGCGCCTGCTCGATGCGGGTTTCGTCTTCCGTTTCCCCGACCTCGAGCCGGCGCTTCGGGACATCCTCCGGCGTTCCGGGGGTTAGCCCCATGGGCGCCGGGGGCGCCGGTTTCTAGCCTGGGGTCATGGCAACCACGACCTCCACCACATCCGCCCCCCAGCCCGAGCTCGGCGCTCCGGCCCCCGCAACCGCCACCCCGGCGAGCTACGGTGCGTTCAGCATCACCGCCCTCGTCCTCGGCATCACCGGCATCATCCTCGGCCAGTGGCTGCTCTCGGCCGGCGCGATCGTCTTCGGATTCGTGTCGCGCTCGAAGGAGCCGAGCTCGCGCCTGATGGCGAACTGGGGCCTCGTGCTCGGGTTCGTCGGAACCTTCGGCTGGCTGCTGCTGGCCATCATGGGCGTGGCGTTCTTCGCCCCGCTGGCGATCTGGGGCGCGTTCGCTCCCTGGGACATGGCGAACATCGGCGCCTGGGACCTCTGGGACCTGTAAGCCCGAGACCGAGAGAGCCCCCGCAGCGCACCGCGCTCGGGGGCTCTCGCACGTGGGAAGATGGAGCGCTATGTCTCCGCGCGCCTCGCAGCCCCTCGCTCCGGCTGCCACCGACCCCGCGCGCATCCGTAACTTCTGCATCATCGCGCACATCGATCACGGCAAGTCGACCCTCGCCGACCGCATGCTGCAGATCACCGGAGTCGTCGCCGAGCGCGACATGCGCGCCCAGTACCTCGACCGCATGGACATCGAGCGCGAGCGCGGCATCACCATCAAGAGCCAGGCGGTCAGAATGCCCTGGGCGAGTTCGGTGGTTGAGCCTGTCGAAACCACCTACGCCCTCAACATGATCGACACCCCCGGTCACGTCGACTTCACCTACGAGGTGTCGCGCTCGCTCGCCGCCTGCGAGGGCGCGATCCTGCTGGTGGATGCCGCGCAGGGCATCGAGGCGCAGACCCTCGCGAACCTCTACCTGGCTCTCGACAACGACCTCGAGATCATCCCGGTGCTGAACAAGATCGATCTGCCGGCGGCGGATCCCGACAAGTACGCGCGCGAACTCGCCCAGTTGATCGGCGGCGACCCCGACGACGTGCTCCGGGTCTCGGGCAAGACCGGCACCGGCGTCGAGGCGCTTCTCGACCGGGTCGTCGAGCGCATCCCCGCGCCGGTGGGCGTGGCCGATGCCCCGGCCCGCGCGATGATCTTCGACTCGGTCTACGACTCCTACCGCGGTGTGGTCACCTATGTGCGCATGGTCGACGGGCAGCTGAACCCGCGCGAGCGCATCCAGATGATGTCCACGAGAGCGACGCACGACATCCTCGAGATCGGGGTCTCGAGTCCCGAGCCGACCCCGTCCAAGGGGCTCGGCGTCGGCGAGGTGGGCTACTTGATCACCGGTGTGAAGGACGTGCGGCAGTCCAAGGTCGGCGACACCGTGACCACGGCGACCAAGCCGGCGAGCGAGGCGCTTCCGGGCTACACCGAGCCGCTGCCGATGGTGTTCTCGGGCATCTACCCGATCGACGGCAGCGACTATCCCGACCTGCGCGACGCGCTCGACAAGCTGAAACTCTCGGATGCGGCGCTCAACTACGAGCCGGAGACCTCGGTCGCGCTCGGCTTCGGTTTCCGCTGCGGGTTCCTGGGTCTGCTGCACCTCGAGATCGTCACGGAGCGCCTGCAGCGCGAGTTCGACCTCGACCTGATCACCACGGCACCGAGCGTCATCTACGAGGTGACCACCGAGGACAAGAAGCAGTACACCGTGACCAACCCCTCCGAGTTCCCGTCGAACACGAAGATCGCGAAGGTGGAGGAGCCGGTCGTCAAGGCGTCGATCCTGGCCCCGAAGGACTACGTGGGCACGATCATGGAGCTCTGCCAGTCGCGCCGCGGGACCATGAACGGCATGGACTACCTCGGTGAGGACCGCGTCGAACTGCACTACACGATGCCGCTCGGCGAGATCGTGTTCGACTTCTTCGACAACCTGAAGTCCCGCACCCAGGGCTATGCCTCGCTCGACTACGAGCCGGCGGGGTCGCAGGAGGCCGACCTGGTGAAGGTCGACATCCTGCTGCAGGGCGACCAGGTCGATGCGTTCAGCGCGATCGTGCACCGCGACAAGGCGTACGCCTACGGCGTGCTGATGACGGGGCGCCTGCGCGAGCTGATCCCGCGCCAGCAGTTCGAGGTGCCGATCCAGGCGGCGATCGGCGCCCGCATCATCGCGCGCGAGTCGATCCGCGCCATGCGCAAAGACGTTCTGGCCAAGTGCTACGGCGGCGACATCACCCGCAAGCGCAAGCTGCTCGAGAAGCAGAAAGAGGGCAAGAAGCGCATGAAGATGGTCGGGCGCGTCGAGGTTCCTCAAGAGGCGTTCATCGCCGCCCTCTCAGGCGACGTCGAGAAGGCCAAAGACAAGAAGTAGCCCCAGCCGGGCAGCAACGTCGGAACTGAGGCTCGTGCCGGGCCTGATACCCGGAGTGGCGCGCCCATTCCGGGCGGCTGTTCCGAGGTTGTTGCCTCGCGCACCCCGGACTCGGCATCCGCGCACTCTCCTAGACTGATCGGCATGGATGCGGGCGCGCTCTGGCAGGTGCCCGTCACCTACGGCGCGGTGGGCGGCACGCAGGCCAAGGATCTGCTGCAGTACCCGCCGAAGGGCTTCCGTCCGGTCGAGCGCCGGGTGCGCATCGGGCACGGCGCGGCGCGCTGGGAGCACGCCTGGGTCGAGGCGATGACCTGGGGCATCCAGCGTCGCGCCGGCATCAGGGTCACCCCGCTCGAGGCCCCCGCCGAGGTGACAGCGGGAACCTACGTCCCCGTCGCGTTCGACGACGATGGCACTCCGGTGCACCCGGCGTCGAGCGAGCCGGCCGAGCAGGTGTTCTCCTCCGACGGCACCCCGATGCTGCGCCCCGGCGACACGGCGATCATGCGCGTGCCGCTGTACCCCTTCCCGGTCCCGGCGCGCGTGGTCTACGTGATCGACGAACCGCTGCGTAAGGGGTTCGCATACGGCACGCTGCCCGGCCACCCCGAGCACGGCGAGGAGTCCTTCATCATCGAATACCGCGACGACGACTCGGTCTGGCTGACCATCCGGGCGTTCTCACGACCCGCGAACTGGGTGTTCTGGGTCGGCTACCCGATCGTGCGCCTCATGCAGGAGGTCTACACCGGCCGGTACGAGCGCGCCCTGGCGCGGCCGATCGCGGGCGAGCCTGCCTAGACTGACGGGCGTGAGCGAACAGACCACCCCCTGGGCGTTCGCGACGCCGTCCTGATGCCCTCGGCACTTCCGCTCGCCGACCCCGCACCGGCGGACGGCCTGCTGCCGGGGAGCGTGAACGACGGCTGGGACGCTCGCGACTTCGGCGTCTACGTGCACGTTCCGTTCTGCCGGGTGCGCTGCGGGTACTGCGACTTCAACACCTACACCGCCTCGGAGATCCGTGGCGTGAGACAGTCCGACTACGCCGGGCAGGCGCTGGCCGAGATCGCCATGGCGCGCGGGGTGCTCGAGGCCACGGGGGCTCCGCGGCGGCCGGTGTCGACGGTCTTCTTCGGAGGCGGAACCCCCACCCTGCTGCCGGTGGCCGATCTCGCGGGGCTGCTCGCCGGCATCCGCGATGCCTGGGGTCTCGCCCCGGATGCGGAGGTCACCACCGAGGCCAACCCCGACTCGGTCGATGCCGGCTCGCTCGCCGCACTGGCCGAGGCGGGGTTCACACGGGTCAGCTTCGGCATGCAGTCCGCGGTGCCGCACGTGCTGGCCACGCTCGAGCGCACGCACGACCCCGACCGGATCCCGCAGGTCGTCGCGTGGGCACGCGCGGCCGGGCTGCAGGTGAGTCTCGATCTGATCTACGGAACTCCGGCCGAGACCACGGGGGACTGGCAGCGCTCGCTCGACCTCGCCCTCGCCCAGCAGCCCGACCACCTCAGCGCCTACGCGCTCATCGTCGAGCCGGGCACGAAGCTGGCCCGCCAGATCGCCCGGGGCGAGGTACCGGCGCCGGACGACGACCTGGCGGCCGATCTGTACGAGCAGGCGGATGCGGTGCTCGCCACGGCGGGCTACGCCTGGTACGAGGTGAGCAACTGGGCCCGCGACACCGTGCACCGATCGCGGCACAACCTGTCGTACTGGACGGGAGAGGACTGGTGGGGCGTCGGCCCCGGCGCGCACAGCCACGTGGGGGGTGTGCGCTGGTGGAACGTGAAGCACCCGGCCGCCTACGCCCAGCGCCTGGCCGAGCGCGTGTCACCCGCCGCGGGCCGCGAGACCCTCGACACCGCGACCCGGCACACCGAGTCGGTCCTGCTGCGGGTGCGCCTGGCCGAGGGCCTTCCGACGGCGGAACTCGACGATGCGGGTCGCACCGCGGTGGCGGGTCTCATCGCCGACGGGCTGGTCGAGGGGCGCAGCGCGCTCGCGGGCCGGGTCGTGCTCACCCTGCGCGGCCGGCTGCTCGCCGACGCCGTGGTGCGCAGGCTCCTGCCCTGAGCCGGCCCGGCCGGTCAGCTGACGAAGCGGATCGCGATGGGGTAGGTGTACCACTGACCGGAGTTCGCCTTCACCGTCGCGATGATGCCGAACACGATCTGCAGGATGGGCACGGCGATGACGATGAGCACGCCGACACCGATCACCGACAGGAGGACGCCGGCGACCATGGCCAGGACCATCGTGATCTGGAAGTTCAGCTCGGTGGCGGTGTGCGCACGCACGAACGGCCCGCGGTCCTTGTCGATCAGGTACCAGATCAGGGCGGGCACCCACGGCAGGTACACCAGCAGCGCGAGCAGCGAGATCAGGTGGCTGAACATCGCGTGCGTGCGCTCGGACTCGGGGCTGAGCGGCACCTGCATCGCAGGGGCGGGCGCGGCCGGGGCGGCCGGCGGGGGCGGGGCGTTCTCGGCGGGGGGTGTATCGCTCATGTGGGCATTAAACCAAGAGCGCCGGACCTTGCGGTCCGGCGCTCTCGATGGTCTCGCTGAGTTACTTGATCCAGCGGATGTTGACCGGGTAGCGGTAGCTGCCGCCGCCGTTGACCTTCACGCCGCCGAGGATGGCGAAGATCAGGTTGACGATGAGCAGGATCCAGCCGAGCACACCGATGATCGCGCCGATGCCTCCCACGAAGAGCAGGATGAACGACAGGATCTGGATGATGATGTAGAGGCCCGTGACGTTGATCGTCCAGTTGAGGGCCTCTTTGCCCTCGACGTTGGTCTTGGCACCGCGCGAGCGGAAGACCAGCCAGATGATCAGCGCGGGGACCAGCAGGATGATGTTCCCGAAGTGAGCGAAGGACGCCCACTGCTTGTCCTCGGCCTCCGAGAGCGGTGCGCCGGGAGCCGGCGCGGCGGGGGCGGGTTCAGTCATGTGTGTCGTGCCTTTCGGTGGAAGTGGAGTGCCCACCCCCTCCCGGGGAGAGCACATGCACAAAGTAGCGGTGCCGCGGGGTGGGTGCAACGGTTCGGTAACAGCGTGTCGCGCTAGACTTGGCAGTCCCAGGGGCAGAGTGCCAAACGCGGAAGGGCGGTGCATCGGATGGTCTCCGAACGCGGCCTCGAGGTTCTCCGGGTCATCGTGCAGGACTACGTCGCGTCGCGTGAACCCGTGGGCAGCAAGACCATCGTCGAACGGCACGCGTTCGGGGTGTCTGCGGCGACGATCCGCAACGACATGGCCCAGTTGGAGGAAGAGGAGCTGATCGCCGCTCCGCACACCTCGTCGGGCCGGGTGCCGACCGACAAGGGCTACCGGGTCTTCGTCGATCAGCTCACCGAGTTGCGGCCCCTGTCGGCCGGCCAGCGTCAGGCGATCGAGACCTTCCTCGGACAGGCCGTCGATCTCGACGACGTGCTGGCGCGCACCGTGCGGCACCTCGCACAGCTCACCAACCAGGTCGCCCTGGCCCAGTACCCCTCGTTCGGCAACGCGCGGGTGCGCCACATCGAGATCGTGGCGCTGGCGCCGAGCCGCCTGATGACCGTTCTCATCACCGACACGGGGCGCGTCGATCAGCACCTGATCGACGGCATCCACGGCCTCGACGAGCCCGCGCTCTCGCAGTTGCGCTCGGCGTTCAACGCCGCGCTCGACGGGCAGGCGCTGGCGGATGCGGCGGTCACCCTCCGTGGGATCCCGGACACCGTGGCACCCGAGCGCCGCTCCGTCGCGGCCGACATCGCCCGCAGCCTCGGGGACCAGATCGCCGCCAACCGTCAGGACCGCCTGGTGATGGCCGGCGCGGCGAACCTGGCGCGCACCGAGAGCGACTTCAGCGGCAGCATCTTCCCGGTGCTGGAGGCGATCGAAGAGCAGGTGACCCTGTTGCGGCTCTTCGGCGAGATGCAGATCGACGAGGACGGCGTCGAGGTGCGGATCGGACGCGAGAACGCCGACTTCGGCCTGGGCGAGACGAGCGTGCTCGCCACCGGCTACACGGCATCGGGCGGCAGCGTCGCCCGGCTCGGGGTGCTGGGCCCGACACGGATGGACTACTCGAACAACATGGTGGCCGTGCGGGCCGTGGCCCGCTACCTGACCCGGCTGCTCGCAGAGGAATAAGCACACACGTGGCAGACCACTACGACGTCCTCGGTGTCGACCGCAACGCGACCCCGGAGGAGATCAAGAAGGCGTACCGCAAGCTCGCGCGTGAGCTGCACCCCGACGTCAATCCCAGCGAGGACGCGGCCGAGCGCTTCAAGAGCGTGACGCACGCCTACGACGTGCTGAGCGATCCGGATCAGCGGGAGCGGTACGACCTCGGCCCGAATGCCGGTTTCGGCGGCGGGGCGGGCAGCTTCGGGTTCGGCGACATCTTCGAGAGCTTCTTCGGTGCCGCACAGGGTCGCACGACGGGTCCGCGGTCCCGGCGCGAGCGCGGCCAGGACGCCCTGCTGCGCATCGAGGTCGACCTCGACGAGGTCGTGTTCGGCACCAAGCGCGACCTCGAGGTCGACACCGCGGTGATGTGCGAGACCTGCGACGGTTCGTGCTGCGCACCCGGCACCCAGCCGGTCACCTGCGACATCTGCGGCGGCAGCGGGCAGATCCAGCGCGCGATGCGCTCGTTGCTCGGCAACGTGATGACCTCGAGCCCGTGCGGGACCTGCCGCGGCTACGGCACCGTGATCCCGAACCCGTGCCCGACTTGCGCCGGCCAGGGACGCGTGCGCGCCAAGCGCACCGTGCACGTCGATGTCCCGGCGGGCGTCGACACCGGCATGCGCCTGCACCTGCCGGGCGAGGGCGAGGCGGGTCCGGCGGGCGGCCCGAACGGCGACCTCTACCTGGAGGTGAAGGTCAAGCACCACAAGGTCTTCAGCCGCAGCGGCGACGACCTGCTGGCGACCCTCGAGGTGCAGATGACGGATGCGGTGCTCGGCACCACCGCGACCCTCGCCGCCCTCGACGGCGACGTCGCGATCGAGATCAAGCCGGGCACCCAGAGCGCCGACATCGTCACGATCAAGGACCGCGGCATCACGCGTCTGCGCGGTGGGGGGCGCGGCGAGCTGAAGATCGGCATCCAGGTGGTCACCCCGGTGCGCCTGAACTCGAAAGAGACCGAGCTGATGAACCAGTTCGCCGCCTCGCGCCGTCCGGTGCCGCCGGAGTTCTCGACGTTCCAGCAGGGTCTGTTCGCGAAGCTGCGGGACCGCTTCCTCGGGGTCTGAGCGATGGCCTCGCTGTACCTTCACCCCGGCCTCCGCGAGGCGGATGCCGCCGCCGGCCGGGTGCGCATCGCCGGCGACGAGGCCCGGCATGCGATCACCGTGGCGCGGGTGCGCACCGGGGAGCAGCTCGCGGTGGGCGACGGGGCGGGACTGATCGTCGAGGGCCGGGTCACGTCGACGGCGGACGGCGTGCTCGAGCTCGAGGTCGACGTGGTCCGGCGTGAGGAGCGCCCCACGCCGCAGCTCTGGCTCGCGCAGGCCCTGGCGAAGGGCGACCGTGACGAGCTGGCGATCCAGGCGGCGACCGAACTCGGCGTGAGCGGGGTGATCCCGTGGCAGGCGGAGCGCTCGGTCAGCCGCTGGGACGGGCAGAAGGCCGCGAAGGGCCGGGAGCGCTGGCGCTCGATCGTGCGCGAGGCGAGCAAGCAGTCGATCCGGGCCTTCGTCCCGGAGGTGGCCGAACCGATGGCGGCGGCGCAGCTCGCGGTGCTTCCGGGCCTGGTGCTGGTGCTGCAGCCGACGGCCCTCACGCGGCTGAGCGACGTGGTGCTCGATGACCACGAACGCATCACGCTCGTGGTCGGACCGGAGGGCGGGGTCTCACCGCGGGAGCTCGACCTGCTCGGCACGCAGGTGCGGCTGGGTGCCGAGGTGCTGCGCACGAGCACCGCGGGGCCGGCGGCGCTCGCCGTGCTGAACGCGCGGCTCGGGCGATGGTAGAGGCCGCGCGCCCGACACCGCATCCATCACGATCGGGCGCTGGGGGAGGACGAGCCTTAAGCTAGGTGCATGCCGACCGAACCCAGCATCTTCGAGCGCATCGTCGCGCGCGAGATCCCGGCCGACATCGTGTTCGAGAACGACCGGATCCTCGCGATCCGAGACATCGCCCCGCAGGCGCCCGTGCACCTGCTGGTCTTCCCGAAAGAGGGCCGCTGGGCGAACGTCGGGGAGCTCTCGGCCGCCGACCCCCAGCTGCTCGCCGAGATCGTCGGCACCGCTCGCAACCTGGCCGAGCAGCACGCGAACGGACAGTTCCGTCTCGTCTTCAACACCGGCGCCGACGCCGGGCAGACCGTGTTCCATGTGCACGCCCACGTCCTCGCGGGCGGCACGCAAGAGGAAGGCTCCCTTGGCAGACTCTGATGCGCATGCAGAACTGCAGGTGGACGGCGTCGCCATGGTCCGGCTGCTCGGCCCTCAGGACCGGCTGCTGACCACCATCGAGCATCAGTTCCCCGAGGTCGCGGTGCTCGTGCGCGGCAACCAGGTGACGCTCGAGGGGCCCGCCGATCAGGTGGCGGCCGCCGAGCGTCTCGTCGGCGAGCTCATCCAGATGGTGCGCAACGGCGCCGATCTCGGCCCGGTCGACGTGACGAGCTCGGCGCGGATCCTCGAGCGCGGCGAAGGGAGCCCGGCCGAGGTGCTCAGCCAGGCGATCCTCACCAGCCGGGGCAAGAGCATCCGCCCGAAGACCCTGGGCCAGAAGGACTACGTCGACGCCATCGACCACCACACCATCGTGTTCGGCATCGGCCCGGCCGGAACCGGCAAGACCTACCTGGCGATGGCCAAAGCGGTGCAGGCGCTGCAGCGCAAAGAGGTGGACCGCATCATCCTCACCCGGCCGGCGGTGGAGGCCGGGGAGCGCCTCGGCTTCCTGCCGGGGACCCTGACCGACAAGATCGACCCCTACCTGCGACCGCTCTACGACGCGCTCAACGAGATGATGGACCCGGAGCTCGTGCCCAAGCTGCTCGCTTCCGGAACCGTCGAGGTCGCCCCGCTGGCCTACATGCGCGGCCGGACCCTGAACAACGCGTTCGTGGTGCTCGACGAGGCGCAGAACACCACGCCCGAGCAGATGAAGATGTTCCTCACCCGGCTGGGGTTCGGCACCAAGATGGTCGTGACCGGCGACATCACCCAGGTCGATCTGCCGACCGGCACCAGCGGGCTGCGCCTGGTGACCAAGGTGCTGGCCGACATCGACGACATCCACTTCGCGACCCTG
>Ga0182739_1004541_pt1 | contig 11423 bp, 11 predicted proteins | sample eDN5th30CBELigBY_FD_128873 | JGI IMG/M metagenome (GOLD analysis project Ga0182739, IMG submission 128873) | Enriched backyard soil microbial communities from Emeryville, California, USA - eDNA 5th pass 30_C BE-Lig BY (version 2) (version 2) | ecosystem: Environmental > Terrestrial > Soil >... | reverse complement strand
CTGCGGCGGGCCGTTCCGCGGCCCTTGCGACACCGAGATGGTGCCGTTCATCCAGAGCACGCTGGAGAAGGCGAAAGCGCCGACCTTCTTCTACTGGATGACGCTGGCGACGCACGTGCCGGTCGCGCCGGCGGAAGGGACGCCCCGGCTCGGCTGTGAGCAGAATGGCGGCCGCATCGGCCAGCGCGAAGTCTGCCACATGACCGAGATGTGGATCGACCTCTTGGAGAAACTCGCCGGCATGGCGGCGGCGATGCCGGACATGGAACTCCTGATCGTCGGCGATCATGCGCCGCCGCTGTGGCAGCGCGCGGGCCGCAACCTGTTCGAGCCCGGCAAGGTGCCGTGGCTGCGGCTGGTGCCGCGCGACAGCGCGGGCTGATGGGCCGCCTATTTGTCCGGCGCGTTGCCTTGCCGTTGCTCGCCTTCGCCTGCGGCGCCTTCCGGTCTATGCTCCACGCGAGCTTTCGACAGAGAATGATCGGCCAGCACAACAAGGAATGCGACCATGGAGATACGCCCCTGCGGTTCCACCCCGACCCGGCGCGGCCCGGCGGACTGGTTCACCGGCATGGTGTGGCAGGACCCGGTGATCGAGGCGCCGGCGCCGGCGCGCATTCGCGCCAATGTGGTGAGTTTCGATCCCGGCGCGCGCACGGCATGGCATACGCATCCGCTCGGCCAGACGCTCTATGTGCTTTCGGGCTGCGGCCGGGTGCAGGTCTGGGGCGGGGAGATCCGTGAGATCCGGGCCGGCGACGTGGTCTGGTTCCCGCCCGGCGAGAAGCACTGGCACGGGGCAGGCCCCGACACGGCGATGACCCATCTGGCGCTGCAGGAGGCGCAGGACGGCAAGGCCGTGGATTGGCTCGAACACGTCACGGACCAGCAATACGCCGGCACATAAACACGGCGATGGCGGAAAATCCCTTCATGCTGCGCGCGGCGGCGATCGCGGCCGAGCGGATGCGAAGCAACCACGGCGGCCCGTTCGGGGCCGTGATCGTGCGCGACGGCAGGATCATCGCCGAGGGCTGGAACGCCGTCACCACGGCCAACGACCCGACGGCGCATGCCGAGGTCATGGCGATCCGCCGCGCCTGCGAGCATCTGGGCACGTTCAGCCTGGAGGGCTGCGAAATCTATACGAGTTGCGAGCCCTGCCCGATGTGCCTCGGCGCGATCTACTGGGCCCGGCTCCAGCGCATCTACTACGCCAATACGCGTGCCGACGCGGCGGCGATCGGGTTCGACGACGATTTTCTCTACCGCGAGATCGCCGTCGCGCCGGAGGCACGCAGCGTTCCGGCCATCAGGCTCGACTCGGCCGAGGCGCGCGCCGGCTTCGCCGAGTGGACGGCCAAGGCCGACCGCGTTCCGTACTGATCTCGGCTCAGGCCGGCTTGACCGCGCCCGGCGCTGCGCCGGGGGTCTCGCGCTCGCGCATCTCGGCATGGGCGCGCGCAACGATCATCGCGAACACCGCCGCCAGCACCAGGAAGCCGAACGGCAGGAGCAGCATCTGCGCCAGCGAGCGCGCGATCAGCGGCGTCGCCCAGGCCAGCGCGATCAGCGACTTTTCCCAGGGGCGGAACTCGTGCTCCAGCGCGTGGGCGACCATCAGGGCGAGCGCCATGCCGAGCAGGATGAAGTCGTAGTCGAGGACGTAAGGCGAGGACAGCATCGCGCCGACCAGCAAGGCCGCGCCCTTGATCCGCAGACTCACGGCGCTGCGCCAGATCCAGACGCAAGCCGCGACGCTCGCCACCGTCACCACCGCCTGCGCGGCATAGGCAAGGGCGATCGGCCCGCCCCACAGCCGCACCCAGGCGAAGATGCTCTGGAACTTCTCGAACCCGGTATTGCCGGCCTCGAACACGATTTTCCGGGTCAGCGGCAGCGCATCGAAGAATGCCTGCCACACCGGCCAGCCCCACAGCGCCAAAGTGAGCGCGACGGTCGCAACGACGGTGGCACTTGCCGCCCCGATCGCGCGCCAGTAGCCGCCCGCCAGCAGCACGGCCGGCACCAGCAGGCCGAATTGCGGCTTGTAGGCGAGCAGACCGAACAGCACGCCGGCGGCGATCTCGTGGCGCGGCAGCAGCAGGATGCCGCCGGTCATCAGCGCCGCGGTCAGGAAGCCGGTCTGCCCGTGGCCAAGGCAGATCAGCACCGCCGGGAACGCAGCCGCCACCAGCAGCGCGCGGCGCGACGGCAGGATCTGCCGGAACACGGTGAGCGCCGCCAGCGCGGACGCGCCCTGCCAGACGAGCAGCGCCGGGACATAGGGCAGCACGGCGACGGCCGCCGCCACCAGCAGGAAGACCGGCGGGTAGCTCCAGGGGAAATAGTCGTCCACGCCATGCGCGCGCTGCTGCACCGCATGATGCGCCGGCCAGTCATAGGCGGCGGCTGCGTGACCCTCGAGCGCCATCCGGCCGGCGGTCCAGAAACTGGAAAAATCGGTGCCCAGCGGGCGGTTGAAGGCGTCGAGCGTGCCGCTGGAGGTCGCAAACAGCAGGGCGAACGCCACCACCGTGCCCGCCAGCATGAGGCCGGCAACGAAGGTGACGAGCGGCCTTTCGAGCCATTCTCCGGTCGCGAGGCGGCCGGAACTCACGGCTTCACGCCTTCGAGCTCGGGCCAGGCGGTATTTGCCGTCACCATGCGGGGCAATCCAGATCAATCCGGAACGGAGCGCGGCGCTGCTGATACACCGGGACTGATGAAGGAAGCCCTTACTGCGCTGCGAGGTTTGCAGCGTCGGCCTGAATGCCGCTTTCCGGAGCGGACGGCGTGAATCTCTCAGGACTTAGACTGGGTTCGGAAAAAGGTCGTGTCGCGCGTGATCGGCCCCTTGTGCCCGCATACGTTCCGGATGATCGCAGCGATCGCTTGCCAAACATCATGCGACGAATGGTGGTTAGGTCCCGTCCGCAAGGCCGTGAAGCTCTGCCCGGCGGCCTCTTTCGCCAGGTCGCCGACGGTGACGATGCGGCGGGGAATACCGCGAAGTAAGATGCCGAATACGGCTGAGAGCCCAAGGGCGAGGCTCGTCAACCCGAGAAATGTCCAGCCAAAGGACCAGTTAAAGGCCGAGTGTGCCCAGATCGCCAACGGCGCGACGGCTGCTGCCGTTGCGCCGAAAAGGAGGCGGTCGATCCAGTTGGATCGAAAACGTTCGCGCCATCGCAAGAGCGGGGCCGGCCAACGCGTTTCGAGGTGCGGCAAGGCCAGGCCGGAGCGCTGGCTGATTTCAAGCCAGTTTTTAGCAATGGCACGGCCTTTCGGAACGAGGGCGTCGAGCGGCGTTTTTGGCGTTATAGGCCCGGCGAAGCCCATTTCCGCAAAGGTGCGGCGCAGGCGATAGAAGGCTTTCTGGGTCAGACAGGCTTGGGCCGAGCTTTGGCCGATCTTGTGCCGGACGAGGTCGTAAAATTGACCGACGGTCCTTGTGTCTGCCGTCTCATGGTCCTCGAGCTTGATCCCGAACGTGGCCATGGTCCAATCGACCAGGTCCGAATCGTCGCCGTCCCCCACAAAATCGAGCGTGTCGTGCTTCATCGCGCTGCTTTCCCGGCCGCGGGCCAAGGGGAGGATATTGGGTGGGCCAGGGAGGTGCAATCGATGCTCGCGGGCATCCTTGACCCGGTTTGGTGAAAGAACCCCTGCAACGGCCGCCGAAAGGACTATTATCCGGCCTGGTCGGGGCCATTCGCTCGCGAATCCGTGACCGCCCGCCTTGCGGCAAAAAACCGCCTCTCCTATATCCGGTGCGAAGCCGCGTGGAGCGGCAGAGTGTGCAGTCAATAGGGGGCCATGGGGGTGGTCCAGGGGGCGCGCGCTGCGCCGTTTGCAGACCCCTTCCCGTCCGGACGCTTTCAAGGTCCGGGTCTGGCCTGCCGCAACGAAAGAGGAAGACACGTCAATGGGCAAGGTCATCGGCATAGACCTCGGCACGACGAATTCGTGTGTCGCGGTTATGGAAGGCTCCTCCCCGAAAGTTATCGAGAATGCCGAGGGTGCGCGAACGACGCCCTCGATCGTAGCCTTCACCGACGATGGTGAACGGCTCGTCGGCCAGCCGGCCAAGCGCCAGGCGGTCACCAATCCCGAAAAGACCTTCTTCGCGGTCAAGCGCCTGATCGGCCGGCGCTACGACGACCCGACCGTCGAGAAGGACAAGCATCTCGTCCCGTACAAGATCGTGCGCGCCAGCAATGGCGACGCCTGGGTCGAGGCGGAAGGCAAGACCTATTCGCCCTCGCAGATTTCCGCCTTCATCCTCCAGAAGATGAAGGAGACCGCGGAAGCCTATCTCGGGCAGAAGGTCGAGCAGGCGGTCATCACCGTTCCGGCCTACTTTAACGACGCGCAGCGTCAGGCCACCAAGGATGCCGGCAAGATCGCCGGCCTTGAAGTGCTGCGCATCATCAACGAGCCGACGGCGGCGGCGCTCGCCTACGGCCTCGACAAGGAAAAAGCCGGCACCATCGCGGTCTACGACCTTGGCGGCGGCACCTTCGACGTCTCGATCCTCGAGATCGGCGATGGCGTGTTCGAGGTGAAGTCCACGAACGGCGACACGTTCCTGGGCGGTGAAGACTTCGACATGCGGCTCGTCAACTATCTCGCCGACGAGTTCCAGAAGGAGCAGGGCATCGACCTGCGCCGCGACAAGCTCGCGCTGCAGCGGCTCAAGGAAGCCGCCGAGAAGGCGAAGATCGAGCTGTCGTCGACCACCCAGACCGAGGTCAACCTGCCGTTCATCACGGCCGATGCTTCCGGTCCGAAGCACCTGACGCTGAAACTCACCCGTGCCAAGTTCGAGGCGCTGGTCGACGATCTCATCCAGAAGACGGTCGAGCCCTGCCGCAAGGCGCTCAAGGACGCCGGCATCTCCGCGGGCGAGATCAACGAGGTGGTCCTGGTCGGCGGCATGACGCGCATGCCGAAGGTCCAGGAGGTGGTGAAGCAGTTCTTCGGCAAGGAGCCGCACAAGGGCGTCAACCCGGACGAGGTCGTGGCCATCGGCGCGGCGGTCCAGGCCGGCGTGCTGCAGGGCGACGTCAAGGACGTGCTGCTGCTCGACGTGACCCCGCTGTCGCTTGGCATCGAGACGCTGGGCGGCGTGTTCACCCGGCTGATCGACCGCAACACCACGATCCCGACCAAGAAGTCGAACGTGTTCTCGACCGCGGAAGACAATCAGAACGCGGTGACGATCCGCGTCTTCCAGGGCGAACGCGAGATGGCGGCCGACAACAAGATGCTCGGCCAGTTCGATCTTGTCGGCATCCCGCCGGCGCCGCGCGGCGTGCCGCAGGTCGAGGTCACTTTCGACATCGACGCCAACGGCATCGTCAACGTCTCGGCCAAGGACAAGGGCACCGGCAAGGAGCAGCAGATCCGCATCCAGGCGTCCGGCGGCCTGTCGGAAGGCGACATCGACAAGATGGTCAAGGACGCGGAAGCGCATGCGGCCGACGACAAGAAGCGCAAGGAACTCGCCGAGGCGAAGAACCACGCCGACGCCCTTGTGCATTCGACCGACAAGGCGCTTGCCGAGCATGGCTCCAAGATCGGCGAGCCGGAGCGCCGCGCGATCGAGGACGCCATGGCCGCGGTCAGGGAAGCCTCGAAGGGTGACGATGTCGAGGACCTCAAGGCCAAGACCAATACCCTGGCGCAGGCCTCGATGAAGCTCGGCGAGGCGATGTATGCTGCGCAGCAAGGCGGTGGCGATTCGGGCCCCGACGGCGGCAGCGCGGCCGGCAAGAAGGAAGACGTGGTCGACGCGGAGTTCACCGAGGTCGACGACGACGACAAGAAGAAGTCTGCGTGATAGCGAAAGGCTTGGAAATGACCGCGCGCTGGTCGTTTCCGCGGATTTCTGCACCCCCGGGCCTGACCCGGGGGTGCATCCATTCGACGGACGGAAGGCCCGCCGGAATGAGCCAGGCAACCGAACATCACCTGATTTGAGGCCGTAGCGGATGTCCAAGCGCTGCTATTACGAAACGCTCGGGGTCGTCCGTACAGCCGACGATGGGCAACTCAAGTCGGCCTATCGCAAGCTGGCGATGCAGTACCACCCGGACCGCAACAATGGCGACCGGGAAGCCGAGATCCGCTTCGTCGAGATCAACGAGGCCTACGACGTCCTCAAGGACGGACAGAAGCGGGCAGCCTATGACCGCTTCGGCCATGCCGCCTTCGAGAACGGGATGGGCAATGGCGCGGGGCACCCGGGTTTCGGCGCCGACTTCGCCTCCACTTTCGCCGATATCTTCGAAGGCGTTTTCGGCATGGGCGGCGCCGGGCGCGCCGGCCGCGGCGGCGGCCGCGAGCGCGGTGCGGACCTGCGCTACAATCTCGACATCACGCTGGAAGAAGCATTCGCGGGCAAGACCGCAAATATCCAGATTCCGACCGCCGTCACCTGCGACGTCTGCTCGGGCACGGGCGCCAAGGCCGGCAGCAAGCCGAAGACCTGCACGACATGTGGCGGCGCGGGCCGGTTGCGGCATGTGCAGGGCTTCTTCACGATGGAGCGCACCTGCCATAGCTGCCAGGGGCGCGGGCAGGTGATCGAAACCCCGTGCACCGCCTGTGGCGGCGGCGGCCGCGTGACGCGCGAGCGTACCTTGGCGGTCAACATTCCGCCCGGTGTCGAGGACGGAACCCGTATCCGCCTCGCCGGCGAGGGCGAGGCCGGGCTCTATGGCGGTCCGCCCGGAGACCTTTACATTTTCCTGAGCCTCGAGCCGCACGCATTCTTCCAGCGCGACGGGGCCGACCTGCATTGCAGGGTGCCGATCTCGCTGGTGTCGGCGGCGCTCGGTGGCGGGTTCGAGGTGCCGACCATCGATGGCGGCAAGACGCGGGTGAGGGTGCCCGAAGGCACCCAGTCGGGACGCCGGTTCCGGCTGCAGGGCAAGGGGATGCCCATTCTGCGCACGCGCCAGACCGGCGACATGTATGTGCAGGTCGTGGTCGAGACCCCGCAGAATCTGAATAAGAAGCAGAAGGAACTGCTGCAGGAGTTCGAGAAGAATTCCTCCAAGGAGACCCATCCGGAGTCGACCGGCTTCTTCTCGCGGGTCAAGGACTTCTTCGACGGGCTGGGCAGCTCGTCGTCCTGACGCCATGCCCGTGCCGGCCGCGACTACGTTCCTGATCCCTCGCCCGCGGCCATCTTTTGGCGCCGCGACTTTCCGTTCACGGCTTTCTGGCCCCTCGGTTTCGGAATGAGATGATGTCGCCGCAGTCGCTTCAGCGTCCCCGGAAGAAGCTGCGGCTTCCCGACGAAGTGCATTTCATCCGCTCCTGGTTCGCGAAGCCGCTGGCGATCGGTGCGGTGGCGCCGTCGAGCAAGCCGCTGGCGCGCACGATGGTGCGCTATGTCGATCCGGCAAAGCCGGGGCCGATCGTCGAACTGGGGCCGGGCACCGGCCCGATCACCGAGGCGCTGGTCGAGCGCGGCATCGATGAGGCCCGGCTGGTTCTGCTGGAGTTCGATCCGGGCTTCTGCGAGATGCTGCGCACGCGCTTTCCGCGCGCGACCGTGGTACAGGGCGACGCCTACAACATCCGCAAATCACTCGCCGGCGCGCTGCCCGAGCCCTGTGCGGCGATCGTTTCCGGCCTGCCGCTGATGACGAAGCCGCTACGCACGCGCGTGCGGCTGCTGCGCGATGCGTTCACGCTCGCCGTGCCGCATGCGCCGTTTATCCAGTTCACCTATGCGGTGGTCCCGCCGATACCGAAGTCGCTGGCCGGCGTGCGCGCCGAGCCGTCCGAGCGGATCTGGATGAACCTGCCCCCGGCGCGGGTCTGGGTCTACCGCAAGCACTAGCATCGCTCCGAAAAGCCTGTCCCGGACTTGATCCGGGATGGACGCCGGTTCGCATCCATGCCGTGCCGAGGTTGATCCGCATGACTGCGCCAAAAATTCTCGTCTTCTCCGGCTCGATCAGGACCGGCTCGCACAATTCGCGCCTCGCCGCGCTCGCAGCGAAGGAACTCACGCGCATTGACGCCGACGTGACGCTGATCTCGCTGCAGGACTATCCGCTGCCGCTCTACGACGCCGACAGCGAAGCATCCGGCGGACCGCCGGCGGAGGCGGTCAATCTCAAGCGGCTGTTCGGGGCGCATCAGGGCGTGTTCATCGCCAGCCCCGAATACAATGCCTCGGTGACGCCGCTGCTCAAGAACGCGATCGACTGGGTGTCACGGGTGCGCGAGGGGCGTGAGCCGCCGCTCGCCGCGTTCCAGAACCGGGTATTCGCGCTCGGCGCGGCGTCTCCCGGAACCTTCGGGGGCATGCGCTCGCTGATGGCGCTGCGGCAGGTGCTGGAACTCGGCTGCGGCGCGTTGGTGCTGCCCGATCAGGTATCTGTGCGCGAGGCGGGCGACGCCTTCGACGACATGGACGACCTCAGGGACGACCGCACCGCCCGCGCGCTCCGCCGGGTGGCCGAGCGGCTGGTGCAGGCCGCGCGGCAGGTCGCCTTCGCGGAGCCGTAGGCGGCGTTCTGCCCTCCCTGCCGGGGACAGGGGTGCGATTTCGATTGCGCCGGTAGCCGTCAGGCGGCATTCCCTCGGGAACGAATCGTTCGAGGATACCGACCATGCCCCAAGCCGAGATCATGCAGCCGACGCCGCGCGACCGGCTGATCGTCGCGCTCGACCTGCCGGACCTGGGGACGGCGGAAGCGATGATCGAGCGGCTGGGCGATGCGGTGAGCTTCTACAAGATCGGCTACCAGCTCACTTTTGCGGGCGGGCTGACGCTGGCGGAGCGGCTGGTGAAGTCGGGCAAGCAGGTGTTCCTCGACGTCAAGCTGCACGATATCGGCAACACGGTCGCGCGCGGCATCGAGAGCATCGCCGCCCTCGGCGTCACCTTCGTGACCGTCCATGCCTATCCGCAGACGATGCGCGCGGCGGTCGAGGGCCGTGGCGATTCCGCGCTCCGCGTCCTCGGGGTGACGGTGCTCACCTCCTACGACGATCACGACCTGGCGGAAGCGGGCTACAAGGTCAGCGTCGACGATCTCGTGACCGAGCGCGCGCAGCAGGCGCTCGACATCGGCATCGACGGTATCGTCTGCGCGCCCGACGAGGCCGCGCCGCTGCGCCTGATCGGTGGCCCCGACGTGCTGCTCGTGACTCCCGGCGTGCGGCCCGCGGGCGCGGCGACCAACGACCAGAAGCGGATCACCACACCGGCGCGCGCCATCGCGGCCGGCGCGGACTATCTCGTGGTCGGGCGGCCGATCGTCGGCGCGAGCGATCCGCGCGCGGCGGCAGAGGCGATCGTGCAGGAAATCAACGGAGCCCTGCAGCAATAAAGGAGGGAGCGATGGCCAAGGGCTACTGGATCGGGCACGTCGATGTGACGGACCCGGAAGGCTACAAAGCCTATGTCGCGGCCAATGCCGAACCCCTGAAGAAATACGGCGGCCGCTTCCTCGTGCGCGGCGGACAGTTCGAAGCCAAGGAGGGGCGGCACCGCTCGCGCAACGTGGTGATCGAGTTTCCGAGCTACGAAGCCGCGCTCGCCTGCTACCACTCGCCCGAATACCAGCACGCGGTCTCGCTGCGGAAGCCGCATGCGGAGGCGGACATCATCGTCATCGAAGGCTATGACGGCCCGCAGCCGTAACGACACTCGCCTGGATGAGCGATCCGGGTTCCGGCTGAAAGGCCCGGCTCCCTGAGGTGTCATCCCGGCCGAGCGCGGGACGCGCGAGAGCCGGGACCCATGTTTCCCAGTGCTTCCCTTCGGAAATGTCACGGCAAGCGGATAGTTGGGTCCCGGATCAGCCCTGCGGGCTGTCCGGGACGACAACCGAGGAAATTGCGCAGCACCAGCGTCACACCGTCTCCAGGAACGGCCGCAGGCGGGCAAAATAGTCGTCCCATTGCCACGGCCTGTAGCCGGAGAGCGCGGCGCGCGCAGCGCCGGATTCATCGCTCGCGAGACGCTCGATCGCGGCGATCCATCCCGGCCCGTCGAGCGGGTCGATGTAAATGCCATGGCTGCCGCCCGCCTCGCGGTGCGCGGCAAGATCGGACGCGATCACCGGCGTTCCGACCGCGAGCGCTTCCACGATCGGCAGGCCGAACCCCTCCGCGAAGGACGGCATCAGGGAGGCACGTGCGCCGGACAGCAGCCGCCTGAGCGCGGGGGTCGGCAGACCGGGCGCCTCGCACACGACGTCGGAAAACGCCTCGCAGCGGTCCAGCATCGCCCCCAGCATATCGCCTGCGTTCCATCGTGCGCCGACCAGCACCAGCTTCGGCGTCGCCGTGCCGTGCCGGGCGGCGAGCGCGCGCCAGACGTGCAGCAGCAGCAGGTGGTTCTTGCGCGGCTCGATCGAACCGCAGCAGACGAAATAGGGCGGCAGCGCGCGCGCTGGCGCATCTCCTTCTGTCTCCGCGGGCGTGAGAAAGCCGGCAGGCGCGGGCAGCGGGATCGCGATCTCGTTGATGCTGTCGCGCCCGTGGCGGCGCAGCGCGGCACGGATGGAACCGGCCGCTGCCTCGGTGGTCGCGATCAGCCCCGCCGCGTGCTTTGCCGTATTGGCCACGATCTTGCGGAACTGCCGCAGGTCGAACGGCGGGACGTATTCCGGGAACTCCAGCGGGATGACGTCGTGCAGCATGAAGACCGGCTTCACGTCCGGCCGCTTGCCGAGCCAGGAGAGCAGCGGCGTCGCCGCAAGCCCGGACTGCCCGACATTGAGATACACCGCGCCCTGCGGCACCGCGGCGACGGGAGATTTTCCAGCCGGCAGCCCGACCTGGGAGACGAGGCCCTTCAGCGCCTTCCCGGCGCCGCCGAACGGGCTCTTGCGCCGCCGCGCCTGCACCGGCCGCGGCCCTTCGCCCCGCAGCCACGCCTCGATGCCCTCAAGGCGCTCATAGCCGGTCCGCCCGCCGTCCGCCGGCGTCTCGCGCCAGAGCGTGCGCGCCAGCGCGATGAACTTCTGCCCCTGCGCGCGCTCGAAGCACCGCACGCCGAGCGGCGTCGGCAGCACGACGACGCATTCTCCCGGCCAGTTGTTCAGGAGTTCGTCGGCATAGGCGAACTCGACCCGGTCGATGCCGCGCGGCACCGCGCGCAAAAGGCCGATGAATATCCGGGTCAGGTCGAGCGCGATCGGGCGGGACATGCCGGTTCCCTATCACAACAGGCGGCCGCCTTCACTTGCTGCTCTGTCGGCGCTATAGGGCGGACGACAGCAAGGAGCGGGCGATGACCGATATGCGGCTGGTGATTGCGGGTGCCGGCGGGCGGATGGGCCGCACGCTGGTCAGGGCGGCATCGGAGATGGACGGCGTTACCGTCTCGGGCGCGCTGGAGCATGAAGGCTCGGCGCTGCTCGGACAGGACTCCGGCGTGCTCGCCG
>Ga0182739_1004539_pt1 | contig 11433 bp, 11 predicted proteins | sample eDN5th30CBELigBY_FD_128873 | JGI IMG/M metagenome (GOLD analysis project Ga0182739, IMG submission 128873) | Enriched backyard soil microbial communities from Emeryville, California, USA - eDNA 5th pass 30_C BE-Lig BY (version 2) (version 2) | ecosystem: Environmental > Terrestrial > Soil >... | reverse complement strand
GGAATCTGTAGAATCAATTGGAGAGATTCTCACTGCTGGAGAAGTCGAAAAAAATGATAATAAACGAAAACTTAAAAAAGTACAGGGGAATTTTCTTATACAAGATGTTACTTACCAATATAATGAGGATAATCAACCAATTCTTCGTCACTTATATCTCGATATAAAAGCAGGTGAAACCATTGCATTTGTTGGAGAATCTGGGTCAGGGAAATCAACCATATTAAATTTACTTATTGGCTATATACAACCTACTAAGGGAAAAATACTTTTAGATGGCCATGATATGGTATCTATTGATCTCCGTTCCTATCGAAATCATTTAGCAGTTGTACCACAATCGTCCATCCTTTTTTCAGGTACCATTCGTGAGAATATTACTTATGGTAGACCAAGTGTTACTGAAACGGAGTTAATGAAAGTCTTAATTGCCTCCAATTTAAAAGAAGTTGTAGAGAAGCTTCCCGATGGATTAGATACGAAAATTGGAGAGCATGGAGATAAACTATCCGGTGGCCAAAAACAACGGGTCTCTATCGCTCGAGCTCTCATTAGAAATCCCAAAGTGATTATTCTTGATGAAGCTACCTCTGCTTTAGATAGCGAGTCAGAACGAAAAATTCAAGAGTCCTTAAATATCTTATGCAAAAATCGAACTACCTTTATCGTTGCACATCGATTATCTACTATTAGAAACGCAGATAAAATTGCCGTCATTGATAAAGGTAGTTGTATTGAATTTGGTACATATGACGAGTTGATGAAGAAAAAGGGGAAATTTTATCAGTTAAAAGTGTTGCAAAGCTAGCGGAAATCAGCCTATCCCCCTCCATAATTCATAAATTATGGAGGGGGATAGGCCATTTTTTATACGTTTTCTTTTTCCTTTGGAGGGTATAGTTGTTTTAAATAGTATGAAGTGTATAGATATTTATTCTTTCTGAAAATCTATTAAACTTCGTAGTCCTATTTAAGCGCTTAGGTTTTAGGTAATTACATAATTACAACACCACGATTAAAGGAGGAAGAAGAAAGCAATGACTGAACAACAGAACCTAGTTCCAAATGAAGAAACAGCTAACAACCAGAAAAAGAATTTAAAAATAATTGCCATTATATCGACATTTGGTGGACTGCTTTTCGGTTTTGATACTGGTGTAATAAACGGAGCATTACCATATATGGCTAAACCTGACCAGCTTAATCTCACCGCACTCACAGAGGGACTGGTAACGAGCTCTCTATTATTTGGAGCAGCATTTGGAGCTATGTTTAGCGGAAAGCTTGCAGATACATATGGAAGACGTAAAGTCATTCTTTATCTTGCCATTATTTTTCTTATTACTACAATCGGCTGTACGTTAGCACCTAATGTACCAGTTATGGTCACTTTTCGATTCTTATTAGGTCTTGCTGTCGGTGGTGCCTCCGTTGCTGTGCCAACCTTTTTAGCAGAAATGTCTCCTGCTGAGCGCCGCGGCCAGATGGTAACACAAAATGAGCTCATGATTGTCAGTGGTCAACTTCTTGCCTATACGACCAATGCCATTATTGCGAACACATTAGGTGGGACAGGAAATACTTGGAGATATATGTTAGTTATTGCTACCTTACCAGCAATCATTCTATGGATTGGAATGCTGATTGTGCCTGAAAGCCCTAGATGGTACGCTGCTCAAGGAAAATTTAAAGAAGCCTTTAAAGTCCTAAAACATATTCGTAAAGAAAAGCGAGCAAAAATAGAGTTAAAACAAATCAAGCAATCAATTGAATCCGAATCCAAAGTTGTACAAGTTCGTTTTAAAGATTTAGCTACACCATGGATAAGAAGAATTGTACTATTAGGTATCGGAATTGCCATTATACAACAAATTACGGGAGTAAATTCCATCATGTACTATGGAACTCAAATACTCGAAAGCTCCGGTTTTACAACGGAAGTTGCCCTTATCGCAAATATTGCTAATGGAGTCATCTCTGTTTTATCTACATTTCTGGGAATTTGGTTACTTGGAAAAGTAGGAAGAAAACCAATGCTTCTTACTGGCTTAATCGGAACATCACTAACACTTCTATTGATTGGTATTTTTTCCCTGACTTTAAATGGAACAACAGTCCTTCCATATGCGGTCCTTTGTATGACAGTGACTTTCCTTGCATTCCAACAAGGAGCTGTTTCACCTGTTACATGGCTAATGCTGGCAGAGATATTCCCACTTAAACTCCGTGGATTAGGCATGGGCGTATCTGTATTTTGCCTATGGATTACCAACTTCCTCATCGGATTACTCTTCCCGATACTTCTTGATAAAATCGGCCTATCTTATACATTCTTTTTATTTGTAGTTCTTGGTTTCTTTGCAATTACCTTTGTCATTAAATTCTTACCTGAGACGAGAGGGAAATCATTAGAGCAGTTAGAACAGTATTTCTTAAATCTAGATAAGTACAAAGGTAAGATACCAGAAAGTTAATTCAGAAGAAAATCAGGCTCATTCTTAATAGAATGAGCCTTTCCACTTAAATAGTTACCTTACACCAAAAGGAAAATGAACTTCTCCCTAAACTCTTATTTTTCGTTTATTGTATTCACTTTTTCGATAGGAAGATAGATTCTCACAATGGTTCCTATCCCTTTTTCACTATATACTTTTAGCTTCCCTTTATATTTCTCTACTAAGTTAAAACAAATCATCATTCCTAATCCTGTACCTTTCGTTTTCAGAGAATAAAAAGGCAAACCTAATGTATTCAATTCGTTATCATCCATACCACAGCCATGATCAATTATACTAATTTCAACTTGTCCATTCTTCTCTAATCTTGTTTCTATTCGAACCTCTTCCCCTTCTTTAGATGCCTCCATTGCATTTTTAATAATATTTATCATTAATTGATGAAATTCAATTATATTAATTTTCAACATAGCATTCTCTTTAATAGAAAGAGTAATCGTATTATCACGCAACAAGCCATATGATTTAATAATATCTACAACACCCTTTATAGCCTTTTCCATATCTATTTCCACTATACTAAGGTCTTGATTTGGTTTCGATACCATTAAAAATTGCGAAATAACATGCTCAGCTACTTCTAACTCATCAACCATCAACTTAAAGTGACCTTGTGCTTCCTTACCTAACTGGTTATCCTGTCCATATAGTTGAAGAAATCCTTTTACTACCGTTAGTGGGTTTCTTATTTCATGTGCTACTGCTGCAGCTAATTGCCCGGTCATACGCTGACGTTCCGATTGTTGCAATTGTTCATAGTATAATTGTTGTTCTTTGATTCTCTCAATAAACATTTTATAGATAAAGAAAATAATAGCCTGGCTTCCAAGGAAATTAGTCATATTTCCAACCATATTGAAATCTAAAAAATCATACCGATTATCTTCAACAAGATAGAGTAATGAAAAATATCCTATGAAAAATAGAACTAAATTAGCAATAAGGGCAAAGTTAAATAGTTTTTTATCAAAAAACAGTATAGAAGTAGCTGGAACAAAACAAATAAGGATAAATGAAAACCTAGTTTCCGGATAAAGATAGAACATAAGATAAAAGAAAACCATTCCGGTAAGAATGATACATAATCTCATAATAAAGGTAGATCTTACTGGATAAATTAATAAATAAACGGAAAGCATTATGACAATCAAGATATGAAAGTAATGCATTCCGTTTAAAAACTTGTATTCAGGAAGAGCAGCAATTAAGCCAACTATCATCAAAAAGATAATAACGGACATAAAAATATAATAAAATAATTTATTTTCTTTGTTCCAATTCATGAAAACACCTTAACTCCCATATGATTGTTTCATTTTATCAAAAAAGGAAAAAATTGAATATATTTTTTGAAAAATATAACAAATTTATTAAAAATTCTAGTCATTATATTTTTTATGTTTCTCCTTCCGACTTTCCTCGTTTTTTGCCTAGATAGAGAGTGGTTAATACAAATTGCATCGTTTATTAGCTTCTTATAATCAAATAGATAAATAATACTTTACATTTTAGTTTGATGAATATTATTTTCGTCATTTGATACCTAAATTCACTTTTTCACTTTTATGCGTTGAAGTATTAAAAAATTGTGATATAATAATTTTTAAAATCGTGGAATGGGGAATTTAAGTTGAAAGAATTTATTAGTAAGTTATTAAACGGAATAAGTATTGGTATAGTAGTTGCATTAATCCCTAATGCATTGTTAGGAGAAATTTTGAAACTCTTAATTCCTTATTATCCAGCCCTACAGCATGTTCTTGATATTACTGCTTTTGTTATGAGCCTTTTACCAGTATTAATTGGGGTAATGGTAGGAATATCTTTTAAGCTATCCCCTATTCAAACTGCAAGTATTGGAATTGCAGCAATGGTAGGTAGTGGTGTAGTAGAGAAAACTGCAGATGGATTATTTACGTTAAATGGAATCGGCGTAGTGATAAACACAGGTATCACTGCTGCCATAACCGTCCTTTTTGTACAATTTATTGGGAATCGATTAAAAGCATACTCTATATTATTGCTCCCAACACTTAGTATTTTAATTCCAGGAATGGTGGGCTATTTATTATTGCCATTCATTCGAACTTCTACAGGTTTAATTGGTACGGGGATTGAAAAATTGACTCAATTACAACCTATTATAATGGGAATTATTATCGCAGTCATTTTTTGTCTTATTATTCTTTCACCTATATCTACGGTTGGTGTAGCTACCGTCATATCTTTATCTGGTGTGGGATCAGGGGCAGCCAATCTTGGTATCGTAGCAGCTGGAGTCGGTTTAGCTATTGCCAGCTATAAAGCCAATTCATTAGGCACAGCATTGGCGCATGTACTTGGATCACCTAAGATTCAAATGGGAAATTTTCTTATGAAGCCTAAAATAGTAATTCCTATGGTTATTACCGCTGCTATTTTAGGGGCACTATCAGGAATTTTTCATATTCAAGGAACCCCATACAGTGCAGGATTTGGCTTATCTGGTTTAGTTGGGCCAATGAATTATATGCGACTAGCAAGTGGTGGCTGGACTGGAAGGAATATTTCTATCATGATTTCTACTTTCTTTATCATTCCAATTCTCCTAAACTTACTACTTATCTATATTTTCTCTAGAAAATTAAAAATGATTAAGTCAGAAGACTATAAACTAAATTTCGAGTGATAATTTTACCTTTATAAAATATTGTTAAAAAACAACTGCCTCTACATGATGGCAGTTGTTTTTCTTTATTAAGATTTTCTACGTATGCTAACTCTCTTCTACTTTAGAAGCAAAGTATTCTTTTAACATCACTTGATTAGAAGTCACATCTTCTAATGTATATCGATCTAATGTTTGAAAAAATTGTTCTAACGCACTGTTTAACAAGTGTTTCAATGAACAAACAGGAGTAATTACACAAGTTTCCTTATGCTCAAAACATTCTACAAGATAAAAGTCTTCTTCTGTCTTCCTAATAAGTTCCCCTATATTAATTTCCGAAGGTTTCTTAGCTAACCTGAACCCCCCACTTCTTCCTCGGACCGTTTCAATATACCCCATTTTCCCTAGATTATAGATTATTTTCATAAGATGATTTTTGGATATATTATATACTTCCGCTACTTCTTTTATATTTACAAGTTTTTGTTCACTTTGCGTTGCTAAGTACATTAGCACACGTAATGAATAGTCAGAATAGTTAGTTAACCTCATTCTGCCAGTCTCCTTTTTTTATAGTTTTTATCTTTTACATAGTGAAAATGTGAACATTTTGTTAACTCTAAATTATTATAATCAAAAAGATGTATTTGAAATATTGTTTTTAGCGAAATATGCTTTTATTATAAAGATGTATACAAAATACTACTTTAAAAAGAAGGTAAATAACATGCTCTCAACAAAAACAATTGAAACCATTAAAGCTACTGTACCAGTATTAGAAGTATACGGTACACAGATTACTACTGTTTTTTATAAAAATATGTTTGAAGCACACCCAGAACTATTGAATATTTTTAACCATGCTAACCAAAGAAAAGGTCGTCAACAAGCTGCTCTTGCCAATACTGTTTTAGCAGCAGCTCAAAATATTGACCGACTTGAGACTATTATACCAGTTGTAAAACAAATAGCACATAAACACAGAAGTTTATTGGTTAAACCAGAACACTATCCAATCGTTGGAGAATTTCTTTTAAAAGCAATAAAAGAAGTGCTTGGAGATGCTGCAACAGATGAAATTATTAATGCTTGGGCAGATGCATATGGAACGATTGCTCAAGTATTCATCGATATTGAGGATCAAATGTATAAAGAGAGTTCCACAAATGGAGGCTGGGAAGGATTTAAGGAGTTCAGTATTATTAACAAAGTGCAAGAAAGTGAAGAGATTACTTCTTTTTATCTAGCTCCTAAAGACGGAAGCATGGTACCTGAATATGAAGCAGGTCAATATATCACGGTACGCCTATCCATGCCTGGAGAGGACTATTTGTTTAACCGTCAGTATAGTCTTTCTATCGCACCAAACAAAGAATATCTTCGTATTTCTGTAAAAAGAGAAAGAAACGTAAACACACCTGAAGGAAAAGTATCAAATTATCTTCATGATTATAAAATGGTTGGCGATGTTCTAGAGATTACTGCACCTGCTGGAGAATTTACATTAGTAAAGGATAATAATCCAGCTATATTTATAAGTGGAGGTGTTGGTATAACTCCATTTATGAGCATGATTGGGAAAATTAAAAGCGAAAATGACACGAAAAAGGTTATATTTGTACACTCTGCTCGAAATGGTGCTGTACAAGCTTTTAATAATGAGTTATCAACGTTTAAAGAAATGTTAACGAATATGGAATTATCTTATATTTATGAGACTCCTTCAGCTGAAGATAAATTAAACCCTTATCTAAGTAAAATCGGTTATATCGATGGAGATTGGATAAAAAATAATGCCATTGTTCCTGAGGCGAATTACTATGTCTGTGGTCCTGTTCCCTTTTTACAAGCCGTTATAAAAGGATTAAAAGATAATGGTATTAATGCTACCAATATTCATTATGAGTTTTTCGGACCTTCAATGAATCTATAAGAATAAACCATAAAGGGTAGTACCCCTATCTCGGGAATACTACCCTTTATTCACTACTTCTTTATTACCGCAATTATTCCTTCTTCATCATCCAATTCAAGTTTAATTCCTAAATATGGATCTATACTCATATATTCTTCCATCCATAGACGAAGTGCCTCAATAATATTTTGAGTAATTAATACTTGTTTACGATCATTTACATATACTTCAGCTGAAAATCCATAATCATCATCGTACATTAATTCTACTTCTACCTCTTGTGGTCTTATTTGCTTTTTTCTTGAAATATAGACACATATAGCATTAATAATATCTTGTTCTGGTATTACTAATTTCTCCAATTATTAGCTTCCTCTCTTTTCTTATTTCTATAGAAAGTGAAAATTCTTTTTATTAAGCTAATCAAGATAACAATGGCAAATAGATTAATCATTAAGCCTAATATAGAACCAAATACCCCCATATTAGCAAACAGGCTACCAAATAACAGTCCTGCTAGACCACCTACCATTAAGCCTTTCATAAAGCTCCCACCAGAAAAGAATCCTCTGGATTTATTTGTCGTACTTGTTCTTGTATCCTTCGTTGTATTTTTCTTTTGAAAGAATGAATTGGTGCTTTTGTTTGTGTTCGTATTTGTATTGTTGTTAAATGAGTTATTGAAACTTCTCTTACCAGATTTATACGATTTAGCTTCCACTGTAGTTGTCGTATCTTGGTAGATCACATTACCAATTGGAGATAGAATTAATCCTAATGTAAGAATAGCTGATAGTATTTTTTTCATCTAATGTTCCCCCTAGAGTAGTTTTATATTGTTATTAGACTTTACCCAATTTCCTAAATAAATCCCTTCTTTTCCCCCTTTAAAAGCAAAAAGACCTTTACCAAATTGGTAAAGGTCTGAATTAGACATATTAAATCCTTTACCATTATTCGGCAAAGGTCTCGCAAACAACTTTTCGTTGCCAGTTAGGCCGGCGATTAAAAAATCACGTATTGACGACATAACTGTAAGCTACTCCCCTTTGGAGTATGTAATTAAGAAAACTTTATACATTTATTCTAGTATATATAAGCCTAATAGTCAAATATTTCACCACCACCTAATTTTTGTTAATCGTATGTATATAAAATTCCATATTCCCATAACCTACAGTTGTATTCAAATGATAAGTAGGTATGTACATGAGTTCAATTTTTCTTAATCCTAAAGCAAGATATAGCACTTCAGGTGTTACACATATTTCGTATCATAATCCCTATATGGTTGCATGGTGGTCTGCTGTATTCCCAGGATTTGGACACTATATTCTTAACCAATATTTACGAGCAACCTTACTTAGCCTATTAGAAGTAATTATTAATACCGGCGCAAATCTTAATGAGGCAATGGTTTATTCCTTTTGCGGAGAAATAGAATTAGCAAAGGCAACCCTAAATTTAGATTGGATGCTTGGTTATATATTGATCTACTTAGTTACTATTGCTGACAGTTATCGAGGTGCTGTCCAACTAAATACGTTATCAAAATTAGCAGAGCCAACTATCCCTAGTTTTGAAATTTTCCCAGCAGAAGTATCCTATTTAAGTAAAAAGAATCCATTAATAAGCGCCCTTCATTCCTTTCTTTTTCCAGGTTTAGGACAACTTTACAACCAAAGAATATTTTTAGCCTTTTATTCGATTTTCTGGTGGTGGGTTTACATATTACTTTCTCACGCCCATATGGCGATTGTTCTACTAATTACAGGGGATTTTGAAAGTTCCCTCAGAATATTGCATCCACATTGGCTTTCATTTATGCCATCTGTATTAGGTGGTTCTGTATATTTTGCCTTTGTAACCTGTCGTGATCATAATAAGTTGTTTGATGAATCACAAAAGGATAGGTTAAGTAAAAGATATTCAGGTTCCAAACTTCGTTTATAAGAGGTGCAAACATGATTATAGTTGGGACATTTTATCAATCAATTGATATGGAGATTGCTCTTTCACAAATTGAAAAAAGGGGAATACCGGCTGAGAAAATGTTGGTCATTTTTATGAATGAGTATCTGCCTGTTCGATCTAATAAAAATCAATTGAAAGACATCCATTCTTCTTCATTTGAAATCGGGATAGCATTTGCCACTGGCTTAGCTGTAATTGGTTCAAGCTTAGGATTTAAATTCTTTTTAGGTCCTATTATTACAGGGGTTCTTGCTGCAATTATTGGTTTCTCTATTGGATATAGCATTTATTACTTTACTAACCGAAAAAAATCATTAACTAAACCAATAAAGCAGAATGAAGTAACCATTATTATTGAATGCCCAAATGAGCAAAAGTTAGAAATTAGTGAGCTATTATGGAGGCATAAAGCAATAAGCGTTGGGATAAAAGATAATAAAGGTTAGAATGTATAACTATAATTCTTCACTCTCTTTCCCATTTAGAATATTTTTAGCATATAACTCATTTCTGTTCTTTTCTACGTATTGACTAAAATTTTTCCGAAAATTTAGATATATTAAACATACAATTTAGTGAGAGAAATGTTAATATAATGGCAAGAACAATGTCAAATAAACTAACATACAATGTTATATTAAATAAAAAAGAAGTTAGTAACTCTAAATAGAAAATGTTCCTAAATTGGAATATATGAGAGGAAGGCATTTACAAATGAGTTTAGAAAAACTAAATGAAAGAGTAAAAACAGATCTTTCTTATCTTAACTATGGTGGCCCAGACTGGGTAAAACAAAAAAAACATTCCGAGGGACATGTTTATGATGTAGTAATTGTCGGTGGAGGTCAATCTGGTTTAGGAATTGCCTTCGGATTGCTTCGTGAAAGAGTATCGAATATTTTAATCATTGATGAAAACAGAGAAGGAAAAGAAGGACCATGGGAAACGTATGCACGAATGATAACTCTTCGAACACCAAAACATTTAACTTCCATTGACTACGGTATTCCATCTCTCACATTTCGTTCATGGTGGGAAGCACAATTTGGAAAAGAGGGTTGGGATAAGGTCGATAAAATTCCTAAAGGGGATTGGATGAATTATTTAAAATGGTATCGAAAAACTCTTCAATTACCTGTTCAAAATGAAGTTAAGCTTACATTCATAGAACCAATTGAAAGAGGACTCCATCGGTTACATGTTGAAAAATCTGGTACTTCTCAAATAATACTTACAAGGAAGGTTATCCTTGCTACTGGAATTCAAGGAGGTGGGCAATGGCATGTTCCTTCCATGATTTCTGAAGCATTACCAAGAGATTTATATGCTCATACTTCTAAAGAAATCGACTTCACTAAACTTAAAGGAAAAAAAGTAGCCATATTAGGTGGAGGAGCCTCCGCATATGACAATGCAAATTACGCTTTGCTAAATGGAGTACAAGAAGCCCATGTATTTATACGCAGAGAGCAAATACAGAGGATTAACCCTATCCGTCAGATGGAAGTGTCCGGTATGATTGAGCACTTTTCCGCATTGTCCGATGAAGAAAAGTATGCTGCTATAGCTCATTTTCTTCAACATAATCAACCCCCGACAAATGATACATTTAATCGTGCTCTATCATGGCCTGGTTTTAAACTACACCTAGGATCTCCATGGTTGAATGTAGAAGACGATGGCAACAGAGCAATCGTGACTACGCCAAAAGGTGTATTTAGTTTCGATTTTCTTATAATAAGCACAGGTCTACTAACAGATCCAAAGTTACGACCTGAACTTAGATTAGTAGAAAAACATATCGCTAGATGGAAAGATAAATATACAGCTCCAAAAGAAATTGCCTCATCCATACTTGATGCACATCCATATTTAAGCTCTGGTTTCTCCTTTACTAGTCGAACTCCAGAGGGAGAAAATCTATTACATGGTATTTATTCCTATAACTACTCTGCTTTAATTAGCTGTGGTTTAACTGCTTCTGCACTCTCTGGAATGAGATATGGAATTCCTAAAATTGTATCAGCTATTACAGATGAATTATTTCTAGATGATAGAGAAGAAAAATTAAATGATTTCTTCCACTATAACGTAGAGGAATTTATAGGAAATTGGCCAAACGAAGAAAATGATCAATCAAGAGTAGGATAAACAAAACATAATTTCTCCCTAATCGCTTATCTATCCCCTTCACAAAGGATCATGACACATATACAATAGCTAGCATTAGTAATTTGATTACTCCATGTTGGCATCATTATTGTACGGTGCGTTGTGATCCTTTCCTTTTTCCATAATTTCTAAAGGTTACATAATAGAGATATTCTTTTACCATAGATACCATTTTATCTTTTCTGTTACAGAAATAATTATTTTTT
>Ga0182739_1004538_pt1 | contig 11433 bp, 8 predicted proteins | sample eDN5th30CBELigBY_FD_128873 | JGI IMG/M metagenome (GOLD analysis project Ga0182739, IMG submission 128873) | Enriched backyard soil microbial communities from Emeryville, California, USA - eDNA 5th pass 30_C BE-Lig BY (version 2) (version 2) | ecosystem: Environmental > Terrestrial > Soil >... | reverse complement strand
TGGTGGAGCACTGTTACAAGTGTCACGGTGAGGGGAAACACAAAGGGAATCTGCAACTGGACAGCCTCGCCCATCTGCTGGCGGGAGGCGATACCGGACCGGCGATTGTGCCCGGTCAGCCTGCCGAAAGCCTGCTGATCCAGGCGATCAACTATGACGGCTACGAAATGCCCCCGGAACGGAAACTTTCCGCGGAGAAAATCGCCGACCTGACGCAATGGGTCAACATGGGGGCTCCCTGGCCGGGGAGTGCCGGAGAAGAGATCGCCATCGTCCGCAAAGGGGGCGAAATCTCCGACGAAGATCGTCAATGGTGGTCCTTTCAGCCAATCATCTCTCCACCGCTTCCCCGGCTCCAGCAGTTTTCCCAGCCGGAACATCCCATTGATGCGTTCGTGTTGGCAGCACTGGAACAGAAACAACTGGCTCCCAATCCTCCCGCTTCGGCGCGCACACTGATCCGCCGTGCCTTCTTCGACCTGATCGGACTCCCGCCAACTCCGGAAGAGATGCAGCAGTGGACAAACGCCCTGGAGCTTCCCACAGGCGTGATCGATCAGTCCGCCTGGATTCGTCTGATTGATGAACTTCTCGCCCGTCCACAATACGGAGAACGCTGGGGACGGCACTGGCTGGACGTGGTCCGTTACGCCCAGACCAACGGCTATGAACGCGATGACGAAAAAAGAAATGCCTGGAAATACCGCGACTACGTCATTGCCGCCTTCAATAACGACAAGCCATACGACCGCTTTGTGCTGGAACAACTGGCCGGCGACGAATTGCCGGATGCGAATGACGAAACAAAGATCGCCACCGGCTTCTATCGACTGGGACTCTGGGACGATGAACCGGACGACGCCCAGCAGGCGGAGTTCGACGACCTGGATGACATTGTCGTGGCGAGCTCCGCCGCGTTCCTGGGGCTGACAGTCGGTTGTGCCCGCTGTCACGATCACAAATTCGATCCCATCCTGCATCGGGATTACTATTCGCTGGTGGCGTTCTTTCGCAATGTCCGCCGCTTCAGCAAGCCGGAACTTTCTCCGGAAAATTCGGGGGCTTTGCCGCTGGGAGACCCGCTGGCGATTCAGGCCGCCTTGGAAGCCCGGGCCTTCCGTTGGGCGGAACTCGATGCAAAGATTGCTGCTGCCGCGTCCAAAGAAGAGAAAGACAAGTTGCAACAGGCCCGAAAGAACCCGGTCATTTCGGGAGTGAACTGGGCACTGGCGGTCCGGGAAAACGGGAGAGCCGCGCCGGCCACACACATCCTGATCCGGGGGAGCGCCCAGACCCCCGGCGAAGAGGTTCTTCCGGAATTCCCCCTGGTGCTGGGGGGAGGCCGCCCGCAGATTGTTCCGCCGGAGCAGAACGCCCCGTTTGAAACATCCGGTCGCCGACTCGCCCTCGCGAAGTGGCTGGTCAGCGCGGACCATCCGCTCACCGCCCGCGTGATGGCGAACCGGATCTGGCACTACCATTTCGGACGCGGCATCGTTTCCACCACCAGCGACTTCGGCAAAGTGGGCGCGCCCCCCACACATCCGGAGCTACTGGACTGGCTGGCACATGAATTCCTGTCGCATGGATGGTCCATCAAGCACCTGCATCGGCAGATCATGCTCTCCCAGACGTATCAACAGTCTTCTGCACAGGGCAATGCGGCGGCTGAACAGACCGATCCCGGCAATCACTTTCTGTGGCGGCAGAACTTGCGCCGCCTGGAAGCAGAAGCAATCCGGGACAGCCTGCTGGCCATCAGCGGACAATTGAATCCCGAGATGGGAGGGCGGGGTTTCTTTCCGCTCGTAGGGGCTGAAGTCCTCTCCGGGGGAACCGTCCCCGGCATCGGCTGGGAATCCTCTTCCCCCTCCCAGCGACATCGTCGCAGCATCTACACATTCATCAAGCGATCATTGGTTTCCCCACAACTGGATACGTTCGATTACGCCAACACCGCGTTGCCGTTCACAGAACGACCAACGACGACCGTGGCGCCGCAGGCTCTGGCCCTGCTGAACGATTCCTTCGTGCATCATCTTGCCAGTGCCTTTGCAAATCATGTGAAACGGGAAGCGGGAGACGATCCACAAGTCCGGATCGACCGTGCATTCCAGGTGGCGTTGAATCGTGCCCCCACGCCTCGCGAAATGGAACTTTCCCGGCAATTCCTCCAGCAGCAGCAACAGGAATATGCCGCCCTGCAGTCACGGATCGTTTTTCGTCCCGTCGTGCCGGTGTCGCTGCATTCCAGTTATCTGAACCCGTTGCCCGTCACCGAATTCGTGGAAGGCCCGACGGAGGGCTGGACACCCTTCCGAGGCAAGTGGAGCAAGACCGGAGCACTGGATATTCAACAGGGACCGCTGTCACTCTGGCGGGGAGCGGTCTTTCAAAACACCAGATTTTCCACCCGGATGATTCTGGGAAATGCGTCGGAACTGGCAGGGATCTTTCTGCGTGCCCGCGCTGCAGGGGACTTCGTCACGGGCTACGAAATCCTGCTGGATGCCCGCAACGCCCGGTTGTCCCTCGTGCGTCATCAGGAAACGCCGAAAACTCTGAAAAGTCTGAACGTGGCCATTCCGACGGGCATCCCTCTGCAACTGAGCGGGGAACTTCACAATGATCGGCTGGCCGTCCAACTGGAATGGTCAAACTCCCGCGTCACGCTGGATGCGGTCGACCCGGAACCGCTGCCTGTTCCCGGGCAATTCGGGGTCCGCACCTGGGGGGCGAGTGTGACGCTGGACGGACCGACACTGCATTTCGACGGTCCCGAACAAGAGACACAGCTTCTGGAAATCGCCCGCCAGCAGATCGTTCCGCAGACTGCTCCGGAGCAGGTGTCTGGACAGGATCCGGAATGGACTCATTTCGATGGAGACTGGACCCTCACCGCCGATCACAGCCTGCATCCGGTGCAGCCAACAGCAGGGGGCAAAGTGATCTGGAAGCAACCGGACTTTTCCGACGGTGCCATTGAGGCCGACGTGCGCATTCAGGGAGGCGGAGACGCGGGACTGGTTGTCCGGGTCCAGCATCCACGCTCAGGAACGGATGCGTTGACATCGTATAATGTCAACTTTTCAAAAAACCGGCTGCGTCTGGGCAAGCATGAAAATAACTGGCGGGAACTGGTCTCTGTCCCCCGGGAATTCCGTCTGGGACAGTGGGTGCATCTCCGGGCCGAATTTCAGGGAGGACGCATTCGCATCTTTGTGAATCACGAATCGGCACCAGCGATTGATTATGTCGATCCGCAACCGCTGCCTGCCGGGAAAGTCGGTCTGCGCACCTTCCATTGTCCGGTGGAGTTTCGTCAGATCACCGTCACCGGACGGGGTGAATCGCGCATGCTGAGCCTCGATCATGCCTCTCCTCCCCACCACGTGCAACTGGCGGTTGCGGGGCTCAAACCGGATGAATCCTCCCGGCAGGCGTTTGATGCGTTCTGCCTGCTGTTGATGAATCTGAATGAAATGATTTATGTGGAGTAGAAACAGGAAACAGGATTCAGGGAACCAGAGAGACGGTGATGTCACCTTCCTGAATTCTGTCTCCTCTGACCTTCAGAGACGCCATGAACAGTTTTTCCTCTCTCTCATCTTCTTCGCGGCGGGAGTTCCTGTGGGACATGGGAGCCGGATTTGCCGGCGTGGCCCTGTCCGGGATGCTGCAGACGGACGGTTTCTTTGCAAAACCGCTCTTCGCCCATGAAACCGCCGCAGTGCCGCTATTGGCTCCTCAGCCATCTCATTTCCCCACGAAGGCCAAAGCGGTCATCTTTCTGTTCATGTATGGCGGTCCGTCCCAGATGGACACCTTCGACTATAAACCGGAATTGCAGAAGCGCGACGGCGAGGAAGTGAAAACGGAAATCCGCCGTCGCAGCGTACAAGCGACGCATCTGCTCGCCAGCCGGCAAAAGTTCGCCCAGCACGGCGAGAGCGGCCTGTGGTGTTCGGATGCGTTTCCGTGGCTGTCCCGGCACATGGATGAACTGGCCGTCATCAAAAGCCTGTATTCCGATTCTTTCGCACACGGATCGGCAATGCTGCAGATGAACAGCGGGCGGATTCTGCAAGGTTATCCGTCCATGGGGTCCTGGATGACCTATGGTCTGGGAACCGTGAATCAGAACCTGCCCGGTTATGTGGTGATGCTCGATCCGCGCGGCGGCCCGATCAGCGGGGCCACCAACTGGTCCAGCGGGTTCATGCCGGCTGCCTATCAGGGAACGGTCTTCCGCTCCAGTGGACAGCCGATTCTCAACCTGGCGTCTCCCTCGGGCATCACCTCGCAGATGCAGCGGGAACAGATCACCGCCCTGAACGCATTCAACGCGATTCATCTCGATCAGAATCCCGGATATTCCGAACTGCAGGCGCGCATCGCCAGCTATGAACTTGCCTTTCAACTCCAGCGAACGGCTCCGGACGCTTTGAATCTGGCGGAAGAAACGGAAGAAACCCAGCGGATGTACGGCATTCATGATCCGCGACCGGATCATCCACTCTCAATTGGTCCGGAACATTTCGGCCGGCAATGCCTGATCGCCAGACGACTGGTCGAACGGGGGGTCCGCTTCGTGCAGATCTATAGCGGTGGAGGAAATCAGCAGACCAGTTGGGACGCCCATTTCGGTCAGGAAGAGAACATGAAGATTCATGCTCCCGAAGTCGATCGTCCCATTGCCGGCCTGCTGTCCGATCTGAAGCAACGGGGCCTCCTCGATGAAACCCTGATCATCTGGGGAGGAGAATTCGGGCGTCAACCGGTTTCGCAGGGCAGCCAGCATGGCCGCGACCACAACCCCAAAGGGTTCACTTACTGGCTGGCGGGAGGCGGCGTGAAAAAGGGAGTCAGCTACGGCGAAACGGACGATTTGGGAATGGAAGCGGTGGAAGACCGCCATCACATCCGCGACCTCCACGCCACGATTCTGCGACTGATGGGACTGGACCATAATCGTCTGAGTTTTTCTTACAGCGGGCTGGATCAGAAACTGACCGGAGTTATCGAAGCGGAGCCGATTCACGCCGTCATTGCCTGATGCCGCAGATTTCCTCGCAAAGACCGCACGATCCGCAGCCTTTCATCAGCGTCCTCAGTGAAATCGCGTGGGCGACATCTTTGAAAACGGCGAGAGCGCATTACTCCCGCATCGGCCGCGTTCTACCACGCGGCGAGTTGCATTTCATCAGTCGAAACACGCGCTGCGGGAGCCCAGACCAGAGCAATCTGCTCGAGACCCGCAAAAAATCGTGTGGGAGCAGGCTTGACTCCGCGCGTGCCCTGAACCAGAGTGCTCCATGTGAATCGAACAGGGCAAAGTACAGGGCCAAAGAGGGATCAAATGCCCTGTCAGGGAACTGCTTTGGGGATTGCTCTGTCAAAACGTCCTTCATTGTCGGACTTTATTGTTCTGATTCCCCGGATTTCGAGGGGACAGTGCACGAGTCACGGAATTCGCCTGCCGATCAATACCATGAGTTCTGGTGCAGAAGGGTTATCAGATGAAGAAAATCGAAGCCATCATCCGACACTTTAAGCTGGAAGAAGTCAAGGACGCGTTAACGGCTGCGGGGATCTCGGGCATGACCGTTTCCGAGGTGCGGGGATTCGGCCGGCAGAAGGGGCACAAGGAGCAGTACCGCGGAGCGGAATACACCGTCGATTTTCTCCCGAAAGTCAAAATGGAAATCGTCGTTCCCGACGATGAAGTTCAGCTCGCGGTCGATGCCATTCTGAAGACCGCCCGCACCGGGCAGATCGGCGATGGAAAAATTTTCATCTCCGATCTTCAGGAAGCGATTCGCATCCGCACCGGAGAAACCGGATCGGAATCGTTATAATATGGAAATCTGGTGAACGGCGAAGACCGGCACGATTTCTGCCGTGTCGGTCCTGTCCTCGTCTCTGCAGAAAAACCCTTGCACTGCAAACGATTGAAATTTTCTCAGCGTACAAGGATTTTGCAGGCATCTGAATCTCTTCTGGCGGGAGTCGGAACATCCCGACCGCGCCGGGAAATGTCGCTGGCAGATTGGCCAGTGCCTGTTGACTTGTCGTTGCTGCCCAGGAAATGTGCATGAAGAAAGTCGAAGCGATTATTCGGCACTACAAACTCGATGACGTCAAAACGGCGCTGACCGACGCGGACGTGATCGGAATGACGGTCAGCGAAGTGCGCGGTTTCGGGCGCCAGCGGGGGCACAAGGAACATTATCGCGGGGCGGAATACACCGTCGATTTCGTGCCGAAGCTGAAGGTGGAAGTGGTGGTCCAGGATCATGTGCTGGACCGGGCTCTGCAGGCGATCATGGCGTCGGCCCGGACCGGCCGCGTCGGGGATGGGAAGCTCTTTGTCACCAATATTCTTGAAGTGATCCGCATCCGCACGGGTGAAACCGGCAGCGATGCCGTCTGACGTCCCCGCGTCATCAACACCCCGGATTCCACCGACCGGGGCTTCCGAAAGACGAAGAAATCTTCCGGATGTACCGGATAATCGGCATCGGGTACCGAAATCTGCCGCCATGCCTGCAGGAATTCATCCGCTCGTTGGGAAACTCAATCTAGGTTTCGACGGCCACACTGGAAACCTGATCCAGCCTGCTTCCGGTGAGTGTCCCATCCCGCCCCTGGGCCTGCCCATCAGGAACAGGATCTGCTGGGGATTGTCGTTATCTATTTCGCCTCTGCATTCCGAGATGAGAGTATCCCATGTCCGACCCCTGGAGCCGACCAACAGCGAACGATTTGCGAGAAGTGCTGGAAAGCATTGGCAAGTCGGACACCAACCATCATCGGGCAGCAGAGCGTCTGGAGCTCTCTGTTCCCGCCGAAATCACCACCAGTCGCGGCAACACCGTCTCTGCTGTCACTCGTGAGATTAGCCGGTTTGGAATCGGCCTGTTGCACAAAGGGTTTGTCATGCCCGAAGAGGTTCTGGTCCGCATGGCCAGCGACACCCGGGAATTCGAGTACCACGTGCAGTTGCAATGGTGCAACCCGTGTGAAAACGGCATGTTCATGAGCGGCGGCCGCTTCGTCAGCCAGAAAAACAACTGAGCAGGACTTGCCCGCTTGCCCGGCCCGGGAAGCGTCTTGGTTGCATCTCCGCCTGAATCGGGGATACTTGCGGCAGTGAATCGGAGACTGGCCAGTGTCTTTACGAAGACGCTGCCACGGGAGTCGGACCGTAATTCGATGTCGTCCGCGAAGAATCAAGACCCGGGAACTGCTCCGGACTGATTCCCCGCTCCGCAGTGCCCTGCCAGGGCTTGGTTTGGGGTGTGTCCTCGCGAAACGTCCTCATGTTGTCGGACTTTGCGAGAAGATCTCCCCGAGTTTTTCAGGTTGACAAAGCACTCGTCTGAATGTTGACCATTCATCGTACAGGGAGCCATGATGCCGCAAGTCACACTCAAAGGAAATCCGGTCACTCTCAGCGGAGTTGAACTCAAAGCGGGAGCCAAGGCGCCGGACTTCAAGTTGCAGAACAACGCCCTGGAAGATGTTTCTCTGGCGCAATCCGCCGGTAAAACACGGATCATCGCGACCGTACCGTCGCTGGACACCAGCGTCTGTGCCCTGGAAACCAAGCGGTTCAACGAAGAAGCCGGAAAGTTGACGAATGTGGACGTGCTGGTTGTCAGTACGGACCTGCCATTTGGACAGAAACGCTGGTGCGGATCGGAGAACGTCGCCAACGTCCAGACCCTGAGCGACCATCGGACCGTCGACTTCGGCAAAGCCTATGGAGTGCTGATTCAGGGTGGAGGATTGGACCGCTGCCTGACCCGGGCCATTTTCGTCGTCGGCCCTGATGACGTGCTCAAGCATGTCGAATACTGTGCGGAAATTGCTTCGCATCCAGACTACGAAGCCGCCCTGACGGCCGCGCGCGGATAGTCCCGATCCTGTCGATCGCAGCCCTTTTTGCCCCGGTGCATCCGGTCTCTGCCTGTCCGGCACACGGTCAGAAGTCTCTCAGCATGCGAGGATTTCGCCCGACGTGAATTACTTTGGTCGCGGCTGGAACAAACCAGCCGCGCCGGAATGCCGGGGGGTTGGATGAATGTCTCAATCAGGCCGTATTCGCATGCGATCCACGGGAAATCGTGTCGTCCATTGAATTGTGGAACTCCCAAGACCACAATTCCGGAGAGTCACCAACGATTGTCGTGCGGGCTGCGCTGGCCTCTGCAGTTCTTCTTCAGAGCATGATCAACCTGAAGAGTGAAAGGCGGCGGAGCACAAGTCTGATGCCGCTGGCGGTGATGCAATCAGAGATCTTCCTGGAGCCGCGAACAAAACCACTCGAATGATGAAATTTCCCTTTCCGCGAGCGGATACGGGCACGTTTTGTAAGTGGTTCTTATCCTTCAGCCCGGACAGGGCACTCAGGCTGTTTCATGCGCTGGAAGCTCGCCCTTCATTCCATCAGCTACTCAGGATCCTGGCCCGGACAGGTCTGTCTCAGTGTCCCGGACTTTCTGAAGAAAGCGCGGCAACTGGGATTCGACTCAGTCATGCTGATGGCGAAACGCCCCCATCTGTCTCCGATTGATTATTCTCCATCGGCCCGTCGTGGACTGCGGGAGCAGTTGGACGGATTGGGACTGGAAGTCGATTGTCTGGCCAGCTACACAAATTTCTGTATCTCCGATGCCGATCTCAAAGTTCCGCACCGGGAACTGCAACTGCTTTATCTGACGGATCTGGCCCGTCTGGCCAACGATCTGGGAACGCCCTTGATCCGTGTTTTCACCGGTCAGCCAGACTCCCGGCGAAGCTTCGAAGAGAACTGGCAGAACTGTGTCAGTTCACTCCGGGAAGCAAGTCGCCGCGTCGCTGACTATGGGATCACGCTGGGAGTGCAGAATTATCACGACCTGGCGATGTCCTCGCGCAGCTTGCTCCGGTTATTGCGGGAAATTAACGAACCGAACTGCAAAGCCATGTTCGACGCCTGGGCTCCCACCATGCAGGGGCATGATCTGGAAGAAGCAGTCGAAGAAATTGTTCCCCTGATGACACATACCACCATCGCTGATTACGCCCGCCGACCAAAACGAACCTATGTGCCGATGGTGCCGCCGCTCGTAGACACGGTCCGTGACGAAGGGATTCATGCAGTGCCCGTCGGCGAAGGGATTGTCGATTATGTTTCGTTCCTGCGGGCCCTGGCCCGCCGTCGCTACACGGGAAGCATCGCCTATGAAATGTGCACTCCGCTGGCAGGGGGAGGGAAAGAAGCCAATCTCGACCAGTATGCCCGGCACTTTTTGTCCTTCATGCAACAGTTCGCCTCCCGAGATTCCGGGGCTTGATCGAATGGGAGAAACGGAACGAGAACGAAAAGACCGTGCGCAATTTATTCCAAAAAATGCGCAACCCATTCAATTCGCTTGAAACATCTTTTGCCATACTCGACATGGACAGGCAGGAAAAGACGGGATGGATTTCACGTTATTTCACTTAAGAACATCTGCAAAATTGGCCCTGAGCCGCTCGCGGGAAAGGCCTTTGCAGTGTTCGAGAGATTTTGGTCGCGGCACTTAAGAACATCTGCAAAATTGACCCTGGTCCGCTCGCGGGGAAGGCCTTTGCAGTGTTCAAGAAATTTTGGTCGCGGCACTTAAGAACATCTGCAAAATTGACCCTGAGCCGCTCGCGGTTTTCGTGAAGTGGCCCATGGCAAAACCGAGTGCAATCAACAGGCATTGGAGACTCCTTATGCAGACACCCCCATGCAGTCGGATGGAAAGCGTTCCCGGAGCGCAAAGCCGATTCCGGATGATCCTGCTGGCATGCCTGACATTGTTGATGATGAAGGCTGGGCCTCTTTCTCTCGCACGGGCAGAGACTCCTGCAACAGCATCGCCAGACCTGCCAGTCCGCAGTCTGTCCCGGGACAATCTTCTGCTCTTTCACGACGCCCAGGGAAAAGAACAGCCGGTCCGGAGTGTTCAGGACTGGGAACAACGGCGGGCGGAAACGCTGCGGAACATGGAAGCGGTTCTTGGAAAACTTCCGGGAGATGAAAAACGCTGCCCACTGGAAATCAAGGTTCTCGAAGAAATCGATGCCGGTTCTTACATTCGACGGAAGATCACGTATCAGTCCGAACCGAACAGCCGCGTTCCCGCTTACCTGTTGATTCCCAAGAGTGCTCTCCAAAATCCCGCACAAAAAGCTCCCGCCGCCCTGTGTCTGCACAGCACCAGTGCAGACGGCCCGAAAGTGATCCTCGGCCTGACCGCGAAGCCGGACCGCCAATACGGACAGGAACTGGCGGAACGGGGTTATGTGGTGCTGGCTCCCAATTATCCGTGGCTCTCGGAGTACGAGCCGGATCTGAAATCACTCGGCTGGGAGAGTGGGACGCTCAAGGCGGTCTGGGACAACATCCGTGGGCTGGACCTGTTCGATTCTCTGCCGTATGTCAAGACGGGGCAATACGCAGCCATCGGGCATTCACTGGGGGGGCACAACTCGGTCTATACCGCGCTGTATGACAACCGGATCAAGGTGATCGTTTCCAGTTGCGGACTGGATTCGTATGTCGACTATTACAACGGGAACCCGGATGTCTGGCTGCCCAATCGCGGCTGGGTGCAGACTCGTTACATTCCCCGGCTGGCTGGTTATCGTGGACGACTGGAAGAGATCCCGTTCGACTTCCAGGAGATGGTGGCATCGCTGGCGCCGCGCCCGGTCCTGATTATCGCCCCTAAGGAAGACAGCAATTTTCGCATGGAAAGCGTGGACCGGGTCGTGCGGGCCGCATTACCCATCTTTAAGCTGTATCGCGTTCCGGACAACCTGCAACTGGAACATCCGGACGGCGGCCACAACTTCCCGGCAGAGATGCGGGAACGCGCCTATCGATTTATTGATGCTGCAGTCACCTCGCAGCCCTGACAACCGGTGATTTTCCTGGCAAACGGCGAGCCTCTGGTGCGGGTCAGCCTCGACCGACGATGATGAATCCCTCCTGTTTCATTCCGTTTAAGGAATCATTTCGAATGCGACGACCTTCTCCTCCCGGCCAGCATGGCGAGTTCCCTCCTTCGATGCGTTCTTCCGGATGGGTGCTTCCCTCAAGGCGACTCTTGCTCCGGTTCAGCCTGAGTGCGGCACTTCTGGGCGGTGTCTATTTTGCCCTGCAAACGAGCCTGGCTCCGGTGCAAGCGGACGATGAAAAAAGTCTGGCGGAAGAACTTCCGCGACTGCCTGCTGTCCCCGCCGACAAGGCCCTGGAAACATTCCATCTGGAACACGGCTTCCAACTCGAACAGGTGGCTGCCGAACCGTTGATCGGCGATCCCGTTGACGCCTGTTTTGATGAGAACGGGCGGATGTATGTGGCCGAATTTCACGCCTATCCCTATGCCAAAGAGAAGGAAAAAATCATTCCCG
>Ga0182739_1004537_pt1 | contig 11434 bp, 10 predicted proteins | sample eDN5th30CBELigBY_FD_128873 | JGI IMG/M metagenome (GOLD analysis project Ga0182739, IMG submission 128873) | Enriched backyard soil microbial communities from Emeryville, California, USA - eDNA 5th pass 30_C BE-Lig BY (version 2) (version 2) | ecosystem: Environmental > Terrestrial > Soil >... | reverse complement strand
TACGCGATCGCCGGGGATGCGAACCTGCTCGTCGTCGGAACCGATCACGCCGCCGAGGCGGTCACCGGGTTCTTCACCAAGTACGGCGACGGCGGGGCCGACCTGACCCCGCTCACCGGACTCACCAAGCGGCAGGGCAAGGCGCTGCTGCGGCATCTCGAGGCCCCGGCCCGGCTGTATGAGAAAGTGCCCACCGCCGACCTGCTCGACGACAAGCCCGGTCAGGCAGACGAAACCGAGCTCGGCATCGGCTACGCCGACATCGACGCCTACCTCGAGGGCGAGGACGTGGATGCGGCGGTCGCCGAGAAGATCGAGGCCCGGTACCTCATGACCGAGCACAAGCGCCGGGTGCCGGTCACCCCGTTCGACACGTGGTGGCGCGAGAGGTAGGCCGCCGCGCGGTCAGTACCGCTCGGGCTCCGCGGTGCGCGAGAAAGACCGACCGGTGATCTGCGTCGGGTTGATGCGGACCCACCGGTATTTGAGGGTCGGCACCCACGGCGCGAGTTCCAGCTGATCGGCCGCGTCGATGTCCGTCTGCGCCTCGAGACGCTCGGCGATCCCCTTGACCACCACGCTGAACGCGGAGGTGTCATCCCAGCCGTCGATCTCGAAGGCGACCCGCGGATTCACCGACAGCTCCAGGAGCTTGTCTCCAGGCGCAGTCCGGAAGTAGATCGCCCCACCGGACACGGCGAAGTTGATCGGGAACACATCGACCTCCCCGGCGGGGGCGAGAGCGAGGCGACCCACCTGGGTCTCCTCGAGCCGGGCCCAGCACTCGTCCTCGGCCAGCTGGATGACGGGCTCGACTGCTGCGGTCATCTCCCTCTCCCCGCCACGTTTCCGACGACGGCCACCGGCACCTGGCCGTGATGCAGCAGCTTCTGCACGTGGGATCCGGTGAGTGCTCCCAGCACCGGGTCACGACGGTGGGTGCCGAGCACCACCAGGCTCGCCGAATCGACGGCCTCCTCGAGGACCCGGGCGTCGGGTCCGTGCAGCACGCGCGGCACGATCCGGACGCCGGCGGCCTCTCCCGCCAGCCGATCGGTGACCAGGTCGAGCATCTTCTGATGGGCCTCCCGTGTCTCGTCCGGCCCGACCAGGAGCGCGGCCACGGCGTCCATGGACGCCACCGGGAACTCCCAGGCGTGCACGGCCTCGACCGCGACGTCGAGCGCGCGTGCCTCGCCGGCCGCGAACCGGATCGCGGCATCCGAACTGTCGTCGGCCGCGACCGCGAGCAGGATGTCGCCGCCACGCGGCGCCCAGTCGTCGGGCACCACGATGGTCGGGCAGCTCGAGCGGGTGGCGACACCGGCGGGAAATGCTCCGGTGAGGACCGAGCGGACCTTGCGGTGCGGGTGCGACCCGATAACCAGCAGGTCGACCCCTGCGGTGCGCTCGATGAGGCCCTCCATGATGGATGCGTCGTCGAGTTCCGTGGTCACGTGGGATCCCGGCGCAGCGGCGGTGATCCTCTCGGCCGTGTCCTGCAGTCGCTTCTCGTCGGCGAGCGGGTCGGAGAACAGCTCGTCGAACGCCGTGTAGAGGTGGACCTCCACCGGGTTCCGCTGAGCACGGTCGATCACCCAGTCGACCGCCACCTGACTTGCTGCTTCGTCGTCGATGCCGACGAGGATCTTCTCCATGAGAGGTACCTTCCGCTGAGGCCTGCTTCCAGCATCCGGGGGCGACCGCGCGGCATCCAGGGCCGTTGGTCCCGTCCCCTCAGAGAGATGTCGCCGGCCACCGCCATCCGGCAACCTGCGGCACATCCTCGCCGTGATCGCGCGTGTGCTGCCGCGCGTTCTGGCGGGCATCCTCGAGTTCCTGACGCAGTCCTGCGTGCCGGACCGCGAGACCGTCGACTCGATCGAGGACGTCGATGACCAGGTGGAAGCGGTCGAGATCGTTCGTCATGAGCATGTCGAAGGGAGTCGTGGTCGTCCCCCGTTCGAGGTAGCCCCGCACGTGCAGCTGCTCGTGACCGTGCCGCTTGTAGGTGAGGCGATGGATCAGCCACGGATAGCCGTGGTAGGCGAAGATCACCGGACGATCGGCCGTGAACACCGCGTCGTACTCGGCGTCGCTCAGTCCATGCGGATGCTGATCCTCTGATTGCAGACGCATCAGGTCGACGACGTTCACCACGCGGACCGCGAGCTCTGGGATGCGCTCCCGCAGGATCGCGGCGGCGGCCAGCACCTCCATGGTGGGCACGTCGCCGGCCGCCGCGAGCACGACGTCGGGTTGCGAACCGGCCGTCTCGGTGCCGGCCCATTCCAGGATTCCGAGGCCGCGAGCGCAGTGGTCGACCGCCTCTTCCATCGTGAGCCACTGCGGCTCGGGCTGCTTCCCGGCGACGACGACGTTCATGTAATCCACCGAGCGCAGGCAGTGATCGTAAGTGGAGAGCAGCGTGTTGGCGTCGAAGGGCAGATAGACCCGAACCACCTCGGCGCTCTTGTTCACCGCGAGGTCGATGAAACCAGGGTCCTGATGGCTGAAGCCGTTGTGGTCCTGGCGCCAGACATGGCTGGAGAGCAGGTAGTTGAAACTCGCGACCGGTTGACGCCACGCGATCCGCCGGGAAGCCTCCAGCCATTTCGCGTGCTGGTTGAACATCGAGTCGACCACGTGCGCGAACGCCTCGTAGGTGTTGAACATCCCGTGCCGGCCGGTGAGGAGATAGCCCTCCAGCCAGCCCTGGCACTGCTGTTCGCTCAGCATCTCGATCACCCGGCCCGCGCGCGCGAGGTGCTCGTCGACCGGATCGACCTCGGCATTCCATTGCTTGTCGGTCGCGGCGTAGACGGCGGGGGCCAACCGGTTCGAGGCGGTCTCATCGGGCCCGAAGATGCGGAAGTCGGTCGGGTTGCCCCGCACGACCTCCGCCAGCCACGCACCCAGGACGGCTGTGGACTCGCGCTGGATCTCCCCGCGCGCCACCGGATCGACCTCGACGCCGAACTCGCGGAAGTCAGGAAGCTTCAGCGGCTGACGCAGGACTCCGCCGTTCGCGACCGGATTGGCACTCATCCGCCGGTCTCCGCCAGGCGCCACGGTCACCGTGCCGGGGAAGGGTGCACCAGACCCGTCGAACAGCTCATCCGGCCGGTACGACGCGAGCCAGCTCTCCAGGATGCCGAGGTGCTCCTCTGTATCGCGTGCGTTGGTGAGCGGCACCTGGTGTGCTCGCCAGGTCCCCTCCACGGGCACCCCGTCGATCTCGGGCGGGCAGGTCCATCCCTTCGGGGTCCGGAGGATGATCATCGGCCACCGGGCGCGATCGACCGAGCCGCCCGCGGCATCCGCCCGGATCTCAGCGATGCGATCCAGCACATTGTCCAGAACGAGCGCGAAACGCTCGTGGAACTCCCGGATGTCCTCGCCCGGCCCTGACACCAGGAACGGCTCGTGCCCGTAGCCGCGCATGAGTTCCAGCAGCTCGGCGTCCGGGATGCGGGCGAGCACCGCCGGGTTCGCGATCTTGTACCCGTTGAGATGCAGGATCGGCAGGACCGTGCCGTCCGTCACCGGGTTGAGGAACTTGTTCGAGTGCCACGACGTCGCCAGCGCGCCGGTCTCCGCCTCGCCGTCCCCGACGACGCACGCCACCACCAGGTCGGGGTTGTCGAACGCCGCGCCATAGGCGTGGCTGAGCGAATAGCCCAGCTCGCCCCCCTCGTGGATCGAGCCGGGGGTGTCGGGCGAGGCGTGGCTGGGGATGCCGCCCGGGAACGAGAACTGACGAAAGAGCGCCGTCATCCCCTCGGCGTCCCGCGACACCGCGGGGTAGAGCTCGGAGTAGGTGCCGTCGAGGTAGGCGTTCGCGACCATGCCGGGGCCCCCATGACCGGGGCCGCACACGTAGAGCATGTTCAGGTCGCGTTCGCGGATGACCCGGTTGAGATGCGCGTAGAGGAAGTTGAGTCCGGGCGTGGTGCCCCAGTGACCGAGCAGCCGCGACTTGATGTGCTCGCGGGTCAGCGGTTCGCGGAGCAGGGGATTCGCCAGCAGGTAGATCTGCCCGATGCTGAGATAGTTGGCGGCTCGCCACCAGGCGTCGATCGCGTCGACCGTCGATCGGCTGGGTTTCATGGGATCTCCCGTCGTGACGCCTGGGCGCCGTAGACCGCAGCCTGCGTGCGCCGTTCCAGTCCGAGCTTGGCGAACAGCCCCGACACGTAGTTCTTGACCGTCTTCTCGGCAAGACCCAGGCGGTCGCCGATCTGCCGGTTGGTGAGACCCTCCGCGATCGCATCGAGCACCTGTCGCTCACGCAACGTCAGCTCGGGAGCGCCGGTGGCCGGTCCGGGCCCACCGCGCAGGGCCTGCACCACCTTCTCTTCGGTCGCCCGCGGCAGCAGCGACTCGCCCCGCGCAACCCGGCGGATCCCGTCGACGAGCTTCTGACCACGGATGTCTTTGAGGACGTAGCCCGCGGCACCCGCGAGGACTGCAGCGAAACTCGCCTCGTCGTCGGCGTAGGCCGTCAGCATCACGCAGCGAACCTCGGGGTGCGCAGAGCGGATGCTCCGGCAGAGATCGATGCCGCTGCCGTCCGGGAGGCGGACGTCGAGGACGGCGACATCCGGCTGCGTAGCGGCGATGCGAGCGAGGGCCTGCGCCGCGGTGGGCGATTCGCCCACCACCTCCAGGTCGCTCTCCGCGTTGATCAGATCCGAGATGCCGCGCCGCACGATCTCATGGTCATCGACCAGGAAGACCCGCGTCATCGGTCCGAGCCCCCGCTCACGGGTACGACCCAGGCCGCCTCGGTCCCCCCGGAGGGCCTCCGTGACAGCGAGAATCGGCCCCCGCGTCGCAGCGCCCGCTGCTCGACGTTGCCGGTACCCGATCGCCGGACCACCGAGTCGGGGATCCCCACCCCGTCATCCGTGACGGTGACGCTCAACCGATCCTCGTGCAGGGCGACCTCGACCTCGACCGCCGACGCGGAGGCGTGTCGCACATTGGCCAGCAGTTCCCGCACCACTGCCACGACGTCGTCCGCGAACTCGTCCCGTACGTGCAAGTCGACGGGCCCGGCGAAGGTGAGCCGCGGGGCGCTGCCCAGCCCCGGTGACACCTCCCCGATCAGATCGAGGAGGCGGTGCCTCAGGGAGAGTTCGGCGCCGTTCCTGCGGGTCGTCAAAGTGAAGACCGCGGTGCGGATCTCGGAGATGGCCGCGTCGATCGCGTCGACCTGCTCCAGCACATCATCCTGCGTCTCGATGTTCCGGGCCGCGAGCGCCTGAAGAGCGAGGCCGGTCCCGAACAACCTCTGAATGACGTTGTCATGGAGGTCGCGTGCGATCCTGCTGCGCTCGTCGATCAGCCCCAGCTTCTGCCGGTCGTTCCTGGCGCGGGTCAGCTCGATCGCCAGTCCGGTCTGGGCAGCGAACTCGGCGGCCATGTCGAGTTCCGTCGAGGCGAACGGCTCGGCCCCGGGTGCGCGCGAGACCGAAAGTGAACCGACCGGCGCGCCGCCGACGACGAGAGGCATGACGACCGTCGGCCCGACCTCCGGCTGCCAGGGGGCGGACACTCCTGCGGCCCGCTCGTCCGCCGCAACGGGGCGACCGCTCTGAAATGCCTGCCCGGCGAGTGCTCCGGCCACTGCGAACTCCTTGCCGACGAGAGTGTCGGCGTCGGTCCCTCGTGCGGCCGCGACGCGCATCGTGAGCGGGTCCGAGGTCGGAACGGCGACCGTGACGAGGTCGGCGTCGATGACGACCGCGAGCCGCTCGGCGATGAGAGGGAGGACATCGTCCGCCTCGCCATCGAGCAACCCCGAGGTGACCTCCGCGAGCGCGGTGCTCCAGCGTTGGCGACGCTGCGCCTCCTCGAACAGCCGGGCGTTGTCGATCGCGATTCCGGCGGTGGCGGCGAGCGAGACGACGAGCTCCTCGTCCTCATCGGTGAACGCGCCGTGCCGCGGGTTGGTGAGATACAGGTTGCCGAACACCTCCTCGCGCACGCGGATGGGCACGCCGAGGAAGGCATCCATCGCCGGATGGTGCGCGGGGAATCCCACCGACCGCGGATCCTCACCCAGGTGCAGCAGCCGGATGGGCTCCGCTCGCTCGATCACCGCGCCGAGCAGGCCGTGTCCTTCGGGCAGATGCCCGATGAGCCGTACCGTGTCCTCGGGCATGCCGACGTGGATGAACTGCTCCAGGTGCCCGTCGGGGGCGATGACCCCGAGTGCGGCATAGTCGGCTTGTGCCAGCTCGGCGGCCGCCTCCACGATGCGCCGGAGCACGCGCTTGAGGTCGAGCTCCTCCACGACGGCTCGGTTGGCCTTCAGGAGGTTCCGCAAGCGCCCCTGGGTTCGCAGCACCGTGGTGGCGCGTTCCACGAGTTCCTCGATGGTGCGCTCGAGCTCCGACCGCGGCGCATCGGGAAATCCCAGCTCGGCGTTCACGCAGTCTGCCCTCCGACGGCATCAGAGTAGCCGTCGGTCGACGCAGGAGCCAAGGACCAAGGACTCTGTCCGGGCGTTCCCGGCATCGCGAGACTCGTCGAGCCGGGTGCAGACCGAATGGGCGGAGGAGCCGTGTACGCACGTTACGTCGTCGGCGTCGATGGATCGTCGCCGAGCAGGGCGGCGCTCAGCTGGGCGGCCGGGCGTGCCGAGACCGATGGGGTGCCCCTCGTCATCGCGCACGTCGAGGAGCCGGAGGGCGGCATGATGGGCGGCGACTTCGCCCGCACCGAGATGCGATCCGGCTCGGATCTTCTCACCCAGCTCGCGTCATCGCTTCACGGACACGGCACCGACGTCTCCACGACGCTGTTGAGCGGCTTCGTACCGTGGTCTCTCGCCGAGGCGACCCGCCCCGATGACCTGCTGGTGATCGGGACCCACAAGACCGGCTTCCTGCACGGTCGCGTGCTCGGCTCGCGCAGCGTTCAGATCGCGGCGAGCGCGCGGTGCACCGTCGCCGTGATCCCCGATACCGATCTTCGGCGCAGAACCGGCGTCGTCGTCGGAGTACGGCCCGGCGAGACACCCGATGTGATCGAGGCCGCTGCGGCGGAAGCGAGCCGGCACGGTCAGCAGTTGAGCGTCATCCGTTCGATCAGCCCGCACACGGAGAAGGAGCCGTCTCCGGCTATCCAGGCGGTGCAGGCCGCGCATCCGGGGCTGTCGATCCGGACGAAGGAGACCCGCCGCTCCCCCGCGGAGGCACTTCTCGACGCCGGCCGCGACAAGGCCCTTCTGGTGATCGGACCCGGAGTCGGTACCGGTACGGGTAGCCCCATCGGTTCCGTGCTCCATGACGTGCTGCTGAACCTCACCGCACCGGTGCTCGTCGTCAGAGATCCTCGGCAGGGTCTCGGGTAGGACGCGCAGACCGCGCTCCAGTCGACGCCCCGACACCGTAGACGGATCGACCCGCACCGGCGAAAGGCCCCCGGGCTGCACGCAGTCCGTTGACGATCGTCAGCACGTCGATCGCCTCCTGTGCCAGTGCTCCTCCCACAGCGGGAATGACCCCGGTCGCGGCGATCCCCATGAGGACGAGGCTCAGTCCGACGCCCACCCCGACGCTCTGCCGCGCGATCCGGATCGTGCGACGGGCGACGCGCACGCTCTCGGGGATCAGGTGAAGGTCATCCGACAGCAGGACGACGTCCGCGGTCTCGCTGGCGGCGGAGGCGCCACGCCCGCCCATGGCGACCCCGACATCCGCTGCAGCGAGCACGGGGGCGTCGTTCACGCCGTCGCCGATCATCATGCTGTGCGGCATCTCGGCGAGGACTGCGACCTTCTGCTCGGGCCGGAGATCGGCGTGGACCTCGTCGATGCCCGCATCGTGCGCGACCCGGCGGGCGTTAGCGTCGCCGTCACCTGTCACCATGACGACCCGTCCGACGCCCAGCTCACGCAGCGCCGTGATCGCCACCGCCGCCTCCGGGCGAATGTCATCGCGCAGCACGATGCGCCCCGCGACGGTCCCGCCGATGGCGATGTCGACCGCGGCTTCGCCGGGCCCGAGTTCATCTCCACCCGTGCTGCCGGAGGCATGTGTCGCGACGAACGCCGGCTTGCCCACCACGACGGGTGCGCCGCGCCATGAGGCTCGGAGGCCGTGACCGACCTCCTCGTGCACATCCTCGACGGCGGCCACGGGCACCCCGCGTTCCTGCGCACCGGCCACCAGCGCCTCGGCGAACACGTGCACCGAGCGGGTCTCGACGGCCGCGACGATCGACAGCATGGTCGCGGCGTCCCATTCGGACCCCTCAACGGCTTCGATGCGCGCCACCTGCGGCTGCCCGCCGGTCAGGGTCCCGGTCTTGTCGAAAGCCGCGGCGGACACGCGGGCGAGACGCTCCAGAGCGTCCCCGCCCTTGACCACGATGCCCAGCCGGGCGGCGCGGTCCATCCCCGCCACGAGGGCGGTGGGTGCGGCGACGAGCAATGGGCAGGGCGTCGCCACCACGAGCACCTGCGCGAACCGGACGGGATCCCCGCTGATCAGCCAGGCCAGTCCGGCGATGCCGAATGCGATGACCGTGAACGGGACGGCGACCCGGTCGGCGAGCCGGATGAATCGGCCCTTCGTGCTCGCGGCGCCCTCCACGAGGGCGATGATGCGCTGATATTGGCTGTCCCCCGCCGTCGCGGTGGCCCGGATGCGCGCCGCCCGTCCCAGCGCGATCGACCCGCTGGGGACCACTTCGCCCTGGTGCACGGAGACGGGAACGCTCTCCCCGGTGAGGGATGCCGCGTCCACCTCGATGAGCTCCTCGAGCGAGGTCCCATCCACGGGGACGGGCTCCCCGATGCGGACGAGCAGCTCATCCCCCACCCGGATCTCGTCGACGGGCACGTCCCGATGCCCGTCCGGGGTGATGAGGTGCCCGAGGCGGGGGGCGCGGTTGAGCAGCGCGGTCAGCGTGCGACGGGCTCGTGCGGCCGCCGCCGCTTCGATCGCCTCACCGCCGACGATCATCCCCGAGATGATGTAGGCCGCCAGGGCATCACCGAGCCAGAGCGTCGCGGTGATCGCCGCGACGGCGAGGATGTCCAGTCCCCATCGCCCGCGGCGGGCTTCCCTGACGAGACCGACCACCTCGACGAGCCCGATCAGCGCCGCGGTCCCGGCGGCGATCCACCAGGCCCACACGAGGAACCCGAGGCCCCATAGGGTGCCCGCGATCACGCCCGAGGCCAGCAGCACAGCCAGCCATGGAGACCGGCGGAAGATCGCCGCAACCCTCTGCCGCCCACACGGATGCATCATTCACCCATCCTCCCCGGGACCGAGAGCAGACGACGGGTCCAAGGTCCCTCGGACCAAGGGCCCCGCAGATCCGGGCCCGTCCGGGGCATCCTCGAGATACCGAACAGGCGCGCGGTCAGTCCGTCATCTGAAACAGCAGCCGCGCGAGGCGCTTCACGGCCTCATTCACGACGACCGCGTCGATGTCGCTGGGGGTTACCGGGAACGGCTGGCGATTGCGTTCCCGGAGCGCTTTGTAGCCCTGGAAGAGCCCGCAGTCGACGAGCACGCTGCGTCCCTCCGTCCGGATGAGATAGCGCGACCCCGTGACCGTGTCGGCGGCACCGAGGACCTGCAGGGTGGGCTCCATGGGCTCAAGCATGATCACCCCTGGGCCCGCACCGAGGGCCGAACGTCCCACGGGACCAAGGGCCCTGCCCGGGACCTCGGTGGTGGTCGACTCTGACGGTCAACGAAGGGAAGACCCATGGATCGCACGATCGTCATCACAGGTGCAGCGAGCGGGATCGGCAAGGCGACCGCCGAGTTGCTGATCGAGCGCGGCGACCGCGTCATCGGGGTCGACGTCCACGACGCGGACGTCGTCGCCGACCTCTCGAACCCGGAGGGGCGCGCGTCCCTGCTCAAGGACGTGACCGAGATCTCCGATGGGCGCATCGACGCGGTCATCGCCAACGCCGGCCTCGCGACGCCCACCACTGCCACGGCGTCCGTCAACTACTTCGGAGCGGTCGATACGCTCGAGTCCCTGCGGCCCCTCCTGCTTGGCTCGCCGGCGCCGCGGGCGGTGGCGACCGCGTCGATGGCCTCGCTCTTCCCCCCGGACGAGCAGTTGCTCGACGCGTTCCTGGCCGGCGACGAGGCCGCCGCCCACCACCGCGCGGCCGAGCTGGAGAAGGCCGGGGGCGAGCAGGCGAACCTGATCTACGGCACCAGCAAGCGCGCGCTGGTGCGCTGGGTCCGCCAGCACGCCGCGACAGAGGAGTGGGCGGGGGCGGCGATCCCGCTCAACGCCGTCGCGCCCGGTGTCGTCGAGACCCCCATGACGACGGCCTTCACGGCGACCGAGGACGCCCGGGAGGCCGTGCTGTCGATGGTGCCCATGCCCCTCAACGGGATCTTCGGCCCCCGTGATGCCGCGTACCTCTTCGCCTGGCTGGTCAGCGAAGAGAACGCCCACCTGTGTGGTCAGATCGTCTTCATCGACGGCGGCTCGGATGTGGTCATCCGTGGCGAGGCGGGCTGGTGATTGCGCGTCACGCGTCGACCGGGGGCCGCCTCGTGGTCGGCGTCAACGGCGAGGAAGCGAGCCGATCCGCCGCGAGCTGGACCGCCCGCCGCGTGGCGACCACCGGAGAATCCGTCGTGGTGCTGGCGGCGACGAGGCGTCCGGTCGCGCCGCCGGCCCTTGTCAAGGCTCTTCAGGCGGCACGGGACGAGATCGCGGCAGCAGCCCAAAGCGGTGCCGTCGAACAGCGCCTGGCCGTCGATGCCCCCTCGATCGCCGAGGCCTTGATCGAGGAGGCCGGGGCCGATCCGATCGTCATCGGCCATCATCGGACGCACCCGCTGCGCTCGGCGCTCACCGGATGGCTGCCGCTCGACATCGTCACTCAGGCGCACGGGCCGGTGTTCGTCATTCCAGACGACGTCCGCACGGTCGGCGACGAGATCGTCGTAGGGGTCAGCCGGGACGGCTCGGAACGTGGCGCGGTGGCCTTTGCGCTCGATGAGGCCGAGCGCACCCGATGCTCGCTCCGGCTGATCCTGGCCGAGGTGCGTCCCTCGCCCGGTGGCGCACTGGCCATGGCCGGGATCCACGACGACATCGGCGACGGGCTCACAGTGGCTATCAGTTCCACGGTGGCGGAAGGCGAACCCGGCGAGGTTCTCGCCCGCGAGGCGGAGAGGTCCTGCCTGATCGTGGTCGGGCGTCATCGTGGAACTGCGCTCGAGGAGGTGCTGCTCGGGGCGACCGGCCACCAGCTCATGAAGACGACGCGGGTCCCGATCTGCGTCGTGCCGCCTCCGGGGGGCGCGTCGTAGCCGGAACGGAACGAACAGCAACATGATCACGTGGCAAGCGCCCGTTGACGAGGACCTGGACGCGGCGGTGGCCGAGAAGATCGAGGCCCGCTACCTGATGACCGAGCACAAGCGCCGGG
>Ga0182739_1004536_pt1 | contig 11436 bp, 6 predicted proteins | sample eDN5th30CBELigBY_FD_128873 | JGI IMG/M metagenome (GOLD analysis project Ga0182739, IMG submission 128873) | Enriched backyard soil microbial communities from Emeryville, California, USA - eDNA 5th pass 30_C BE-Lig BY (version 2) (version 2) | ecosystem: Environmental > Terrestrial > Soil >... | reverse complement strand
CGAACAAGCCGGTCGCGCCGATCGACGACCCGTACCAGATGTTCTCGAAGCTCTACGGCCGGATGAAGGACCAGGAGAGCCTCAAGAGCATCCTCGACACGCTGGGCGACGACCTGGGCAAGGTTCGCTCGGTGGTCAGCGCCGAGGACCGGCACCTGCTCGACGAGCACGCGACGTTCGTCCGCGAGATGGAGGAGGAGCTGAAGTCGACCCGCGACACCGACCTCGGCCACGCCGTCCCCGAGCTCGAGCCCGGAGTCAAGGAAGAGAACGACGAGATTCCGCGCATCAGCAAGATGCAGATCGACCTGATGGTCAACAGCTTCGCGTCCGACTTCGCCCGCGTGGCCACGCTCCAGTACACCAACTCGGTGGGTGGGGCCAAGATGCGCTGGCTCAAGGTCGATGAAGGGCACCACGAGCTGTCGCACGAGCCGGATAGCAACAAGGCCGCTCAGGAGAAGCTGACCCGGATCAATCAGTGGTACTGCGAACAGCTCGCCTACCTTGCCAAACGACTGGCCGAAACGCCCGAGCCGGGTGGGCAGGGGAGTCTGCTCGACAACACGCTCATCGTCTGGACCAACGAGCTGGGCAAGGGGAACTCGCACACCCTCGACAACATTCCCTTCGTGCTCGTCGGCAACGGCCTCGACTTCAAGATGGGACGCTCGCTCAAGTTCAAGAAGGAACCCCACAACCGGCTCCTGCTGGCCCTGGCGCACGGGATGGGGCACCACCTCGACACCTTCGGAAACCCAGCGTTCTGCAAAGCCGGTGTCCTCACGAACCTGACCTGAGCCCGAATCCGAAGTTACACGGATCGCACTTCAGGGAGCCGACGTCCATCCCCTCGGATGGACGTCGGCTCCCTTGTTGTTTTGCCATCGCTTCGTCTCCCCTTTTCCATCCTCAAACGGGCGGAATGGTTCGGGCCGCCCGGCAAGCCACTCGGGACACCCGTCTCCGACAAGGCCGGCCCCCCTCGGCCGGGCCGGCCGAGCCACGCAGATTTCCGCCTCGGCCGGGCCGCTCGCAAAAGGCCTGGTCCCCCGGCGGCTCGGCCGGCCCGGCCGAGGGGAAACGCCCAAGCCCTCAAAAAAAGTTGGGATGCCGAGCTACGACCGTTGTCATACTTCAAGGAAGGACGGCTCTGGCACGCGAGGCTCCGACGCGATGGATTCGGAACAGCTCGGACGACTGATCGATCGACTGGCCCAAGCGTTGGAGCTCTATGCCCGCCAGTGGTGTGACGCCCCCGAGGATGTGGTCCAGGAGGCGTTCGTGAAGCTGGCGTCGCAGCGTCGGTCACCGGCCACGCCGGAAGCCTGGCTGTTCCGAGCGGTCCGCAACGGCGCGATCAACGCAGGGATCGCAAGCCAGCGGCGAAGGCGCCACGAGGCGAACGCCGCCGCCAAGGAACCCTCCTGGTTCGACCCCGCCCCCGCGAGGTGGGGCGAGGCGGTGATCGACCCCGAAGCCGCCGAAGCGGCGTTGGCTTCGTTGCCCCCAGCGCAGCGCGAGGTGATCGTGGCGCATCTCTGGGGCGACCTCACATTCGAACAAATCGCGGCGCTGGCGGGCACCTCGACGAGCTCAGCCCATCGCCTTTACCACACCGGTCTGATCGCCTTGCGCACACGACTGGGACTTCCACTATGTCACACAAATCCGACGCGTTCGATCACGACCTGATCGCATTCGAGAACGCACTCGGCTCACTCGCGGCCGGGCGGAGCCGCCTGGATCGCGACCGCCTGATGTTCCAGGCCGGCCAAGCGTCCGCCTTGAATCGGCCCTCGCCGTGGGGCCTGACTCTCTGGAAGACCGCCGCCTCGAGCTTCGCCCTGATCGCGTTCGGGGAAGCCATGTTCCTCGCCAGCCGACCGGCCAATCCGCCGGTGGAGCGCGTGGTGGTCGTGGTGCGCGAGCCGGCCCCGGCTCCAGCACCTGAGACGGTCGTGCCGCCCGTCTCTCCTCTCCCCACCGGCCGCCTTTCTCTCCCCCTCGGGACGACCCCGTCGGAGCGCCTGACCGCCCAACTCCTCCGTTACGGCCTCGACGGACTCCCCGCGCCGCTGTCGGGACGGGATCCGTCCCTCTCGGACGGCCCCGTCCCCTCATCGCGTCAATGGCTCCAAACCGAGCTCCACAAGCTCCTCGAACCCGGAGGTCCCTCATGAAGCGAGCGTGTCTTTTCCGCGGCGCCCTGGTCCTCAGCCTGGGGGTGCTCGCGGCCTCGTCCCAGGCCCAGGCCCAGGAGGCGGCCGATCCCCCACCGACGGAGATCCTGATCCGGCCGGCCGGCGAGCCCCGACCCGCCCTGAAGTATCGGCTCGTGCCGGAGGCCAGCGCGCTGGTGCCGGGCAACGCCGCGCTCTTCTACCACCGCGCGCTTCAGCTCATGATCCAGGCGCGGGCCAACTCCGCCATCGGACGCAAAGCGGAGGCCGGCAAACGAGCCGAATCCATCGACGAACAAGTCCAGCGCTGGGGTACCGGCCCGCTCCAGGAGATCCCTCGCGAGGAAGCCCGAAATCGGCTCGCGATGTTCCAGAACGCCTTCAAAGAGATGGAGCTGGGAGCGAGCCGGGCGACCTGCGATTGGGAGCTCGATCGGCGCAACGAAGGCATCAGCATGCTCCTCCCCGAAATCCAGGAGATGCGTTCCCTGGCAAGGCTGGTGCGTCTACGGGCCCGGCTGGAGATCCTCGACGGCAAGACCGACGAGGCGATGCACTGGATTCAGGTGGGTCTGGTGATGGGCCGGCACGTTAGCCAGGGTCCGACTCTGATCCAAGGTCTGGTCGGAGTGGCGATCGGATCGATCATGCACCAGAGCCTCATCGAACTGATCCAGGCGCCGGGCACGCCAAGCTTGTTCTGGGCCCTGGCCGACCGGCCCCGGCCCTTCATCGACCTGAGGCCGGCGTTGGAAGGCGAGCGTCGCCTTCTCGAGAAAGAGCTCCCCGAGCTGAGCGAGCTCGATCGGGGGCCGTGGAGTCTCGCCGAAGCGCAGCAGTTCGCCGGCCAGCTTCAGCGCAAGCTGTTCAGTTTCGCCACGGGCAGTTCGATCCCCGGCACGAACGCGACCGTGCCCAACCTCTCGGACTCGATGCGGCGACTTGGCATCGCCGCCATGGCCACCAAGATCTACCCCGAAGCCAGGCGGGCTCTCATCGCCGAGGGACGCCCCGAATCGGAAGTCGAGGCGATGCCCATCGTCCAGGTCGCGGCCCTCTTTACGCTTCAAGAATATCAACGGCTTCGCGACGATAACTACAAGTGGATCAACATCCCCTACTGGCAGTCGTACGATCGCATCGACCGGTCATTCGACAGGGGTGAGGCCGACAAGCTGACCAACCCTCTCCTGACGATGTTCCACCTCCTGACTCCCTCCGTCAACGCCAGCCGGCTCGCGGTGCTCCGACTCGATCGTCAATTCGATGCGCTCGCGTGTGTCGAGGCCGTCCGGCTCTACGCCCATGCCCACGGGGGCAAATTCCCCCGGAGCCTCGAGGTGATCGAGGACGCCCCAGTTCCTCTCGACCCGGCGACCGGACGCCCGTTCTTGTACGCGTTCGACGGCAACGCCGCGACCCTGACCGCACCGCTTCCCCCCGGGGCCCCGAACCATTGGTCGTACAAGATCAACTACGTGCTGAAGCTGGCCAAGTAATGGCTTGATCGACTCTAGCCAGGTGGAGACTCGCGAATGACTTTCTCTGTTCCCCTGTTCATGCTTCTCGCCATCACCGCACAGGCACCCGGCGTCGAGAGAGGAACCCAGGCCGCCATGATCGCCCCGTTCCTGGGTGACGACGTGGGCGCGGTGGTCCATATCGACCTCTCCCGGTTCGACGCCCCAAGCCTTCTGCGGAACGTCGCAGGCAACCTGGTCGACGACGACGAGCTGGGCCAGGTTGCCAAGGGCGCCGATGACTGGTTCAAAGCGCTCCGGAACACCGGGGCGAAAGACCTGTTCGTGCTGATCACTCCCGACGACCTCACCGAGCTCCCACTCGTGGTCGTTCCCTTGGAGGAAGGGACCGACGGCGGCGCCGTGGCCGAATTGCTCACCCGTGGCGGTCGGGGCGCCCCCGCCCGCTGGCCCGCCAGCGAGGCGATCCGAGGCGCCCAGGTCGCCGGCACTCCCGCGGCCCTGGCCCGGCTCCGCGCCGCCAAGCCCAGCGTGCGACCCGAGTTCATGGCGGCGTTCAACGGCCCGGATCAGACCTCGGTCCACGTCATCCTCATCCCCAGCACTGTCCAGCGAAGGGCGATCGAAGAGTCGCTCCCGAACCTCCCGCCGGAGCTCGGCGGCAAGCCGATCACCACGCTCACCCAGGGGCTCCGTTGGGCCTCGTTCGCGCTTGCCGGCGAACCCAAGCCCACCCTCCGGATCACCGTCCAGGCCAATGGCGCCGACGCCGCCAAGGCGCTCCAGGCGCTGGGCCAAGCGGCCTACAAGCACCTGGTCGAGCAGAAGCGTGATCCCGTGCTGGCCGAGGTAGCCCGGCCGCTCGGTCAGTTGACCCCCGAAGTCCAGGGGGATCGGATCACCATCGACGCCGACCTCGCCAAGGTCGCCGACCTCGTCGCGCTTCCCGTCCAAAAGGCCCGCAGTTCGGCTCTCCGCTCCCAGTGCGTGAACAACCTCAAGCAGATCGGGTTGGCCATGCACAATTACCACGACAAGTACAACGCGTTCCCGCCTGCCTATAGCACCAGCCGGGAGGGAAAACCGCTGCTGAGCTGGCGTGTCCAGCTCCTCCCCTATCTCGAACAGCAAGCGCTCTACAAGGAATTCAAGCTGGATGAGCCGTGGGATAGTCCCCACAACAAACCCCTGATCGCCAAGATGCCACCGATGTTCGCCTGCCCCGCCGGAAGCCGGAAGCTCGCCCGCGAAGGCCTGACCTGCTACCTCACGCCACGCGGGCCGCACACCATCTTCCCGGGCCCGAATCCCATCAAGCTCCAGGAGATCACCGACGGGACCTCGAACACCATCTTCGTCCTCGAAGCCAACGACAACAGGGCTGTCCCCTGGACCAAGCCGGATGACTGGGAGGTTCCTGCGGCCCCCTCTCTCCAGGACCTGACCGGCCATCACCCGGGGGGCACCAATGCGGCGTTCGCCGACGGCTCGGTCCACTTCCTCAAGGAAACCATCGACCCCGAGCTTTTTCTGCACCTGTTGACGCGCAACGGCGGAGAAGTCATCAGCGCCGACCGATTCTGAGCTCCCTTCTCGGCCATTCGCCCGGGGCCGGGCGATCATGCCCGGCCTCCTTGCCGCAGGGCGATCCGCGTCCTCACCTCCCTTCAACCCGCAAACCCTCGCGCACCACCCGCCCCCTCCCGGGTCCTCGCAACGAGTGTTCCCCTCTTTCCCTTGAAGCTCGTCGAAAAAAAACGTCGTGACGGTCGCATTTCCCTACCCCGGAACCGCGGCCGCGGTTACCTTTTGAAGTCGCGATTTCTCGCCGACCCCTGTCTTCTCTTCGAAGAGCCCAAGTCGTGCCGGTGCCTGTCCGCACTGGGGGGCCTTTCGAAATCGAGCGGGAACGAGTGTCCAAGGAACATCGAACAAAGCACCCCAGGATCCCCCGGGGGGACCGTCGAAGCCGGCCGCGGCTAACGGTCCCGGCAAATAATTCCCCCACATTCCAACGATTTCTTCGTATTCCTAGTAGAGGCCCTTGGTCGTGCGAAACGGGAAACGACATACCTGAGAGTGGAAGACGGCGGCGCCACAGCCATGGCGACGCCGGAATACGCAACGAGGCTTGCCCGACAGAGCTCAGTCCGAAGTGCGAGTCGGATCGGGCCGGGCGACAAGCTGCCGGTTGACGATTCCGCCCAGGTTCACGGCGCAGTCAGTGCTCCCAACCGGGCGGAGTGACGCTGGCCAGGAACGCCTCCGTAACCATTCATCGAGCCACCTGACCCAAGCGATTTCGGCTCCACGCCGCAGGTTCGTTCCCCAGCCCAACGCTCTCTAACCCTCTGATATGAGTCTCACTGAACCGGTCGAAACCACGATCTCCCTCGCCACTCGCGACGACTGACCGCCGATCGACACGAACTGGCGCGATCGCACGATTTCTGGATCAATACGAGGCCGTCATGCATTCGCTCCGCGTCCTGGTTCGTTCCCTATTCCTGCTCCTGCTGCTACTCGCCGCCGAGGACGTGGAAGCGCAGGGATCGGCCGACGCCAAAGCGATCGTGAACGAGCAAGCCCGTTTTTTCGAGCGAGAGATTCGCCCGATCCTGGCCCAAAACTGCCTCAAGTGTCATGGGGCGAAGCGTCAACGGGGCGGCCTGCGACTCGATTCGAGGGACGCCGCGCTGGCGGGAGGAGACTCGGGGCCGGCGGTCGTGCCGGGGAAGCCCGGAGAGAGTCTGCTGGTCGAGGCGGTCCGTTACGAGTCGCTGGAGATGCCTCCCTCCGGCCGGTTGTCGCAGCGCGAGATCGCGGTGTTGACGAAGTGGGTCGAGCAGGGGGCCGCCTGGCCGGAGGTGGGCGACCGAGCCCCTGCCTCAGCCGCGCGGGGCGACCGGGCCGCCAGGTCCGCGGGTGAGAAGCCGACGTTCGACACGGAAGAGCGAGGTTGGTGGGCCTTCCAGCCCGTGCAAGAGCCCCCCTTGCGCATCGCCCCGGACGACCACTGGTCGCAGAACCCCATCGACCGATTCATCTGGAGCGGACTCCAAGAGGCCGGCCTCACTCCGGCCCCCGAGGCGGACAAGGCCACGCTCATCCGCCGCGTCACCTTCGACGTGATCGGGCTCCCGCCAACCCCCGCGGAGATCAGCGCCTTCCTGGCCGACGACTCACCCGAGGCGTTCGAACGGGTGGTCGACCGCCTGCTCGCCTCGCGTCACTATGGCGAACGGTGGGCGCGCCACTGGCTGGACCTCGTCCGCTACGCCGACTCGGATGGCTACCGGCTCGACCACTACCGGCCCAACGTCTGGCTCTATCGCGACTACGTGATCCGATCCTTGAACGCCGACAAGCCGTACGACCGCTTTGTCCGCGAACAACTCGCCGGCGACGAGCTTTACCCCAACAATCCCGACGCGTTAATCGCCACGTCATATCTTCGACATGGAATCTATGAGTACAACAGCCTCGACGTCCCGGGCCAGTGGTCGTTGATCCTCAACGACATCACCGACACGACCGGCGACGTGATGCTCGGCATGGGGTTCCAATGCGCCCGCTGCCACGACCACAAGTTCGACCCGATCCTCCAGAAGGACTATTACCGGCTCCAGGCGTTCTTCGCTCCGCTGCTGCCGCGTGAGGACATGCCGGCGGCGACCCCGGTCGAGATCCGCCAGTATCGCGAGGAGCTCGCCGCCTGGGAGGCGAAGACCAGGGTGTTGCGCGAGAAGATCGCGGCGATCGAAGCCCCCTATCGCAAGCAGGCGATCGACGACACCATCGCCATGTTTCCGGAAGAAACCCAGGCGATGATCCGCAAGCCGGCCGCCGAGCGGACGCCGCTGGAGCATCAACTGGCCGAGCTGGCCTACCGCCAGGTGACCTACGAGCTCGGCCGGCTCGACGTGTTCATCAAAGGGGAACAGAAGACCAAGCTCCACGCGCTCCGGCAAGAGCTCGCCGCGTTCGACGACGACAAGCCGGAGCCGCTGCCGACCCCAATGGCGGTCACCGACGTCGGCCCCGAAGCGCCCCCCGTCTTCATTCCCAAGAAGAAAGGGGGGGCGATCGAACCCGGGTTCCTCTCGATCCTGGACGAAGCACCGGCGAAGGTCACTCCCCTGGCCACGGCCCCCGGTTCCACGGGCCGCCGCGCCGCCCTGGCGCGGTGGCTGACCCAGCCGGACAATCCGCTCTCCACCCGCGTGATCGTGAACCGGGTCTGGCAGTACCATTTCGGACGAGGACTCGCGGCCAACCCCAGCGACTTCGGCCGGCTCGGCGAGAAACCAACCCATCCCGAGCTGCTCGACTGGCTCACCACCCGGTTCGTCCGACAAGGTTGGAGCCTGAAACAGCTCCACCGGCTGATCCTGACCTCGGCCACCTACCGTCAGCAGTTCCATCATCCCAAGGCGGAGCTTTGCCGGCTCAAGGATCCCGAGAATCGGCTCTACTGGCGCGGGAACACGCGACGGCTCGACGCGGAGCAGATTCGAGACGCCGCCCTCGCCGTGACGGGTGAGCTCGACCTGACCGCCGGCGGCCCGAGCGTGGAGAGCTCCGAGCCCCGGCGTTCGATCTATACCCGGATGATGCGGAACAGCCGCGACCCCTTGCTCGACGCGTTCGACCTCCCCCTCTTCTTCGCCAGCGCCCCCACCCGCGACACCACAACCACACCGTTGCAGTCGCTCTTCCTCCTCAACAGCCCCCCCATGCTCCTCCGCTCACGCGCCTTCGCCGCCCGCCTGGAATGGGAGGCGTCCGGCGACGGCGGCAGCAACGGCGTTGGGGTCGGCGACGGTGTGGTGAATTCCGCCTATCAGCTCGCCTTCGGGCGGGCGCCGGCTCCCGCGGAGAAGGCCGCGGCGCAGAAGTTCCTCCAGGAGCAGGCCCGCCGGATCGACCCCAAGGAGGCCCGCTCGGCCAGCCTGCCATTCCTCAAGGGAAGCATCCCTGACGGCGAAGGACAGGCGGCGCTCCTCTCTCCCCAGGGTCCCCAGCGCTGGCTCGAGGTCCCACACCGCCCTCCCTTGAACACCGACGACTTCACCCTGGAAGCGACGATCCTGGTCCGTTCGGTGCTCAACGACGATTCCATGCGGACGATCGTCGCCAAGTGGGAGGGGGACGAACGCAAGCCGGGCTGGTCGTTCGGTGTGACCGGTCGGGGCGCGGACCGTAGCCCCCAGACCCTGGCGCTCCACCTGATCGGCCGGAAGGGGGCCGAGCAGGGACTCCGCTCGGAGCTGGTCGGCTCGAACCAGCAGCTTCAGCTCGAGCGGCCTTACTACGCGGCGGTCTCTGTCCGGCTCGCCAATCAGGGACCAGGCCAGATCACATTCTACCTCAAGGACCTGGCCGACGAAGACGCGCCACTCCGGATCACCAAGGTGCCCCATGGAATCACCGGCGGCCTGGCCAACACGAGCCCGCTACGGATCGGCGGCCAGTGGGGACGCATGGACAACGGCTTCGACGGCCTCATCGACGAGGTTCGATTCTCGGACGATCCCCTGGAAGAGAAGGAGCTCCTCTGCAGCACCGAGACCCTGAACCCGCGCACCCTGGGCTACTGGCGGTTCGAAGCCAAGCCGGGCGAGTTCCGCGACTCCACCGGCCACGGCCTCGACCTCCGGCTCCCCCGGCGTTCCACCAAGCTGGGCGACCTGGGCCGATCCTCACTTGCCGACTTCTGCCATGTGTTGCTGAACTCGAGTGAATTCCTCTACGTCGACTGAGTGATGCATCCACCAAATCCTTTGACGTGGCTGTTCTTCCCGTAGGATAGGCTTGAGCCTGCCGGGGCTAGCCGAAGGCTGGCAGACTCAAGCCTACCCTACGAAGAAATGGGCAACACCCTCTGGGCTACACGGACCCGTGGCCCCCGTCGCGGTCGAAGTCGGTCGACATGGTGTGATCGAATTCCTGGGGATCTCGGATCGATGAGAGACGCGGTATCGAACGCCAGCATTCGCCCCCCCCATCACGAATGGCTCCGGACCCGGCGTGACTTCCTCCTCCGAGCCGGGGCCGGGTTCGGGGCGCTCGCCTTGACCGAATTACTCCAGGCCTCGTCCTCGCCCGCCCTGGCAGGCGCCGTCAGCCAGTCGACACGACCGCGCCCCGGGCCGGTCTCGCCGCTCGCACCCAAGCCCCCCCACTTCGCCGCTCGGGCCAAGAGCGTCATCTTCCTGTTCATGGAGGGGGGGCCGAGCCACATCGACCTCTTCGACCCCAAGCCGATGCTCAACAAGATGGCGGGCCAGCCGCTGCCGGAGAGCTTTGGCGAGGTCATCACGGCGATGGGCGAACACGGCGCCCCGCTGCTCGCCTCCCGCCGGCGCTGGGCGCGACATGGCCAGAGCGGCATACCAGTCTCGGACTGGCTCCCGCATATCGCCAGTTGCGCTGATGATCTCGCGGTGATCCGTTCGTGCTGGGCCGACGGCATCAATCACTCGGCCGGCGTCTGCCAGATGAACTCGGGCTCGATCCTGGGCGGCCGACCCTCGCTGGGGGCCTGGGTCAGCTACGGGCTGGGCACCGAGAACCAGAACCTGCCGGCGTTCGTTGTGATGCAGGACCGACCCGGCCAGATCGTCAACGGCCCGCGCAACTGGGGGTCGGGCTTCATGCCCGCGGTCTACCAGGGGGTCCGGATTCAGGGGGGGCCGGAACCGATCCCCTACCTCAACACCCCGCGCGGGGTGACCGAGGCCGAGCAGAACGGCAAGATCACCTTCCTCAACCAGCTCAACCAGCAATACGCCGCCGAGCACCCGGGCCAGACCGAGCTCGACGCGCGGATCGCCAGCTACGAGCTGGCCTTCCGGATGCAAGCGCGGTCGCCCGAGGCCGTCGACCTGGCGAGCGAGACCCCGGCCACCCGGTCCCTCTATGGCATGGACGATGAAAAGACCGCGGCGTTCGGCCGCCTCTGCCTGATGTCCCGCCGCCTGGTCGAGCGGGGCGTCCGCTTCGTCCAGCTCTACCACGGCGCGGGGAGCGAGTGGGACTCGCACGCCCGGCTCGAAAAGCACCATTCCGAGCTCTGTCTCTCGATGGACAAGCCCGTGGCCGGCCTCCTCAAAGACCTGAAGGCCCGCGGCCTCCTCGACGAGACCCTGGTCGTCTGGGGAGGCGAGTTCGGCCGCTCCCCCATGTCCGAGAAGGGGGACGGCCGCGACCACAACCCGACCGGCTTCACCATGTGGATGGCCGGCGGCGGCGTCAAAGGGGGGCAGGTCATCGGCGAGACCGACGAGCTCGGCCTGCGCGCCGTGCGCGACAAGCTCCACATCCACGACCTCCACGCCACGATCCTCGCCTTGATGGGCATCGACAACATGGGCCTGGTCTTCAAATACAAAGGCCGCCCCGAGCGCCCAACCCAGAACGAAGGCGAAGCCTACAAAAAAATCATCACAGGATGATTTCTTCGCTTAAATTTGCAGGGGAGGCTTCAGCCTGCCAGGGGACGGCCCCCTTCGGTCGTATCTTGCAGAGACCTTCGTTCGGGCGACCGATCGCACATTTCGCGCCCTGGCGGCATGACGCTCCAGACCGGAGTCCGGAGACGAGACCCCAGCCATCCGAACCATCAAAATCTCGAAAAAGACCGTGTCCAACCGCTTGGAGGTTCCGATCAACGACTGGCCCCCTTCGCGCCGGCGACGCCAGAGGGCTCGGGGGTCCGCCCCTGGTCGTTCGACTCCTCGATCCAGCGCTCGAGCTCGGCTCTGAGCCGT
>Ga0182739_1004535_pt1 | contig 11437 bp, 12 predicted proteins | sample eDN5th30CBELigBY_FD_128873 | JGI IMG/M metagenome (GOLD analysis project Ga0182739, IMG submission 128873) | Enriched backyard soil microbial communities from Emeryville, California, USA - eDNA 5th pass 30_C BE-Lig BY (version 2) (version 2) | ecosystem: Environmental > Terrestrial > Soil >... | reverse complement strand
CCAGTACAAGATGGACGGGAAGATCGTGTAGCTTGCGGGGAGAATCTCGAATTCTTCAGCGCCCCCGTTCTCCTCCCTGGCAAAGCCAGGAAGGAACCGAGGCGTCCCCCAGCCTATTGGGCTGGCAGCACCGACAGCGGATCGATGGTCTTGGCGCCGCCGCGGCGGACCTCGAAGTGCAGGCGCGGGCTGGCCGCGCCTCCGGTTGCGCCGGCACGGGCGATGGTCTGGCCTTTCTTCACCTGGTCGCCCTTCTTCACCAGTAGCGCCTCGTTGTTGCCGTAGGCAGTGATGTAGCCGCCCGAATGCTCGATCAGCAGCAGGTTGCCGAGATGCGGCACGCCATCGCCCGCATAGACGACCTTGCCACCGTCCGACGCCTTGACCGGCGCCCCGGTGTCGGCAGCGATATCGATGCCGTCGCTCTTCTGACCGCCGCCGGTCGACCCATAGGGCGTGATGATCTTGCCGCGCAACGGCCATTGAAAGCGCGGCGCATGGCTATGCGGTGCGGCCTTGGCGGCGGGCGGGCTGAGGGGCGTCGGCTGGCCGGCAGCCGGTGGTGCCGGGGCCGCCGAGGCGGCTTTCTGCTCCGGCGAACCTGGCGGCGGCGGAAGGGTCTCGCGCTTCACAGGCCCGGGACCGTCCGACGGAGCAGCCGCCACGGTCGGGGCAGCCGCCGCGGCTGGGGCAGTCTCGGTCGGCGCGGCGGGCGGCACGTACCTTGCGCCGGGCACTTGAAGCGTCTGTCCCGGGCGTAGCGGATAGGGCGGCTTCAGATGATTGCTTTCGACGATGCTCTGCCGGGAAACGCCATAGCGGCTGGCGATGCCGTCGACCGTGTCCTTATGCTTCACGACATAGGTCGGGACGGCATTCGGTCCGGCAGCGGAGCCGGGATATTCCATGGTGCCCTCCCGGGCACCATACATCACGTTTTCCATGGAAGTGCAGGCGCCGAGCGCAGCCGATAGCATCGCCGTCATAGCCAGCGAACGCGACCAGCCGGCCCATCGCGAGGGGATGCGAGGGGCGGTTTTCATGGGGATACTCTACTGCATCATGTTTCCGGCGGGAATCGGCCGGGTGCGATTTCTTCGAGGCGCGCCTCACCGGCGCAACAGCCGGTACCAGGTCTCGACGAAAGCGGCGAATCGTCGAAGCAGTGAAAGGCATAGAGCGTGCTGCCGGATGCTGCGGCCGCAAGGTACTGTAAGCGGCCGCGGGCGTCCCGGCCCACGCCACGGACGCCCGCATTCCTACGTCCCGGGTGCTCCTATGACTCTCCTCGCGACGGTCTTCTACGACTGGTCCCGCATCGTCGCCGGCTATTTCACCTGGGCGGGCCCGCTTGCGGTGCGCATCGTCGTTGGCTGGGTCTTCCTCTGGACCGGCTGGCAGAAACTGCATTTCCTGCCGCGCATGATCGAGAATTTCCGCTCGTGGGGCATCCCCGCGCCGGAGATTCTGACGCCTTTCGCGTCCGGCATGGAATTCATCGGCGGCGCGATGCTTCTCGTCGGCCTTCTGACCCGCTTCATCTCGGTGCCGATGATGATCATCATGCTCGTCGCCATCGTCTCGGCGAAGTGGGACGACGTCGATTCACTGCAGACACTGCTCGGCTTCGAGGAAGTTTCCTACTTCGTGATGTTTGCCTGGCTCGGCATCGCCGGCCCCGGCCCGGTCTCGCTCGACCACTTCATCCTGAAGACGCTGCGTCCCAGCTGCCCGCCATCCGACTACGGCGCGTAGCGTCTTCCGGATCGCGCGAGGCCTCGGAAGATCATGACCCAGGCCTCATCCCTGTCCCAGCACCGGCAGCGCGCCGGGGACCAGCGGGACGAAGCGCACCGGCATGAGGGTATCGCGCTGCAGGCCGCTCTCGCTCTTGACGATCCGCTCGACCACCTGGGCGGTCGGATCCCGTCCGACCGGCACGATCAGGATTCCGCCCACGGCAAGCTGGTCGATCAGCGCCTGGGGCCGTTCCTCGGCGGCCGCGGTGACGATGATGCGATCGAACGGCGCCTGCGCCGGCCAGCCCTTGCTGCCGTCGCCCACGTCGCACACCACGTTGTAGATGCCGAGGCTGAGGAGCAGGCGTTCGGCCTCTTTCGACAGCGGCTTGAAGCGCTCGATCGAATAGACGCGGCGCGCCAGCTTGGCGAGCACCGCAGCCTGGTAGCCCGAGCCCGTGCCGATCTCGAGCACCTTCATCCGTGGGCCGACGCGCAGCGCCTCGGTCATCGCCGCCACCACCAGCGGCTGGCTGATGGTCTGGCCGAACGAGATCGGCAGGGCGGTGTTCTCCCAGGCGCGCTCGGCAAACGGGGCTGACACGAAGCGCTCGCGGTCGACTGCACCGATCGCGGCCAGCACGGCCTCGTCGGCAATACCCGACTGCCGGAGCTCGGCCACCAGGCGCTGCATGGCGAGACCGTTCATCGCGCGCGGTCAGGCCGACGCGAATTGCGCCGTGAGCTTGCGACGCGTCGCTTCGTGGGTGAGGTCGAGATGCAGCGGCGTCACCGAGATCCAGCCGTTGCGGACCGCGAACAGGTCGCTCTCCTCGTCGACCTCGTGCTCGCCCGGCGAATAGCCGATCCAGTAGTAGGCACCGCCGCGCGGATCGGTGCGCTCGATGATGCTGCTGCCGAAGGCGCGTACGCCCTGGCGCGTCACCTTGATACCCTTGACCGAGGCCGTGACCACGTCGGGAAAGTTCACGTTGACGAATACGTTGCGTGGCAGATCCATTGCCAGCACGCGGCGCGCGACATCGGCGCCATGCGCGGTCGCGGTGCCCCATTTCACCGGATGCGGATGCGCATAGGCGAGGCTGAAGGCGATCGAGGGAATGCCGAGCAGGCAGCCTTCCATCGCGCCCGCGATGGTGCCGGAATAGGTTACGTCGTCGGCCATGTTGGTGCCGCGGTTCACGCCCGACAGGACGATGTCGGGCTTGCGGCCCTTCAGCAGGTGCCTGACGGCGAACAGCACGCAGTCGGTCGGCGTGCCCTCGATGGCGAACTTGGTCTCGTTCACCTCGCGGGCGCGGATCGGCTGCGAGATCGACAGCGAATGGCCGGCACCGCTCTGGTTGAATTCGGGCGCCACCACCCAGACGTCGCTCGACAGCTGGGTCGCGATCTCCACCAGCGCCTCCAGCCCCGGTGCATGGATGCCGTCGTCGTTGGTGACGAGGATGCGCGTGCGGGAGAGTTCGGGAAGCTTCACTTCACTTCCCCTTCACCGGTCCGGGAATGGTCTCCAGCCCGCCCATGTAGGAGCGCAGCGCTTCGGGCACGGTCACCGATCCATCCTCGTTCTGATAGTTCTCCAGCACCGCGATCAGGGTGCGGCCGACGGCGAGGCCCGAGCCGTTGAGCGTATGCACGAAGCGCGTGCCGCCCTTTCTCCCGTCCGGGCCCTCCTTCGGCCGGAAGCGCGCGCCCATCCGGCGGGCCTGGAAGTCGCCGCAGTTCGAGCAGCTCGAGATCTCGCGATAGGCGTTCTGGCCGGGCAGCCAGACCTCGATGTCGAAGGTCTTGCGCGAGGCGGGGCCCATGTCGCCGCCGCACAGGATGATGGTGCGGAACGGCAGGCCTAGACGCTTCAGCACCTCCTCCGCGCGGCCGGTCATCCGCTGATGCTCCTCGTCCGACTGCTCGGGCGTGGTGATCGAGACCAGCTCGACCTTGGGGAACTGGTGCTGGCGGATCATGCCGCGGGTGTCCTTGCCCGCCGCGCCCGCCTCGGAGCGGAAGCACGGCGTCCAGGCGGTGTAGCGCAGCGGCAGCGCCTTCTCGTCGAGCATCGTGTCGTTCACCAGGTTGGTGAGCGGCAGCTCCGCCGTCGGGATCAGCCAGAAACCGTTGTCGGTGTGGAACATGTCCTCGGCAAAGCGCGGCAGCTGGCCGACGCCGTAGGCCGCGTTGTCGCGCACCAGGAATGGCGGGTTGACCTCGGTGTAGCCGCCCTCTTCCGAGGTGTGCAGGTCGAGCATGAACTGCGCGATGGCGCGCTCGAGCCTGGCCAGCTTGCCCTTCAGCACGACGAAGCGCGCCCCGGACATCCTGCTGGCGGCGGCGAAGTCCATCTCGCCGGTCGCCTCGCCCAGCGCGACATGGTCCTTGGGCGGGAAGGCGAAGTTGCGCTGGCTGCCGACCCGGCGGATCTCGACATTGCCGGTCTCGTCGGTACCGTCCGGCACGTCGTCGAACGGCAGGTTGGGCAGCACTTCGAGGCGGCGGGTCAGCTCGGCATCGAGCTCGGCCGCCCGGGCCTCGCCGGCCTTCAGCGACGCCTCGAGCGCCGCGACCTCGGCCATCAGCGCATCGGCCGGCTCGCCCTTGCGCTTGGCGATGCCGATCTGCTGGCTGAGCGCCCTGCGCTTCGCCTGGATGCTCTCGCTCTCCGAGATCGCGGCGCGCCGTCGCCTGTCGACCTCGAGCAGCTCGGCCGACATCGGCGCCAGATTGCGCTTTCTGAGGCCGACATCGAAGGCGGTGGGGTTTTCGCGGATGAATTTGATGTCGTGCATGGCTAGCTGCCGGCGGCTTCGTCGGCCTTCTTGTCCTCTTCCTCGCGCTTCTTCTCGATCCACGAGCCGACGATGATGCTGATCTCGTAGAAGGCGAGCAGCGGGACGGCGAGCGCGATCTGGCTGATCACGTCGGGCGGCGCCAGCACCGCGGCGATCACGAAGCAGATCACGATGGCGTAGCGCCGCTTGGATCGCAGGCCGTCGGAGGTGGCGATGCCGACCTTGATCAACAGGATCAGCAGCACCGGCATCTCGAAGGCGAAGCCGAAGGCAAAGACCAGCTGCAGGATGCGCTCGAGATAGTCCGACGAGCGCAGGGTCTTCTCGATGTCGGGCGGGGCGTACTGCGTGAGCATGAAATTGATCACGTACGGCAGCACGACGTAATACATGATCGCGCAGCCGGCATAGAACATGAACGGCGTTGCCACGAGGAACGGCAGGAAGGCGCGCTTCTCCTGGCGGTAGAGGCCGGGTGCCACGAACAGCCAGATCTGCACCGCAATCAGCGGGAAACCGACGATCAGCGACACGAAGGCCGACAGCTTCACCGTGACGAAGAAGAACTCGAAGATGTCGAGGACGATGACCTTGTAGCCGTCGGCCAGCGCCGGCTGGATCAGGAACGAGAAGATCGGCTTGGCGAAATAGAAGGTGACGAAGAAGACCGCGAAGAAGCTGACCAGCGCATAGATCAGCCGCCTGCGCAGCTCGATCAGATGATCGAGCAACGGCATCGGCTTGTCGTCTTCGGGTCCGTCGTGCGCTTGGGTCAAGGCAATCTTCGCGTCCGTGAGTGGCGCGTTATGCCGCCCTTTGGCCGGCAATTCAAAGCGCTAATTCGCCTATTCGGCGGCTGCCTTGGCGGGTTTGCTTTCGACCGGCGGTTCGACCGGCGCCTCGATGGCCTTTTCGATTGCCGCCGGCGCGACTTCTTCGATTGCCGCCGGCGCGACTTCCGCCGTCACGACAGGCACGGATTCGGACGCGGGTGCCGGTTCGACCGCGACCTGCGGGGCCGACTCGGGCTCAGCCAACGGATTGTCGAGCGTCGACTTGGCCTCCGCCCAGGCCTTGTCGCCTTCGGCCATGCCTTCCTGGAGGTGCTGCTTGATCTGCTTGGTCGGATCGAGCGACTGCAGGTCCAGCCCGCCGGCCGAACCCTCGAGCTGCTTCTTCACCTCGTCCAGCTCGGACTGGCGCACCATCTCATCGACATGGCCGCGGAATTCCGACGCCATGCCGCGCATCTGGGACATCCATCTGCCCCAGGTCCGCAGCAGATTCGGAAGCTCCTTCGGGCCGATGACGACGAGCGCGACGACCGCGATCACCAGCAGTTCAGGACTGTCGATGCCAAACATGTATCACCGAAGCCCGAGGCGCCGTCCTTAGACCTTGGCGGTGTTGTCCTGTCGCGCCTGGCCCGGCGACGAGGTGGTGGTCTGCGCCGAGATCGGCTTGGCCGAATCGCCCGGCTGGCCCGCCTCCACCGTTTCCTTGTCGGCCCCGTCGCCCGAGACGCCCTTCTTGAACGCCGACAGGCCCTTGCCGAAATCGCCCATCAGGGACGAAATCTTGTTCTTGCCGCCGAACAGTAGCAGCACGACGGCCAGCACGATGAGCCAGTGCCATACGCTGAAGCTACCCATGTGATTGCTCCTGAAAAAACCATTGCGATCGCTATGCCCGATTATGGCATCCGGCACAAACGCCCGGCAACCTGCCGATCAAGGCCTTATTGCGGCTCCGCGACGCGGAAGCAACGAAGCTACGACTTCTGCTCTTCGACCGCGAGCGGCTCGATCGCTTCGTCTTCCGTCGGCTCGAGAGGCAGGTCGGCCTCCTCCGGACGGAATATGGGGGGCTGCGCGCGCGGGTCCAAGAGGCCGGCGGCACGCATTTCCTCATGTCCCGGCAGATCGTCGAGCGACGACAGGCCGAAATGCTCGAGGAAAAAGTCGGTCGTGCCCCAGGTCACGGGCTTGCCTGGCGCCCGGCGGCGCCCCATCGGCTTGATCCAGTTCTGCTCGAACAGCAGATCGAGCGTGCCCTTGCTCAAGCCGACGCCGCGAACCTGCTCGATTTCGGCCCGCGTCACCGGCTGGTGAAAGGCGATGATCGCCAGCGTCTCGACCGAGGCACGCGACAGCTTGCGCGTCACGGGCCGCTCGATCTTCAGTTTCTCGGAAAGATCAGGCGCCGTGCGGAAAGCGTATCCGCCCGCCACCTTCACCAGGTTTATGCCGCGGTTGGCATACAGCCCGGCGAGGTCGGCCAGCAGACGCGGCAGGTCGGCGTCGTTGGGCAGACGGTCGGTCAGCTCCTTCTCGCCGAGCGCCTGGGTGCCGGCGAACAGCAAGGCTTCGAGCAGACGCAGATGCTGCACATGGTCGGACGACACCGCATCGGTGACCCGAGGCGGCGACGGCGCAACGACGATATTCGGCGTTTCGACTGCCTCGACGATGACCAGCTCCGCGGCTCCGGAATCGGCGATCCCCTCCTGCGCGGCCGCCACGACCGGGGGTGCGTCTACCGGCTCCGTCGCGTCATCCTCTGCTTCCCTCTTTTCCCCGTCTTCCTCGAAGCCAGCGGAAACTTCGACATCATCATCGCCATCTCCTGGATCGGCAGCCGCCTCGCCGCCCCCATCTTCATGGCCATCTTCACCGGAATCGCCGGTCGCCGCAGCGGGCGCTTCCACCGCCTCGACAGCAACATCCTCGATCGCCTTTCCCTCTCCGTCTTCTTCAGGCTCGGCGGAATCGTCGTCGTCGTCGTCGTTGTCGTCTTCATCCGTATCCGGGTCGTCGTCGTCCGAGTCGTCGTCATCATCATCGTCGGAAGCGTCATCATCGGAGTCGTCGTCGTCCGACCCGTTGTCGTCATCGTCCTCCGCCGTGTCGCCATCGGTGCCGTCGGCCCGGTCATCGCTTTCCATGTCCTCGACCTTGGGCTTCTCTTCCGCGGCCGACAGCTCGTCAGCGGCCGGGACGGCCGTCTGCTCTTCGGCATCCTTGGCGGGAGGGAGTTCTTCTGCTGACATGATTGACGTCACCGCGGTTCGGTACGTTTACGCAAATGGATGGGACCGAAACGTTCGGTCTGCCGCAATTCGATCTGGCCGTCCTTGGCCAACTGAAGCCCCGCCACGAAGGTCGAGGCGATGGCCGAGCGCCGCTTCGCCGGATCGGTGAGGCCAGCCGGCAGGAAGGCCTCCAGGTTCTGCCAGTCGATCGCGATGCCGAGCATGCGGCCCAGCCGTTCCGCCGCCTCCTCGACCGAGAAGAACTGCATCGGCACGATCTGATAGGTGTCGGCGTCCTTGGGGCGGACCTGATGGCCGTAGGCCTTCAGCAGGTCGTAGAGCTTCACGTCCCACACGGTACGGCGCACCACGACCACGCCCTCGGGCTGGCCACGGGCGAAGATGTCCTTGCCGAGCTGCGGACGGGCCATCAGGCGAGCGCCTGCCTCCTGCATGGCCTCGAGACGGCGCAGTTGCCACTGCAGCGCATCGGCCATCTCCTGGCCCGACGGCTCCTCGCCGGGCGGCGGCTCGGGCAACAGCAAACGCGACTTGAGATAGGCGAGCCAGGCCGCCATCACGAGATAGTCGGCCGCGAGCTCGAGCCGTATCCGACGCGCCTGGGCGACATACGACAGGTACTGGTCGACCAGCGCGACCATCGAGATGCGGCGAAGATCGACCTTCTGGTCGCGGGCAAGCGCCAGCAGCAGGTCGAGCGGCCCCTCGAAGCCTTCGAGGTTGACGATCAGCTCACCCTCGCCCGGCGCGATCACGTCGGGGCCGGCAGCGCTGAAGCCGTCATTGGGGGGAGGCGCGGCTGGGTCGCTCATGCAGGTTTGGTGTAGTCCAGCCGGAGCGCCTGCCGCCACTGGATTTGACCCCGCCTTATCCCCATTCCGGGAGGAGCGCGGAAAGCCTTCGTCCGGCCTCGGTAAAGTCGGCCCTGCCGAGCGGGGCGCGATGCCGTGCCAGATAATGCCGCCCCGCCTCGAACCGGCGGCGGGCGGCGGCGGTCATCGGACCGGCATTCGCCGCCACCTCGCGCATTTCGGTCATCCGGCCGTTGCAGTGCAGGGCAATGTCGCATCCTGCCGCCAGCGCGCGCGCCGCGCGCTCGCCGAGGCTGCCGCCCAGCGCCTGCATCGAGAGATCGTCCGACAGGAGCAGGCCGTCGAAACCGATATGGCCACGGATGACATCCCGCACGCCCCGCGCCGAAACCGTGAGCGCGGCAGCCGGGTCGATGGCCTCGTAAAGCACATGCGCCGTCATGGCCCATGGCAGGTCGGCCAGGAACTTGAAGGGCACGAAATCGGTGCGTTCGAGCGTCTCGCGAGAGACTCCGACACGCGGCAGGGCGTCGTGCGAATCGACGGTTGCGCGGCCATGTCCGGGGATGTGCTTGACCACCGGCATCACGCCGGCGGCCAGCAGGCCCTCGGCCGCGGCGCGGCCCAGGGCGGCGACGGGCTCGGGCTGGCCGGCATAGGCGCGGTCGCCGATCACCGCATGGGTCTCCGGAAAGGCGATGTCGAGCACCGGCAGGCAATCCACGTCGCAGCCGGTCGAGGCAACGTCCGCCGCCAGCAGGCGCGCATTCAGCCAGGTCGCCTCCAGGCCGTGCTCGGGGTCGCGCGCATAGAGCTCGCCCAACAGCCGCGCGGGTGGCGCCTTGCGCCAATGAGGCGGCCGTAGCCGCGCCACCCGGCCGCCCTCCTGGTCGACCAGCACCGGCGCCTCGGCACGCGCCACGCAGGAGCGCAGATCCTCGGTCAGGCGGCGTGCCTGATCGGGAGTCTCGATGTTGCGGGCAAAGAGGATGAAGCCCAGCGGATCGGCATCGCGAAAGAACGCGCGCTCGTCGGCCGACAGGGTGGTGCCGGCACAGCCAAAGATCGCCGCCTTCATCCGCGCGGTCGCCCGTCGCCCCGAGCGCCGCGAAGGACCTCCCGGTTGCGCCACGGAATGCCTTTGAAAGAGGCGCGTGCTTCGCTTTGCCCGGGAGGAGCACGGCGGGCCCGCAGGCCGGCGGTCGCCATGATCATCACTTGGCGGGCGGGACGGCGACGCAGTCGGTCTTGCGCGTCTTGAGCGTGCCGCAGATGCTGTGCGCCTGCTTCTCGTCCAGCGGGCCCGCCTGGACACGGTACCACACGCCCTTGTCGCCGAGATCCACCCGCGCAGGCTGCATGCGCAGGCTGGCGAGCACGTCGCCGTGCGCCGCCTGCAGACGGGCCCATGTCGACTTGGCGATGTCCTCGCTCTTCACCGAGGCAATCTGGATGCGCCAGCCGCCGGTCGCACCGGACATGCCTTCGATCAGGCTGGCGATGCTCGGGCTGCTCTCGCTGGCGGGAGCCGGAGATGGCGCCTGCGTCACCGTCGGCGGGTTCGGCGGCGGTGCGGGCGCGGGGGCCGGTGTCGATGCGGCGGCCTGCACGGGCGTCGGGGTCTTCGCAACCTCGGGCTCCCTGGGCGGCGGCGATGGAGTCGGCATGATGCCGTCCGCCGGCAGCCGCGGCGTCGTCGGTCCCGGCAACAGCTTCTCGGGCTGGATCGGCACCGCGCCAGGGGAAATGCGGTTGTAGACTTCCTTGTCCTGGTCGGGCGGCACGAGGCCGCCGGCATTCTCCGGCTTGACGCGCGCCAGCGTCGTCGGCGCCTGTATGACCAGAGGCTCCAGCCCCTTGCCGCCGGCGCGGACGTCCTGGTTGTGCGCCCACCACACCACCGAGCCGAAGCTCGCGATTGCGGCGATCGAAACCATCATGGTGAGGATCGTGCCGCGCCGTCGGTTGACTTTCGCCAAAAGAGAATCGCGCGGCGGCGGCGGAATGGAATCGGGTTCGTGCGCGACGGGCCGGGCCGGCGGTTCACGCCGTGAGGCGACCGACTCGTTGGGTCGGTAGATCTTTGGACCGTCGCCGGAGGGGGGCCGGCGGATGTGCATTTTTTTCCTTATCTCATCTCTTCGACGGGAGTTACGCCGAAGATCGACAAGCCGGATTCTATCACAAATCCGACCGCCTGCACCAACGCAAGCCGCGCGCGTGTCTTTTCGGAGTCCCCCTCGACCACGAAGCGCAACGACGGTTCATCCTTGCCGCGATTCCAATGGCCGTGGAAGGCGGCGGCGAGATCGTAGAGATAGAAGGCGATGCGGTGCGGCTCATGCGCCGATGCCGCCGCCTCGACCTGGCGCGGCCATTGCGCGATCAGGCGGACCAAGGCGAGCTCGCCGGCGTCGGTCAGATGATCGAGCGATGCGTTGCCCAGCCCATCGACCGGGATGCCGGCCGCGCTCGCCTGGCGCACGACACTGCGCGTCCGCGCATGGCCATACTGGACGTACCAGACCGGGTTGTCCCGTGACTGTTCCGTGGCCTTGACCAGGTCGAAGTCGAACGGCGCGTCGTTCTTGCGCGTCAGCATGGTGAAGCGCACGACGTCGGGGCCGACCTCGTCGAGCAGGTCGCGCAGGGTCACGAAGGTCCCGGCGCGCTTGGACATGCGCACCAGCTCGCCGTTGCGCAGCACGCGCACGAGCTGGCAGAGCTTCACGTCAAGCGCGCCCCTGCCTTCGGTGATGGCGCTGACCGCCGCCTTCATGCGCTTCACGTAGCCGCCGTGGTCGGCGCCCCAGATGTCGATCATGTCGGCGAAGCCGCGACGGAACTTGTCGTGGTGGTAGGCGATGTCGTTGGCAAAGTAGGTCCAGCTGCCGTCCGACTTCCTGAGCGGCCGGTCGATGTCGTCGCCGAACTTCGTCGCCCGGAACAGGGTCTGCTCGCGGTCTTCCCAGTCGTCGGGCTTCTTGTCCTTGGGCGGATCGAGCCGGCCCTGATAGATCAGCT
>Ga0182739_1004534_pt1 | contig 11437 bp, 7 predicted proteins | sample eDN5th30CBELigBY_FD_128873 | JGI IMG/M metagenome (GOLD analysis project Ga0182739, IMG submission 128873) | Enriched backyard soil microbial communities from Emeryville, California, USA - eDNA 5th pass 30_C BE-Lig BY (version 2) (version 2) | ecosystem: Environmental > Terrestrial > Soil >... | reverse complement strand
GCTCCTTCGCCTTGTCCGCCATGTCCTGCCTGTTCCCGTCGCTCGAAGCGGCCGCCCCAGACGCCCTGGCCGCCTGCCCGGCACCCAATCTAGCCGCGACCGGTTAACGAACCCTTGCAGCCCCCTGAATCTGGACAGCAGGCCCGCACGGAGGCTTCCATCCCCTGCCGCAAGCGCGAGGTGGCGCGACATGTCCGAGATCGAGACCGTGGAGATGCATACCGGCGGGGAGCCGGTGCGGATCGTGACCGCGGGCTTTGCCGCACCGGAGGGCGGCACCATCCTGGCCAAGCGCCGCTGGGCGGCCCTGCATGCCGAGGAGCTGCGGCGCTTCCTGATGTGGGAGCCGCGCGGCCATGCCGACATGTATGGCGTGCTGCCGGTCGAGCCGGACCTGCCGGATGCCGACCTGGCGGTGCTGTTCATGCACAATGCCGGCTGGTCGACCATGTGCGGCCATGCGGTGATCGCACTCGGCCGGTTCGCGGTGGAGCGGGGCCTGGTCCCGGTCCGGGAGCCCGAGACGCCGGTGCGCATCCAGTGCCCCTGCGGCCTGGTCGAGGCGCTGGTCGAGGTCAGGAACGGCAAGAGCGGCGCCGTGCGGTTCCGTTCGGTCCCGGCTTTCGCCCATGGCCTGGATCGCGTCCTGGAGGTCGAGGCGGTCGGACCGGTCCTGGTCGACGTCGGCTATGGCGGGGCCTTCTATGCGGTGATCGACGCCAGCCAGTTCGGCCTGGACGTCGGCCGCTCGCCGATCGGCGAGCTGGTCGAGCTGGCCCACCGGATCACCATGGCCGGCCGGACGCAGCTGGAGCTGTTCCATCCGGACGACCCGGACCTGGCGTTCCTCTACGGCACGATCCTGACCGATGGCGGCTACGGTGAGGACGTGCCGTCGGCCAATGTCTGCGTGTTCGCGGAGCGGGAGGTCGACCGGAGCCCGACCGGCTCGGGCGTCACCGCGCGCATGGCGCTGATGCACCGGCGCCGGCAGGTGCAGCCCGGCAGCATCCGCCGCTTCGCCAGCCGCACCGGGGCGGTGTTCACCGGGCAGGTGGTCCAGGAGGAACGGCTGGGCGTCCTGCCGGCAGTGCGGGTCGAGGTGGCGGGCCGCGCCCATTTCACCGGTACCGGCCGCTTCACCCTGGAGGAGGACGATCAGATCGGCCGCGGTTTCCTGCTCGGGTGAACCATGCCGGCCTCAGCGCTGGACGATGCCGCTCCAGCCGCCCGAGATCAGCGCGGTGATGTCGGGCAGCACGCGTGCCAGCGAGATGCCGGGGTAGAGGAGATAGCTCGGCCGCCAGGTGGGCTGGAACTTCGCCTTGAAGGCGCGCAGGCCCTGGAAGTTGTAGAGGCGGCCGCCATGCCTGGCCGCGATCCGCCCGAACTTCGCCCAGGGCGAGGCCAGATGGTGCTCGGGCAGCCCTGCCAGCGGCGCCATGCCGAGGTCGAACCAGGCAGCACCCTCCGCCTTGGCCCACAGGATCGTTTCCACGATCAGGTAGTCCATGGTGCCGGGCGGCGCGTCCGGCAGGAAGCGCATCAGGTCGATGCCGATCTCCTGGCCGTCGCCCGCGCGCCAGATGTTGGCGAACGCGATGATCCGGCCGTCGCGGCGCACGACGGAACAGGGCGAGATCGACAGGTAGGCGGGGTCGAAGCGGCCGAGCGAGAAGCGCTTCTCGCGGGTCTTCCGCTCGGCCAGCCAAGCCGACGACACGTGGCCCAGCTCGTCCAGATGGGCCGGCATCTCGGACGGCGACAGGACGGCGAAGCTCAGGCCGGCGCGCGGGGCGCGGTTGCGCACGTTGCGCAGTTCGCCCCGCTGCTTGCCCTGCAGATCGAACGCCGGCAGCGAGATCCGGGCATTCTCGCCGATCTTGACCGGGCGCAGGCCGAGATCGAGCAGCCAGGGCAGGGCATCCGGACCCACCTGGTAGAACACGGTGCGGCCGCCATGGCGGTCGACCTGCGCGTGGAAGTCCCAGAGCAGCTCGGCCCAGCGCTCCTTGGGCCCCACGGGCTCGCCCATCACCACCCAGGAGCGGCCCTGGACCGCGTACATCAGGAACGCCTCGCCCGTCCGGTCGAAGAACAGGGCCTTGTCGCCGGTGAACACCAGCATGGCGGTGGTCGAGCCGTGCTTCGCCACGATCGGCCGGGCCCGTTCCAGCTCCTCGGGCGTCGCGGGATGGGGTGCGGCCGGCGGCGGCCGCAGGAGCTGGGCCACGCCCAGCAGTGCTGCGACCAGCAGGGCGATGGTGACCCCGCGCATCGACCGGGAAGCGGCCGCCTCCAGGGCAAAGGTCGACCACAGGCTGTGGCTGTAGTCGACATGGCGGTAGGCGAAGAACAGGATCCAGACCATCGCCGCCAGCACCGCCGCGATCGCCACCACCCAGCTCAGCGACAGCCGCTCGTCCAGGAGCGAGCTCTTGCGGTAGAAGTCCGAGCGGCAGGGCAGGAGCAGGACCAGCACGAGCAGCAGGTAGATCGCCTCCTCGTAGTCGAGCCCCTTGGCGAGCGTCGCGAGCGCGCCGGTGGCCAGCCCCAGTGCCGCCAGCGTCCAGGCGGCATTGACACGGCGATACAGGCCGCGGGCCACCAGCAGCAGCCCGGCCCCCACCATGCTGGCCCAGACATGGGCGAACTCGACCAGGAACAGCGGCAGGTATTCGCCCAGGAGATCCATGCGGGGCTCCTGGGCCGGGGTGGCGACCGACAGGAGCAGGATCACCCCGGCGATCCCGGTCAGGATCGCGAACAGGGTCGGCGCCATCGGCCCGATCGCCTTGAGGGTGATCTGGCCGACCGTGCCGAGCCAGCCCCGGATCCGCGCCACTTCCAGCCCGCCCATGATCACCGCGCCCAGCAGCAGCGGCACCAGGTAGTAGCAGATCCGGAACAGGACCAGCCCGCCGACCACGCCCACGATCAGGTCGTCGGCCGGGCGCAGCAGCACCAGCACCGCGCCCTCGAACACGCCGAGGCTGCCCGGCACGCTGCTGACCACGCCCACCATGATGGCGGCGGTGAAGACCGTGATCGCCGCCGGCAGCGACAGGCCGAGCTCGGTCGGCATCAGCACCCAGAAGGCGGTGGCGGCAGCACCCAGGTCGAGCAGGCCCAGGATGATCTGGATGATGGTGACGCCCGGGGTGGGCGCCTGGATCCGGTGGCCGCGGACCTCGATGCTGCGCGGCTTCAGCCAGCCCCAGAAGATGTAGGCGGCGACGACCGTCAGCAGCAGGCAGCCCAGCGAGAACCAGAGCGTGGTCGAGATCGGCGTGGCCTGGCTCAGTGTCTCGGGTGAGAGCACCAGGACGAGGCCGGACAGGGTGGCGACACCCAGGGAGAAGGTGAAGGTGAAGAAGGCCTGGACCTTGGCGACGTCCAGCGCGCCCAGCCCCTGGCCGACATAGAAGCGGTAGCGCACCCCGGCGCCCACGAAGGGGGCGAAGCCCGTACAGTGCGCGATCGACTGGGTGACGAAGCTCGCGGTCGCGATGTGGATCAGCGGCAGTCTCTTACCTGCCCACCGGACCCCGTAGATCTCGTAGCCCACCAGCATGGCGAAGCTGAAGAAGGTGAAGAACAGCGCCAGGAAGACGCGGTCCCAGCCGATCCGCTGGATTTCCTCGGTGACGTCGTGCCAATGGAACGAGCCGACCATGCGGTGCAGCACGGCGATCGCCACCACGAACAGGACCGCACCCACCACGTAGGGTGCCAGCACCTTCAGGTGCGTGAGCCAGGCGCGCCCCCTGCCGGCTGGGCTCTCGCCGCTCTCCGTCGCCTCCGCCACCTGAGGTGCACTCACCAAGTTCCTCCACTCCTCTGCCCGAGGCCGGCCAGGATTCTCGCTGCGATCGCCGCGTAGTCACCGTCGAAATGATGGCCGCCGGGACGCTCGACCAGCTCGGCGCCGTTGGCCTCGGCGCTGCGGCAGCCCGTCTCGTCGGCCGGTTCGTCCGCGCCGAAAAAGCACTGGACGCGGCTCCTGTCCATGCGGGCGAGGTCGGGCGGGATCGGCCGGGCATCCGGGCTGGCCCAGCCGACCCAGTCCGTCAGGTGGAACTCGAAATCCGCCGATACCCCGAGCGCCAGCAGGCTGACCTGCGTGATCGCTGCCTGGGTCTGCGGCGCCAGCAGCGGCCAGACCGCCGGCAGCACGTCGGCGCCGAAGCTGTAGCCGACCAGAGCCACCCGGTCCTTGCCCCATTGCCGGCGATAGTGGCGCACGATCCGGTCCAGGTCGCCCGCCACCTCGGCCGGCTGGCGCGCTTTCCAGAAATAGCGCAGGGAATCCAGGCCCAGCGTCGGCAGGCCGTGCGCCACGAAATAGTCGGCGATGCTCTTGTCCAGGTCGCGCCAGCCGCCGTCGCCGGACAGGACGAGGGCGAAGGTGTGGCCGGGCCCCTCTGCCGGAAGTTCGACCAGGGGCAGGTCGGCCAGCGGCGCCCCCTCGTCGCCCGGCGGTGCCCATAGCACGAGGCCGGCGTCGATCGCCCTTGCCAGCGCCGTGCCGAGGTCGTTCCGGGGATCCAGGGTCACCGAAGCGGACCTGGCCATGGGTGGCCAGGAAGCGGCCGGGTCGGCCGCGTGCCAGCGTGCGTCCACCAGCCAGCCGTCTTGCTGGATGGGTGGCGGGTAGGCGAAGCCGCCCGCGGCGTCGCCGCTGGCGGCGCCAGCCGGGCAGAACGGCAGGCGCGAGCGCACCCGTTCCGCCCGGTCCAGCGCCACGGCACCCGCCAGGGTCGCCGGTGGCGCATTGGCCAGGGCGGCCGCGGCGAGCGTGCCGCCGGCACCCAGTCCCGCCACGATCCCCAGCTGGTAGCGGCTGCTGCGCCAGGTGCGCTGCATGAGCTTGCCGGCAGCCTCGAGGTCGCCCACCAGATAATGGCAGTCGGTGTCGGCGGGGTCGGCAGCCAGGGCGTCGAGCCAGGTGGCGAGGTCGATGCCGATCACCCCGTGGCCCGCTGCCGAGAGCCTGGTCGCAGCCTGCTCCATCGGCTCGTTCCAGCCGTCCAGGTCGGACACCAGGAACAGGATGGCCCTGGTCTCGCCGGCAGGTGCTGCGACATGCAGCGTGCCCAGCCGGCTGCCGGATGCCGGCGCCACCGGCTCCGTCGCAAGGAGCGGCTTCGGGCCGGCCGCCACTGCCAGGAGTGCCAGGAGGAACCAGATCGGGAACCACGCCATGATGGGACTCCGGCAGGACGTGCCGCACAGGGAGTGATGGCCAGCACGGTGGAGTAGCTGGCGACCTGGGCGATCCGCAACATGCAGCGTGCCGCCGGCCCGGAGGGGTTGCCGATATGCCCTTCACGCGTCGCCCGGCCGACGCCATATCAGCGGCATGACCGACAAGTTACCGGCATCCCGCGACAAGGGGGACGTCCTGGGGTTCGTGGCGGAGGCGCAGGCCCTGGCACCGGCCGCGCGGGACGTGGCGCGCGTGATCTTCGCGGTGGATGCCACCCAGTCCCGCGAGGCCACCTGGGATCTGGCCACTGGCCTGCAGATGCAGATGTTCGATGCCGCGGCGGCCCTGGGCGGCATCGGCGTACAGCTCGTCTACTTCCGCGGGCTGGACGAGTGCCGCGCCTCGCGCTGGCATCTGCAGCCGCGGCCGCTGATCGAGGCGATGGGCAGGGTCCGCTGCATGGCCGGCCATACCCAGATCGCCCGGGTGCTGCGGCACGCGCTCCGGCAGCGGCAGGAAGGCCGGGTGGCGGCGCTGGTGCTGGTGGGCGATGCCTGCGAGGAATCGGCGGACGAACTGGTGGGGCTTGCCGGGCAGCTCCGGCTGGTGTCGGTGCCGGTGTTCGCCTTCCACGAGGGCCCGGACCGGAACGCCGAGCGGTTGTTCCGCGACCTGGCCCGGGTGAGTGGCGGCGCGTTCCACCCCTTCGACCGGCAGTCGCCGCGGGTGCTGGCCGATGCGCTGCGCGCGGTCGCGGTGTTCGCCTCGGGCGGTGCCGCGGCGCTGCAGAAGCTGGCGGCGCGCGAGGGCGGCACGGTCCGGCAGATCGCCCAGCAGCTCGGCAGATGATCGCGCTGGTTTGGATCCTGGGAGCGGCGGGACTGCTGATCGGCGGCTGGTATGCCGCCGGCAGCTTCGTGCGCGCCTCGCCGCAGGCGCTGGCCAGCGCGTTCCGGCTGTTCCTCGCGAGCTTCGCGGCCTTGGCGGGCATGGGCCTGCTGGCGTTCGGGCGCCTGGGTGTGCTGGCGGCGCTGGCGGGTGCGGTGGCACTCACGGCGGTGCGGCTGGCCAGGCAGCGGCGTCCGCCGGACCCGCTGGAAGAAGCGGGGGCCGCGGGTCAGTCCACCGTCGAGACCGGCTGGCTCACGATGCGGCTGGACCGGGCCAGCGGCCAGCTGAGCGGTCAGGTGCGGCAGGGGCGGTTCGCGGGCCGTGAACTGGCCTCGCTGGACCTGGCAGAGCTGCTCCAGCTGCGGGACGATCTGGCGACGGCCGAACCCGCCTCCTTGCCGCTGATCGATACCTGGCTGGACCGGGTGGCGCCGGATTGGCGGCAGGGCGCACGATCCGGGACGAACCGTGGCACCGATGCCACGGCCGGGCCCGGCGCGATGGATGAGACGACGGCACTGGAGGTGCTGGGGCTGCGGCAGGGCGCCGGCCGGACCGAGATCGAGGCCGCCTATCGCCGGGTCATGGCGAAGGTCCACCCGGACAAGGGCGGCTCCGACCGCCTGGCCAGCCTCGTCAATGCGGCAAGAGACTATCTGCTGAATCGTCCTTGGTAACCTGACTTTCTGCACCCGGCCGTGGTAGACACAACCGGAACGTGAACAGTTGCAGAAGGCGAGGGTCTGGGCTTCATGCCGATGAATGCGGCGATTCAGTTCGAGGATGCCAGCTTCAGGACAGATCAGCCGCGGTTGATGGGCCGTCAGGCCGCGACGGAGAGCTTCTTCCGCGCCTGGCTGCAGCACGGGCAGATCGACGTGGCGGTGGGATATGTCGAGCGGGCGGCCGAGCGGGCGGCGTTCGCCGACGCGGTCCGGCGGATCGACGGCCACGACCGCCGTCTGATGGCGCTGGCGACGCCGGCCGACACCACGGCGGTCCAGGCGACCGGCACGCTGTTCCGGGGCGACCCGGGCCTGGCCGATCTGGCCTATCGCCGCCGGCGCGGCGACCCGCGCCGCTGGTCGCTGGTCGGGATCACCCACACCACCGCGTCGGTGGGGGCCATGCGGGCACTGGGCGAGCTGGTGACAGGTCCGCTGGAGCCCTGGGATGCGGTGATCTGCACCTCCAGCGCGGTGCAGGCGATGGTCCGACGGCAGGTCGATGGCACCTTCGCCTATCTCCAGGAACGGCTGGGCGCCAGCCGCCGGCCGAAGCTGAACCTGCCGGTGATCCCGCTGGGTATCGACACACGCAGCTTCGATGCCGACACGCACGCCGCGGCCGAGGCACGCCAAGCGTTGCGGGCTAGGCTCGGGATCGCCGAGGAGGACGTGGCCGTTCTCTATTTCGGCCGGCTGAACGCCTATGTGAAGGCTCATCCGCTGCCGATGTTCCTGGGCCTGGACGAGGCCGTGGCGGAACTCGGTCCACGTCTTTCCGGGCGCGTCCACCTGATCCAGGCGGGCTGGTTCACCGACGACAAGCGCCAGGGCCACTGGGAGGAAGCCCAGCGCCTGCTGGCCCCCCGGATCGTCCACCATGTGCTGGATGGCCGGCAGCCGGAGCTGCGCTCCGGGCTGTGGTTCGCCGCCGACCTGTTCGTGAGCTTTGCCGACAACATCCAGGAAACCTTCGGCCTCACGCCGGTGGAGGCGATGGCCGCGGGACTGCCGGTCGTGGGCTCGGACTGGGACGGCTACCGCGAGACCGTGACGCCCGAATGCGGCATCCTGGTGCCGACGGTGACGCCGCCACCAGCCGCCGGCACCTGGCTCGCCGAGCGCTTCGAGGACGGCTACGAGACCTACGACACCTATTGCGCGACCGCGGCCCTGGCGACCGCGGTCGATGTCGGTGCGGCGCGCGAAGCGTTCAAGGTCCTGCTGGCCGATCCGGCGAGGCGGCAGGAGATGGGCCAGGCCGGCCGGGCGCGCGCGCGGGCGCTCTATGACTGGGCCACCGTGATCGCCGCCTACCAGAGCCTGTTCCGCGACCTGGAGAAGCTGCGCAAGAAGGCGCAGCCCGTGCCGCGCCGGGCCGCGGCCAACCCCTGGCGCCGCAATCCCCTGGATCTGTTCCAGAACTATCCAAGCCGGGTGATGCAGGCTGGGCTGCGCGTGCGCGCGACCGCGCGGGCATTGGTCGGCTCGGGGCCGGACCTGATGGCGCTCGACATCGTCCAGCTGCGCAACCGCGTGCCATGCGACGGGCCGAAGAGCCGGTCCCTGATGGAGCGGATCGCGACGGCCGGTGTCGCCGGGGTCAGCTTCGAGGAGCTGCTGCGCGGCGAGAGCGGCGAAGCCGCGATGATCCTGACCTATCATCTGGGCTGGCTGATGAAGATCGGCGTGGTCGAGCTGATGAGCTGACCGGGCCGGCTGCGACAGCGGCAGTGGTATCAACCCTGCGTTTCAAGTTGCCCCGTGGGCTCGCCCTGCGCATATAGATAGGGCTCCAGCCGCTGCCGTTGTCCCCGCCTGCCGAACCCGGTCCGGAGCCGCATGCACCACGCGCCACTGCTCGCAACGATCTGTGTCGGCCTGGTTCTGGCCTTCTTCTTCGGCGCGATCGCGCATCGGCTGAAGATCTCGCCGCTGGTCGGCTATCTCCTGGCGGGTGCCGCGGTCGGCCCGTTCACGCCCGGCTTCGTCGCCGATCAGGGTCTGGCCAACCAGCTGGCCGAGGTCGGCGTCATCCTGCTGATGTTCGGCGTGGGCCTGCATTTCTCGATCAAGGATCTCCTGTCGGTGCGGCTGATCGCCGTACCAGGTGCGGTGGCGCAGATCGCGGTGGCGACCTTGCTCGGCCTGTCGCTGGCGCTCCTGGCGGGCTGGTCGGTGGCCGGTGGCGTGGTGTTCGGCCTGGCACTTTCGGTCGCGAGCACGGTGGTGCTGCTCCGCGCCATCCAGGAGCGGCGCCTGGTGGAGACCGAGCGCGGCCGGATCGCGGTCGGCTGGCTGATCGTCGAGGACCTGGTGATGGTGTTCGCCCTGGTCCTGATCCCGGTGATCGCCCACGCCGTCCAGGGCACGGAGGTGACCGAGCATGTCGAGGTGGGTGCGGGCCCGCTGGTCACCCATCTCGACCTCGGCCTCTGGGGCATGCTGGTCCTCACCCTCGGCAAGGTGGTCGCCTTCGTGGCGCTGATGCTCGTGGTGGGCCGGCGGGTGATCCCGCGGCTCCTGCACTGGGTCGCCCATACCGGCTCGCGCGAGCTGTTCCGCCTGTCCGTGCTGGCGATAGCACTCGGCGTCGCCTACGGCGCCACCGCCCTGTTCGACGTGTCCTTCGCGCTGGGCGCCTTCTTCGCCGGGATGATCTTGAACGAATCGCCGCTCAGCCAGCGCGCCGCAAAGGAGACGCTGCCGCTGCGCGATGCGTTCGCGGTGCTGTTCTTCATCTCGGTGGGCATGCTGTTCGACCCGGCCATCGTGGTCGAGGCGCCCTACCCGTTCCTGGGCACGCTGCTGATCATCCTGGTGGGCAAGTCGATCGCCGCCTACGTGATCGTGCGCGCGTTCGGCCGGCCGGTCTCGACCGCCTGCACCATCTCGGCGAGCCTGGCCCAGATCGGCGAGTTCTCGTTCATCCTGGCGACACTGGGCGTCCAGACCGGGCTCTTGCCCGAGATGGGTCGCGACCTGATCCTGGCAGGCGCGATCATCTCGATCCTCCTGAACCCCTTCGCCTTCGCGCTTTCGGACCGCGTGGCGCCGGTGGAGCCGGAGGAGCGCCGGGCACCCACCCCGGCGGCGCCGCCGCAAAGCCGTGCGGTCCCGACGCCGACGGACCTGTCCGGCCACACCGTCCTGGTCGGCTATGGCAGGGTGGGCCGGGTGGTCGGCAGCGGCCTGCGCGACGCGGCCGAGCCGTTCCTGGTGATCGAGGACCGCGACGAGCCCGCAGCCCTGGCCAGGCGCGACGGGGCGGAGGTCATGAGCGGCAATGCCGCGGACCCGCGCGTGCTGGAGGCGGCCAATCTCGCCAATGCCCGGCGGCTGTTCGTGGCAATCGCGCAGAGCTTCGAGGCCGGCCAGGTGGTCGAGCAGGCCCGGCGGGCCAACCCGACCCTGGAGATCCTCGCCCGCGCCCATTCCGATGCCGAGCTGGAATATCTGGCCGGGCTCGGGGCCAGCGAGACCATCCTGGGCGAGCGAGAGATCGCCCGGGCGATGCTGCGCCATGCCGGGGTCGGTGACGTCGAGGCCGCTGCTCCGGTGCTGGCACCGCAGGTGCCGGCCGCGCCGGTAGCGCCCCCGCCCGCGCGCGAGCCCGACCGGGCATGCGACGGCGTCTCCACCTGACCCGCTCCCCGGCGGGAGAAGGTGCCGGGCCCTGACTTCTGGCAGGTCGATCTGAGCCCGGGCACGGAGCTGACCGGCAAGCCGGTCACGAACGAGGAGCGGGGCGAGAAACTCCGCGCCGTGCCCGGCGGCTGAGGGGCAGGATGCCTCCTCAGAAGGCCTCCTCGAGCATCTGCCGGTAGTCGGCGGCAGTGGCCGCGCGCGGGTTGGTGGCATGGCTGTGATCGGCCAGGGCGCGCTCGATCACGAGGTCGAACACGTCGCGGCCGACCCCCAGGGCGCTCAGGCTCGCCGGCACGCCCAGGTCACGGTTCAGGGCGGCGAACGCGTCGGCCAGGTCCTCGCCGGCGCCAAGCCCGAGGACCGACTTCAGCCGCTCCAGCTTGTCGCCGACATGGCCGGCATTGAAGCGCAGCACCGGCGGCAGCAGGAGCGCGTTCAGCGTGCCGTGGTGCAGCGCCGGGCTCTTCAGGCCGCCCAAAGCATGGGACAGTGCATGAACCGCGCCCAAGCCCTTCTGGAAGCACAGGCCGCCCTGCAGCGAACCCATCATCAGCTCCCAACGGGCCTGGCGGTCCTGCCCGTCCTGGCAGGCCTTGCGGATGTTGCGCCAGACCCGGCCGGCGCCGTCCAGGCCGATCGCATCGGCCGGCGGGTTGACCCTGGGCGAGAGGAAGGTCTCGACGCAATGGGACAGCGCGTCGATACCGGTGACCGCGGTCAGGCCGGGCGGCAGGCCCAGCGTGAGCTCCGGGTCGCACACCGCCTTCTTCGGGATGACGTGCGGGCTGATGAAGCCCAGCTTGCGGCCGTCGTCCAGCGTGATCAGCGCGGCGCGCCCGACCTCCGAGCCGGTGCCGGCGGTGGTCGGCACCGCGATCACCGGAGCGACCTTGGCGGTGATCCGGGTGAGACCGCCCAGGATCATGGCGTAGTCGGCGAGCTGTCCCTCATGGGTCGCCATCAG
>Ga0182739_1004533_pt1 | contig 11442 bp, 9 predicted proteins | sample eDN5th30CBELigBY_FD_128873 | JGI IMG/M metagenome (GOLD analysis project Ga0182739, IMG submission 128873) | Enriched backyard soil microbial communities from Emeryville, California, USA - eDNA 5th pass 30_C BE-Lig BY (version 2) (version 2) | ecosystem: Environmental > Terrestrial > Soil >... | reverse complement strand
TTACATACAAGGATACTGGCTTTTTTCGCTTACATATTACTCTTCCATAATCAACGAAATTGCATCGCCGACAGCCCTCTCTCCTGCTGCATCGGATGGATGATTTACGACTTTTCCGTTAATTGCCATCGTCGTAGAGCCTCCACCATCTAAATTCAAGGCATCTTGTGCGCCTAATGCTTTCATTAATATAGCACTTTCTTCAAAACTAAGTCCTACACTAACTTGCTCATTTCTACCGTCTACTACAACAAGCAGAATATTCCCATTCGGTTTAATGCCTACTAACGTACGCGGATTTCGCTTAATGCCAAACTTATAAAAAAACTTATCAATATGCGCAAACCCTTCTTTTTTTGCTGTAATCATATACTGCTGATTTTTCAATAAGAGCGGCCCCCCATTTACAATGTGGGTTTCTTTAGTAAGGGGAATCGGAATTTGATTACTCATCACTTTTGTTGAAATCATCAGTTTTTCCCCAATTACAGCGTGCTTCTTTAACCACTCTGCAGCTTCGCCTATTCCAGCAATAATAGACCCTTTAGCGGGAATAGCCCGTCCACGAGAATTTCCTATTTTAATGACCGTCCCTTTGCTGTCTAACACTACTTCTGTTCCTTTACCAGCAGGGGTTCGCGTTCCATAAATAGGCCGATACTGAACTAATTCATTATAATTGGTACAAGTAATATTATGCCTGAGTTGTTGATCAAAACGCCCTCCGCACCCTCTTATTTTTCCAATTGTACGATTCAGACCATCTATAGTTCTTACAGCACCTTTTGAAGATTGAATGTATAAAGAAGTAGACACCGGGGCAATGGCTGTATACTTTCCGCCTAGCACAAAGGCAGAACGGTTATTAATAGCCTCACTATTTAGCTCTCCACCAACAACAGAAATACCTATTAAATCTCCAGGAGTCCCAGCATGTTTATGCATAATGAAATATCCACCGTTAATGGTTACAAGTGAATTCATCCGCTTAGCGATACTTGAGACTGTTTCTCTACCTTGTACTGTGTTTAATGCTAAAGATGCAGTCATGTGATGGATAAGGTTTCGGTCGATTTCAGCAATATGGATAGACCAGGGGCCTGTTATATTTCTTCCTTCCCATCCACTATATGAGACTTTTACGTTTGAAAATCCCTTTTCAACTAATTCTTCTTTTAACTGAATAGCTTCGGATTGTTTCTTAAATTTCCCCGATTTAATGACATAGCCTAGTACATCTTTATATAAATCATTATATCGTTCGTTATAAATCGGCAGTATAAACGAATCAAACCCGTGTTTTTTTAACGTTTGTTTCGTTACTTTTGCTTTTTTTAAATCTGAAAAAAATCCCATATCTACGGAATAGTGCTCTTCAAATGACGGTATCCCTCTTTTTATAGAAGTATACGTGACTCCTGGTGCTAGTTGTTGAACAAAGCGAGTTTCGGGAAGTCCAGAACTGCCTAAAGGAAGTTCATTTTGGTTAGTTGATTGAGCAAAAGTACTAGAAGGTACGGATATAAACAGAAAGATGGTGATATAAAGGAGCGAATGTACAATAATTGGAGTTATGACCTTATTCATCTATCTCATTATCCTTTTTTACTTTCTAGTCTTAGACGATTTCAGTAATATTACTCATAAATGAATCGTATCTAAAAAAGGAAGCCCTCAAAGCTCCCCTCTTTTCTCTTATGTATATACTCTTAATTGCTAACCGTGTTCTTTAACACACCAATTTGATCAATGGTAATTTCAATTTCATCTCCAGCTCGTAAAAAGCGCGGTGGATTGAAACCTTTTCCTACCCCTGATGGTGTGCCTGTTGCAATAATATCTCCCGGTTCAAGAGTCATTCCTTGTGATAGCACAGAAATAATCTCAGAAATCGGAAAAATCATTTTTTCTTTTTCCGAAGATTGCCGAACTTCTCCATTTACTTTTGTTTCAATCTGCAAAGCACTCGGATCTGTAATAACTGATTTGTGAACAATGCATGGACCTAAAGGGCAAGTAGTATCCAAACTTTTTCCGATAAAAAATTGTTTATGGCGCGACTGCAAATCCCGCGCTGTGACATCATTTAGGATTGTATAACCAAATATATAATCTAACGCTTCTTCTTTCGTAATCGCTTTCCCTTCTTTGCCAATAATAACGGCTAGCTCTCCTTCGTAATCAAGCTGTTCGGTTACTTCTTGATGAGATAAAATCGGTGCTCCAGAAGCAATTACAGTAGTTGGCGTTTTTGTAAACACCATCACATGTTCAGGAATATCATCCTTACTTCCCATTTCAATTACATGTTCTCGATAATTTTTTCCGACACAAAAGATGTTTTTTCGAGGACGAGGGATGGGAGCTAACAGCTCAACTGCATCAAGCTCAAGAAAATCAGATTGACTCGCTTGTTGTAATACTCTCTCTGCTTGCTTGACAAATTCATCTCCTAATTCAATACATTCAATCATGCTTTGAGGAAAATCAAATCCATTTTCTTTCTTTGTCAATGGTAACACCAATGTTTCTGAAGCATCTAAAACACCTACAAAAGCTTGTCCATTTTTTCGAGCTGTTATAAACTTCATTATTTTTCACCTTCTATATCTATAGAATATATCCATTATATTATAGTACTATTTACCATTTCCAGGTTACTTATCTTCGATTACTAATTGGTTTTCTGCAAACCATTCCACTCTTAAAGACGTTAAATCATATGAAAAGCAGAGACAAGAGCGACTCAAAAACGTCGTTATGTAATGACCTATTGAGTCCCCCTCGTCTAGTTAACTAATTATGATTTTATTCAGCAAACAGTTCATCCAATTGCTTCCGCAGCACAAACTTTTGAATTTTTCCGCTCGCATTCCGCGGTAGAGCATCACAGAAAATATATTTGCGTGGTCGCTTATAATTAGCTAACGTATCACTATTTTTACACCAATTCTCTAATTCGCTATCGGTTAAAGATGAATTTTTAGCCACAACAAAGGCCACAACTGTTTCTCCATAGTGCTCATGAGGTAGTCCAATAACTGCACAATCAAGGACACCGCTATGTTCATATAGTGTATCTTCTACTTCACGCGGATAAATATTTTCACCGCCTGAAATAATCATATCGTCCACGCGGTCTTTGACATATAAGAAACCTTCTTCATCTAAATAGCCAATATCACCGGAATGATACCACCCTTTATAAAGCGCTTTTTCAGTTGCTTCTTCTCGTTGAAAATACCCCTTCATCATACAAGGACCCTTCACTAGAATTTCGCCGGTTTCTCCTGAAGGGAGTCGGTCATCAGGATCGGAAGGACCATCTTCATTTGGACGCACAATAACCAGTTCATGCCAAGAACAGACTTGACCTGCTGAGCCTGCTTTTCTTACTTGATCATCTTCGAGCAGCAATGTAATCGCTGGCCCCATTTCTGTCATTCCATATGCTTGAACAAGCTGGATACCTAACTTTTCTTGACAAGCGAGCACAAGCGTTGGTGCCATTGGAGCTGCACCATATAAACCTATTTTCAAGCTGCGTAAATCATACTTTGATAACTCTTCCTGAAGCAGCATATTCCACATCGTTGGAGCGGCAAAAAGCTTTGAAATTTTTTCTTTTTCAACCAATTCTAATACCATTGTCGGCTTAAATTGATGTAAAATGACATTTTTAGCGCCGGCCTGAATTCTCGGCAAAAAAGCACAATGCAACTCAGCACAATGAAACATTGGAGCTGTAATTAAGCCTACATCATCACCGTCTAACTTTTGTGCCTTTGATAAAATATCGCTTTGGATAACCATCTCTTTATGAAGATGAACAACTCCTTTTGGCCTTCCAGTCGTTCCACTCGTATACATAATCGCATACCAATCGTCTTCTGTTACTGTTTCATCTAGCGCTAGATTTGGGGCTGATGATAGTTTTTCATGATAATTGGCTGCATAGGACGGAGTATCTTCGTCAATATACCAAAATGCTATTGTTGGAAAACGCTCTTCTAATGCAGAAACAACCGATTCTAACGATTGTTCAAATAAGACTACTTTTGGCTCGGCATCTTGTAGAATATAAGCAACTTCCTCAGCCATTAGACGAAAATTAATTGGATTAAAGACCGCTCCAATTTTAGCACAAGCAAAGAAAGCGGTTGCTAACTCTTCATTATTATAAAGATACGTTGACACCCGATCTCCCTTTTTAACTCCTTCATTCTTTAAAGCTCTGGCCAAGGCATCTACTTGATTGTTCCATTCTTTGAAGGTGAAGCGTCTATTTCTTCTGACATCGTATAGTGCTTCTTTGTTAGGGAATGTGTTTACTGTCTTTTCGAAAATCTCGCTAATCGTTTTGGACATATCTTTTTTCCCTCCTTCAATATAAATAAATGATCAATCTAGTCTTTCAATAATGGTTGCATTCGCCATACCGTGGCCTTCACACATTGTTTGCAGCCCGTATCTTCCACCTGTACGTTCTAGTTCATGCATAAGCGTTACCATTAAACGAGCACCGCTTCCACCAAGTGGATGACCAAGTGCAATCGCTCCACCATTTGGATTTACCTTCTTCGAATCTGCTCCTGTTTCTTTTAACCAAGCTAACACGACGGGCGCAAATGCTTCATTCACTTCAAACACATCGATATCGTCTATGGAAAGTCCTGATTTCTCTAATACTTTCTGAGTTGCTGGAATCGGACCCGTTAACATCAGGGTTGGATCTGAACCAACAACAACGCGAGTGTGTACTTTAAAACGAGGCTTTAAGCCAAGCTCCTCTGCTTTCTTTCGTTCCATTAAAAGTAACGCAGCTGCACCATCACTAATTTGGCTTGAATTTCCCGCATGAATAACACCATCTTCTTTAAACACCGTTTTTAACCCCGCTAACACTTCAAGCGTCGTTCCTGGTCGTGGACCGGAATCTTCCCTCACTTCAGTTAGATTTCCTTCTTTATCACTTCCAACAATCGGGATGATTTCTCGTTCAAAATATCCTTCACGTTGTGCACGAAGAGCGCGCTCATGACTTTCTACAGATAATTGGTCACATTCTCCACGGGTGATTCCCCATTTCTCAGCAATTCGCTCCGCAGAAAGCCCTTGATGAATCACTTCATACTTGTCTAAATATTTTTGACTTGGTTTAGTACCTTGGTAGTTCGAACCGATTGGTATGCGTGACATATTTTCTACTCCGCCTGCAACTATTACATCCATATCTCCAGCAAGAATCGCTTGAGCGGCAAAGTGAACAGCTTGTTGACTAGATCCGCATTGGCGGTCCAGCGTTACACCTGGAACTTCAATCGGATATCCCGCAATTAACGAAGCAACGCGCGCAATATCGCCCGCTTGCTCTCCTGCTTGTGAGACACAACCGAGAATGACATCATCGATTATCGCTGCATCAATGCCTGTCTTCTCCACTAACTTCTTCAACACTTCTGCGGCTAAATCATCTGGACGAATATCTCTAAAAACCCCATTTCTTCTTCCAACTGGTGTACGTATTCCTTCAACAATGACCACTTCGCGCATCCTACTTCCTCCTTTAAACGGTTACAACCCTAGATTTTTGGCAATGATTGTTTTCATTATTTCATTTGTACCGGCATAGATACTGGCTACAGGAATATCTCTATAGCGTCTAGCAATCTTGTATTCTTCCATATATCCATATCCACCGTGAAGCTGCATACAGGTAGTTGAAATGTTTCGAGCCATCTCTGTTAATTTCCATTTAGCCATAGATACCTCGGTTACTACTTGTTCACCAGCGATATGCTTTGCGATTAATTGGTCGAGAAAAGCTCTTCCCATTTTAATTTCTGTTGCCATTTCAGCGATTTTAAATTGGGTGTTTTGAAACTTGCTAATGGACTTTCCAAACGCTTCGCGACTTTTCACATATTCAATCGTCTCTTGAAGCATATCCTCTGATGCTGCTTGCGCACAAATTGCAACAACAAGTCGCTCTTGTTGCAATTTCTCCATTAAATAAGTAAACCCTTTGCCCTCTACACCAATTAGATTTTCTTTTGGCACACGACAATCTTCAAAGATCAACTCTGCTGTATCTTGACTATGTAGACCGACTTTGTTTAACTTTCTGCCTCTTGAAAAACCTGGCGTATCCCTTTCAATCGCTAATAAGCTAACCCCTTTATGCTTAGGAACTGCGTTTGGATCCGTTTTACAAGCGACAATCACTAAATCTGCATGAATTCCATTTGTAATAAATGTTTTTTGGCCGTTCACAATATAATGATTGCCATCTGAGACAGCTGTTGTTTTAATACTGGCAAGATCTGATCCTGCTCCCGGCTCCGTCATCGCAATTGCAGTAATACACTCTCCTGTCGTACATTTTGGCAGCCAACGCGATTTTTGTGCTTCGGTTCCATAAGAGGAAATATACGGAACAACGATATCGTTATGAAGTCCCACTCCAATTAAACTCGAACCAACTCGTTCAAGCTCTTCATTGACCACCACAGAAAAGCCCCAATCCACATCTGAACCACCATACTCTTCTGGTAGATCCGGGGCTAAAAATCCTTGTTCCCCAAGCTTTTTCCAAAATGAACGTGGAATGATTCGATTTTCTTCCCATTGGTCATAAAAAGGAACAGCCTCTTTTTCTAAAAACTTACGCAGTGATTGACGAAAAATAGCATGATCATCTGTTAAATATGGATGCTTCAACAGTAAGTCCCCCTTTAGGCAACATCATCATTTTGTTTACGGCTGCAGGCGGATCGCGCCATCTAAACGAATCGTTTCCCCGTTCAGCATTGGATTCGTTATAATGCTTTCTGCTAATTTCGCATATTCTTCTGGATAACCAAGACGAGCCGGGAATGGTACCGTTTTTCCTAAAGCAACCATCGCTTCTTCCGGCAGTGCATCGACCATCGGTGTGTGAAATAAGCCTGGAGCAATCGATACGACACGAATGCCATTTGAAGCAAATTCACGGGCAAGTGGCAGCGTCATCCCAGCGACTCCACCTTTTGAAGCACTGTATGCAGCTTGTCCAATTTGGCCTTCAAAAGCGGCAACTGAAGCGGTGTTAATAATAACTCCTCTTTCTCCTGATTCATTTACTTCATTTTGAGCCATTTTCTCCGCAGCCAAACGAATCACATTAAACGTGCCAATTAAATTAACAGAAATCACTTTTGAGAACGCTTCCAATTCATGAACTCCTCTGCGACTTAAAACCTTTTTTGCAATAGCAATTCCTGCACAATTTACAACAGTATTAATCTGGCCAAATCGCTGAACAGCTTGATCGACAGCTCTTTGAACGTCCTCTTCCTTTGTTACATCGGTTTTCACAAACAAAACGGACTCTCCATATTGCTTAGCAAGTTGCGCACCATTCTCTTCAAAAAGATCAAGAATGACGGCCTTTCCGCCTTTTTCCACAATATGTTGTACCGTTGCCTTGCCAAGGCCGGAAGCTCCCCCTGTTACAATGGCAATCGAATCTTGTATGTTCATACGAGCACTCCTCTTCTAAATATTTGAAATATATCTTTATATTAGCATGACTATTTTGAAAATTCATATAATAACACCCTTCTTATGGTTTTTTTTTACAAAAAAATTCGTATTATAACAGCTGCGATTTGGAGATAAATAGGAATGTTATCATCATGTTTAAAGATCGGAGTATGTATAGCATGAAAATCATGCATTTAACAATAGAACTGATTGCGGGATTTTTTCTGCTTTTTGTAATCATCAAATTCGTTGGCAAGAAAATTATTAATCAAATTACACCTTTCACTTTTATTTCCGCTATAGTACTAGGAGAATTACTAGGCAACGCCTTATACGATCATCAAATTGGGATTCTTTATGTTATATACTCCATGGTATTATGGGGAATTTTGCTCTTTATAGTGGAATATCTTGGACAAAAATCTTTATGGTTTCGTGGCCTGTCTGAGGGAAAACCATCTGCTCTTATAAAAAATGGAGTCGTCGACCGAGCGGAGCTGAAAAAGAATCGCATGAATATCAATCAGTTGCAAAGCTTACTTCGGCAAAGCGAAACCTTTTCGATTCGAGAGGTGGCCTTCTGTTATTTAGAGACGAACGGTTCTATTAGCATTTTAAAAAAGCCACAGTATCAGAAAACAACATTGCAGGATTTCAATCTTTCAGGGACACCTGTTTATGTTCCTGTTACGCTCATTCGTGATGGGGAAGTACTGTGGGATGAATTAAAAGATTTAGGATTTGATGAACATTGGTTAAAGGTACAACTCTCATCACAAAATATTTCAGATTATAAAGATGTTTTTATCGCTGAATGGTTGGAGGGGGACGGAATCTTTGTACAGACTTATCAGTTTCATCCTCTAACTAAGGAGGATGCCGTGCCGTAATATGGATAAGCTCTTATTGTTGGTTTATAAAGAAATATATTGGCGAACCTCCCTGTATACCCTACATTGATGGAGGTTCGCAATTTTAAAAAAAGCAATAGTTAATCAAGGTTAACAGGATTCTCCTCTTAAACTTTCAACGAATATCCTCGTAAATACACTTATCTATTTACAAAGTACATAGTCATTGACTTATTTAGAGCGACCTCCCCACTCCCCCTCAAAAATCATTCCATCCAACTGTTGTCGTTTCTCCCAATTATAAATCTCTAGTAAAGGTCGATCTGGATAATTTTCCGTATAACCAACGGAAAGTAAAGCGACTGGATCCACATGATAGGGAATACCTAAAATCGTTCGGACATCGGCTTTTTTATAAAAGCTTACCCAGCCCATTGCTAGTCCTTCTGCATAAGCAGCAAGCCACATGTTTTGGATGGCACAGCTTGTGGACATTAAATCCGTTTCAGGAATCGAGTTTCTTCCTAATACATGGTCACCGGCACTGAATGGGTTACATGTCACACAAATTGTGACAGGTGCCTCAAGAATTCCGGCGATTTTTAAATCTAAAAAGGTTAACTCACGATCCGTCCCTTCATAATGAATCGCAAGCGCGCGTCGTTCTTTTTCAACAATGGCAGCTAGCTTTTTCTTTGTTTCGTCATCTTTAATAATGATAAAATTCCATGGCTGCATAAATCCAACTGACGGGCCACTGTGAGCCGCTTCTAATAGTTTATATAATGTTTCATCCGGAATTGGTGTTTGTAAAAAGGTCCGAATATCTCTTCGATTAAAAATCGCTTTATAGACTCCACTTTTTTCTGCTTCACTTAACTTGTTCATACTAATCCCTCCAATTTTTTAGACAATAAAAAAATTCCCAGCCTAAATAGGCTGAGAATTTGCCAAATCTCAGAACATCCAATACTGGCAGGTCTCCTGGCTCTGATTCAACGTCAGTCTGTCCCTTCCCGTAAATAATCCGGTGGCTATGACAGCGACTCCTCAACTACAGTGGCGGGCTCCGCATCGTTTTACCGATTTCCCTATTCTCTTCCACATGGAAGCACCAATATGGCGTTTAGATAATATGTCTAATACTATTGTTATCGGAAACTAAATTACCATGAATCATATAATAAGTCAAGAGTTTACTCTTTTGATAGCATTCCTTCAACATTCTCTGATGCTTGCATGTTATAGATTGGTAGAATAAACAAAAGCCCAATAATAAATAGAATCGCTGCTACTTCAAAGATCATAATAATTGAAAACATTTCTTTTAAAATACCGGCAATACTCATTGTTAACACCATCGCTCCAGAGAAAAGCGGACTTAACGTACCGTTCACTCTTCCAATAAACTCTGATTTTGTGTTTTGTAAAATCATCGTATTAATGCCGACTTGAATACATGGGAGAAAAAATCCGTTCACAAATTCAGCGACAAGAGTTAATGTAAGGTCTGTTGAAAAACCAATTACACTCATCCCAATTGCATTGGCTAGCATCCCGATTACTAAAAGTTTTTGCGGAAGAAGAGATTTAGAGAATATAACAGAAGCCGCTCCCCCCAAAATCATTCCTATTCCATTCACCATTAACAGCCATTGCAAATTTTCTTTTGCTAACTCTAATCGTTCTGTTACAAGAAAAATGGCTAAAGGTTGAATAAGTCCGATTGCAAGTCCTGCAGCCATAAAACAAATTCCAAGTAGCTTCAATTCCTTTTTAGCAAGGACATAACGAATCCCTCTTTTCATATCTTCAAGTAACGTTGTAGCTTTCTGTTTATCCCCTGTTTTATGGTCAGCTGGAATGAATAGAAGCATCACTGCAGAAAGAAGAAAGGCTATTCCTGTAACAACCATCGACACAACGATTCCAAACTGTTGGAAAATCATCGTACCAAGAACAGGCCCAAGCACCATAAAAACAGCAAAAATCGTTTGGTAAATCGACATCGCTGACTGCAGCAATTCCGGGCTTAAATGCATCTTAAATAGTTTCATCCCCGACGGCTGAGAAAACTGCGATAAAATCGATGAAATCAATGTAGCAAAAAAGACAATATGCCAAGAACCAAACACTAGTGTGAGTACTACCACAAAAACCGAAATAGCACTTAATATATCACACCATACCATCGTTCTTTTTGGCCGCCAACGATCAGCAAATGTCCCGCCAATAAAAGAAAAAATAAAAATCGGAGCAAATTCAGCAACAGAGATCATGGAAACAGCAAAAGCATTTCCATTTGTTTTTTCCATAATAAATAACAAAATCGCAAAATTCCTCACCCAAATACCGATTTGAAGAAACAAAGCGGATAGGAAAATCGCTTGAACAAATCGATTTTTCAACAATTGTGACATAACAGTCCCCTTTTCTATTAATGATTATGGAAGACAATAAAAAACCTCCCATCCGTTATTTTTGGATAGGAGGTCGCCAAAAACCATAGAAAAAGACGTAGTACACCATGTACTACAACTTCGATGATTTTTTAAAAGTACAGACTAATCCCATTCAAAAATAACTTCGTATTATATAACGAATCTATTCTTCAAAACAGGATTAGTTAATCATCGTCCTACGGTCACCCTTTCGATTTATGATGTACCTATATTACAGTTTTTCCTCATTTTTTTCAATACATTTTTTACTAAATTAATAATAATTTTACACTTCCGGCGTATCCGTTGGCTTTGCATATCCTTCTTCATATTGTTGATCAATCGTCTCCCGTATTTCTTTTACCGTTTTTCCGTTGTTAAAATCAACTACTGCCTGAGCAGCAATTTCTAAACAGACACCACATTTAGTGCCATGGTCATCCCAGACAACAGCTCCGCTTTCTTTGTTTTCAAACACAAAGCAGTCGTAATTGTTTTTGTGGTTGGCCGATTCCCCGCATCCACAGTAACAAGGGATTTGTTCTAATAGCTGTTGATGTTTAGCAGCAGCTACATAGATTGTCTGCATATCTTCTGGTTTATCTGCTAGAAATTCAGGCATTTGT